>Ga0187892_10005581_pt1 | contig 19637 bp, 15 predicted proteins | sample MA1701073metaG_FD_139345 | JGI IMG/M metagenome (GOLD analysis project Ga0187892, IMG submission 139345) | Bio-ooze microbial communities from a basaltic lava cave in the Kipuka Kanohina Cave System on the Island of Hawaii, USA - MA170107-3 metaG ...
CCCGCCGTCCCGGTGCCGAAGTGGATCACGGGGACGCCGGGCGGCAGCCGCCGGATGGCCCGCCGCGTGTGGGGCAGGACGAAGTCGCGGTAGTCGGCCGGCGCGAGCGCGCCGACCCAGGAGTCGAAGAGCTGCACGGCCTGAACCCCGGCGCCGATCTGGGCGGCGAGGTAGTCGCCGGTGAGGTCCGCCAGCCGGGTCATGAGCCGGTCCCACGCGGCGCGCTCGGCGCACATGAAGCCCTTGGTCAGGAGGAACTCGCGCGAGGGACCGCCCTCGACCAGGTACGAGGCCAGCGTGAACGGCGCCCCCGCGAACCCGATCAGCGGCACGCGGTCGGCGAGCGCCCGGCGGGCCAGCCGCACCGTCTCCATGACGAAGCCGAGCGCGTCCGCCGCCTCGACCGGCCGCAGCCGGTCGACGTCGGCGGGCCCGCGCACGGGCCGGTGGATGCGGGGTCCGTCGCCCCTGGTGAACTCGAGCCCCACCCCGAGGGGCTCGAGCGGCAGCAGGATGTCGGCGAACAGGATGGCGGCGTCCACGCCGAGCCGGTCGATGGGCATCAGCGTCACCTCGCACGCGGCGGCCGGCGTCTTGCACAGCTCGAGGAAGCCGTGACGCGCGCGGAGCGCGCGGTACTCGGGCAGGTAGCGGCCCGCCTGTCGCATCAGCCAGATGGGGGTGTACGAGGTCGGCTCGCGCCGGCAGGCCGCGAGGAAGGCGGGACGCTCGGTCACGGCGCTCCGAGCGTACCGTCCCCCTCTGGCGCAGTCAAGGAAGCGGCGCTATGATTCGAGCCCTGGTGGCCATCCGCTCGACGAAGGAGACACGCCCATGCCCTTCCTCTCCGGCAAGCAGGCGTTCCTCGAGATCCTGAAGCAGGAAGGCGTCGACCGCCTCTTCGGCAACCCGGGCACGACCGAGCTGCCCCTCATGGACGGGCTCGTGCGCGAGCCGGGCATCCGCTACGTGCTGGCGCTCCAGGAGGCGGTGGCCATCGCCATGGCCGACGGCTACGCCCAGGCCGGCCGGCGGCTCGCCGTGGTCAACGTGCACACCTCGCCGGGGCTCGGCAACTCCATGGGCATGCTGTACGACGCCATGAAGGCGGGCTCGCCGCTCCTGGTCACGGCCGGCCAGCACGACCAGGCCATGAACCTCACCGAGCCCATCCTGTGGTCCGACCTGCCGCCGGTGGCGCGGCCCTACGTGAAGTGGGCGTACGAGATCACGCGCCTCGAGGACCTGCCCCGCGCCGTGCGGCGCGCCGCCAAGACAGCGCTCGCCCATCCGACGGGCCCCGTGTTCCTCTCGCTGCCGGTGGACGTGCTCAACGCCGAGCGCGAGCTGGACCTCTTGCAGCCCACGCGCATCGCCCCGCGGCTGCGCGGCGACCTCCAGGCGGTGGAGGCGGCGGCGGAGCTCCTGGCCCGGGCCAGCCGCCCGATCCTCATCGCCGGCGACGCGGTGGCGGCCGGGGACGCCCTCGCCGAGATGGCGGAGGTGGCGGAGCTGCTCGGGGCGCCGGTCTATACCGAGTGCGTGCCCAGCACCTGCTCGTTCCCCTTCACCCACCCGCTCTACCACGGCGCCTTCCCCCGCCTCGGCCCGCCCATCCGCGCGCTGCTCATGCAGCACGACCTGGTCTGCTCGGTGGGCGGCGACCTGTTCACGCTGTCCCTGCCGTCGGATGTGGAGCCCATGCCCGAGGGGCTGCCGCTCATCCACATGGACCTCGATCCCTGGGAGATCGGCAAGAACTACCCGGCCACCGTCGCCATCCAGGGCGATCCCAAGGCGACCCTGCCCGACCTCGCCGAGGCGCTCCGGCGCCGGCTCGCCCCGGCCGCGCGCGAGGCGGCCCGCGCCCGCATCGAAGGGGCCCGCACCGCGCACGAGGCGCGCCGCGCCGACCTCCGCCAGCGCGCGGCGGCGGGCGCCCGCCAGCACCCCATGTCGCCCCTGGCGCTGGTGGCGGCGGTGGCCGAGGCGCTGCCCGACGACGCGGTGGTGATCGACGAGTCGATCTCCTCGAGCCAAGGCGTGCGCGAGCTCCTGTCCTCGCGCGACGCGCGGGCCTTCTTCGGCCTCCGCGGCGGCGGCATCGGCTGGGGGCTGCCGGCGGCGCTGGGGGTCAAGCTGGCGCAGCCCGAGCGGCCGGTGGTGGCGCTCGTGGGCGACGGGAGCGCCATGTACACGAACCAGGCCTTCTGGACGGCCGCCCACGACGGGATCCCCGTCGTGTACGTCATCTTCAACAACGCCTCGTACCGCATCCTCAAGCAGCGCACCCACGCGCTGAAGGGGTTCTCGGCGGAGGACGACCGCTACGTGGGCATGGACCTCGTGAACCCGGCCATCGACTGGGTCGCGCTCGCCCGGGCCCAGGGCGTGCCGGGGGAGAAGGTGGAGCAGGCCGCCGGCGTCGGGCCGGCGCTCCGGCGGGGGCTCGCCTCCGGCGGGCCCTACCTGCTGGACGTCCCCATCGAGACCGCGTTCAAGGGATGACCGGGCGCGGCGCGGGGGGAGCCGGCTCGACATGGGCATGACCTTCGGCATCCACGTCGGCCACATGGGCGGGCCGCTCGCCGAGCTCCGGCGGCTCTGGCGCTTCGCCGACCGGGCGGGCTTCGACTGGTTCTCGGCCTCGGACCACTTCCAGGAGTCGCCCCCGAAGGACGGCGCCGGCGACTGCTTCGAGGCCGTCAGCACCATGGCCGCGGTGGCCGCGGAGACGGAGCGGGTGCGGATCGGCTGTCTCGTGTTCTGCGTCAGCTACCGGACCCCCGGCCTGCTCGCCAAGTCCCTCGCCACCATCGACCACCTCTCGGGCGGGCGCGTCGAGCCCGGCCTCGGCGCCGGCTGGCACCAGATGGAGTACGAGGCCCTCGGCTACGCCTTCGAGCCCATCGGCGTGCGCCAGGACCAGCTCGAGGAGGCCGTGCAGATCCTGCGCCTCCTGTTCGACGAGCCGGTCTCGAGCTTCAAGGGCCGGCACTTCCAGGTCGAGGCCGCCCACGCCAACCCGAAGCCGCTCCAGGCGCGCGTGCCTATCTGGATCGGCGGCCAGGGCGAGAAGCGCACGCTCCGGACGGCGGCGCGCCACGCCGACGGCTGGAACGCCCCCTACGTGGACCCCGAGGCCTGGACGGCCAAGAGCCGGGTCCTCGACCAGTGGTGCGAGCGCGAGGGCCGCGACCCCCGGAGCATCCGCCGCTCGGTCAACGTGGGCTTCTACCTCGGCGCCGACGCCCGGGGCGCGGCGCGGGCGGAGGCGGTGTACCTCGACCACTGGGGGCCCGACAACCCGCGCAAGGGGTTCTTCCGGGGGACGCCGCGCGAGGCGCGGGAGCTGGCCCTCCGCTACCAGGAGGCGGGCGCCCACCGCCTCAACATCGCGCTGCGCGCCGGGCCGTACGACTGGGACGCGCTTCAGGCCTTCGCCGAGGAGGTGCTCCCGGCCTTCGGCGCCGCCGGGCCGGCCGCGGCGCCGGCAGGACGCCCGGCGTGACGGCGCCCACCGACGGGAGGACGACGCGAGCATGACGGAGACGGGCCAGCTCATCCGCGGCCTGGAGGGGGTCGTTGCCGCCGAGACCCGGCTGTGCGACCTGGACGGGCGGAGCGGCCGCCTGGCCTACTGCGGCTACGACATCGACGACCTGGCCCGGAAGGCGAGCTTCGAGGAGGTCGCCTATCTCCTCTGGCAGGGCGAGCTGCCGAAGCGGGCCGAGCTGGACCGCTTCCTGGCCGAGCTCGGCGGGGCGCGGCCGATCCCGGCCGAGATGGCCAGGGCCTTCGCCCTGCTGCCGCGCGACACCGACCCCATGCGCGTGCTCCAGGCCGCCGTCGCCATCCTCGGCATGCACGACCCCGACACCACGGACAACGGCCCCGAGGCCAACCGGCGGAAGGCGGGGCGGCTCCTGGCCCAGATGGCGACGGCGGTGGCCGCCCATCACCGGGTCCGGAGCGGGCTCGAGCCGGTGGCCCCCGCCGGCGACCTCGGCCACGCCGCCAACTTCCTCTACATGCTGACGGGGACGCGCCCGGCCCCCGTCACCGTGCGCGCCTTCGACGCGAGCCTCGTGCTCTACGCCGAGCACGAGATGAACGCCTCCACCTTCACCACCCGGGTGATCGCGGCCACCCTGTCGGACATGCACTCGGCGGTGGCGGGCGGCGTGGGGGCGCTCAAGGGGACGCTGCACGGCGGCGCCGGCGAGGCCGTGATGCGCACGCTCATGGAGATCGACCGCGTCGAGGCCGTGGAGCGCTTCACCGAGCGGGCGCTCGCCGAGAAGCGGCGGCTCATGGGTTTCGGCCATCGCGTGTACACGGCGGGCGACCCGCGGGCGGCCATCCTGAAGGGGCTGGCCGAGGACGCCTGCCGCCAGTCGGGCGACGCCCGCTGGTACGACATGGCCGTGCGCCTGCACGCCGCTGTGCAGGGCGCCAAGAAGCTGATCCCCAACGTGGACTTCTACTCGGCGCCGCTCTTCTACTCCATCGGCATCCCGGTGGATCTCTTCACGCCGGTGATCGCGCTGTCCCGCATCGCCGGCTGGACGGCCAACCTCATGGAGCAGTACGCCGACAACCGCCTGATCCGTCCCCGCGGCCACTATCTCGGCCACGGGCGCCGCGCCTTCGTGCCCCTGGAGGGGCGTTGAGGCGCTAGGTTCACCGGGCCGTGAGATACTTGGATGGACCATGCTCAAGTCCCTGAAGATCGATAACTTCAAGAGCCTCGTTAATCTCACCCTTGAACCAGCGCCGATCAATCTTCTCGTAGGAGCGAACAACGCCGGCAAGACCAACCTGTGTCAAGCTCTGCGTTTCCTGAGCCTCACCAGCCGGTTGTCACTCGACGATGCGGCGGAAGCCTGCTCCGCCGAGCCCTGGAACTTGCTCAACGTCTATGTTCAGAGCCGCGACCTGAGCCTCAGCGTGGGTTGCGAGCTCGCCCTTGACGGCCAGCCTCTCAACTTCACATACGATCTTGTCGTGTCTTCACGCAGGGACTCGCACGTCCCTATCCGAGGACGGCCCTTCGCGGTGAAAAGCGAGGCTCTTCGCGTGTCCGGCGGCCGCTTCAGCAATACGGTTCTCCTTGAGAACCTTGCCGGTCACGTCCGAATACTTCACGAGCCCAGGTTTCTCGCACAGCAGGCCAGCGCCCTACCCCAGTACATCACCACGAAAGCCCCACTTGAGGCGACGATGCTCTTTCGCCTCTTTGACTTGGAAGACAATCAGCGATCGAACCTGTTCAAGCGTTACCTGTCCGCTTGGGGCTACTACAACCTTGGCGCACCCCAACTCCGGAACAAGCAGGCGCGCCCCATGGAGTTCATTCTCGACAGTGCCGGCGCCAATCTCTCGTCTGTTCTGTTCCATTTGCACAACGCCAAACCTCGGCTCGCGCGCCAACTCGTCGAAGCAGTGAGGCTCATAGAGCCTCGACTGGATGTCTTCAGCTTCCAAACGCCGGATCCTGAGCACGTCTACATGTTTCTAGAGGACCGTGCGAACAACAAATTCAGTGTTGATAATACTTCCGACGGCACCTTGCGCTATGAACGTCAGGGACAGCAGACGATGAATGCATCGGTGATAGGACGACTCACATCGCCATGGGCCTGAGCCTCGCCCGGAAGCTGATCGACGCCCACCTGGTCGCGGGCCGGCCCGCGCCGGGCGAGGAGATCGGCCTCCGCGTGGACCAGGCGCTCCTGACCGACACCAACGGGGCCATGGCGCTGCTTCAGTTCGAGGCCCTCGGCGTGCCCCGGGCGCGGCCGCGCGTGACGGTGGCCTACGTCGACCACAACGTCTACCAGGTGGACGCCCGGAACTCCGACGACCACCGCTACATGCAGACGGCCGCCCGCCGCTACGGCGCCTGGTTCTCCAAGCCCGGCAACGGCATCTGCCACCAGGTGCACCTGGAGTCCTTCAGCGTGCCGGGGGAGTTCGTGCTGGGCACCGACAGCCACACGCCGCTCTGCGGGGCGGCCGGCATGCTGGCCATCGGCGCCGGCGGGCTCGACGTGGCGGTGGCGCTGGGCGGGGACCCCTACTTCCTGCCCATGCCGAAGGTCGTGCGGGTGCGCCTCGACGAAGCGCTCGGACCCTGGGTCGGTGCCAAGGACGTGATCCTCGAGCTGCTCCGCCGCCACACGGTGCGCGGTGGCAGCGGGCGCGTCTTCGAGTACGCGGGGCCCGGCCTGGCGTCCCTCTCGCTCCCCCAGCGCATGACCATCGCCAACATGGGGGCCGAGCTCGGCCTGACCACCAGCGTGTTCCCCTCCGACGAGACGACGCGGGCCTACCTCTCGCTGCTGGGGCGGGAGGCCGACTGGCGCCCCCTGGCCGCCGACCCCGACGCCGCCTACGACGAGGAGCTGACGGTGGACCTGTCGGCGGTGGAGCCGCTGGTGGCCCTCCCCGGCTCGCCCGACCGCGTGGTGCCGGTGGGCGAAGTGGCGGGCCTCAAGCTCGACCAGGTGATGGTGGGCTCCTGCACCAACAGCTCCTGGGAGGACATGTCGGCGGTGGCCCACGCGCTGGCCGGCCGCCGCGTGGCCTCGAGCGTTTCCTTCGTGGTCTTCCCGGGGAGCCACCGCATCCTGGAGATCATGGCCCGCGAGGGGCTCCTGGCCGAGATCCTGGCCGCCGGCGCCACCGTGTCCGAGCCCACCTGCGGCGCGTGCGCCGGCATCGGCCACGTGCCGGCCACCGGCACCCGCAGCCTGCGCGCCTTCAACCGCAACTTCACCGGCCGGAGCGGCACCCCCGGCGACGAGGTGCTGCTCTGCTCGCCCGTCACCGCCGCCGCCTCCGCCGTCACCGGCGTCGTCACCGACCCGCGCGACGGCGGCGCCCCGCCGCGCCGGCGCTGGCCCGCCTCCCTGGTGGCCTCCGACGCGGGGCTCGTGCCGCCGGCGCCCGACGCCGAGGCGGCCGGGACCGAGGTCGTCAAGGGGCCCAGCATCAAGCCCGTGCCCCTCGGCCGACCGGTGGAAGAGGATCTGACCGCCACGGTGCTCATCACGCTCGGCGACAAGGTCTCCACCGACGACATCTCGCCCTCCGGCACCCAGGCGCTGCTCTTCCGCACCAACGTGCCGGCGCTGGCCGAGCTGTGCTTCCGGAACGTCGACCCCGGCTTCGTGGCCCGCGCGCGGGCCGGCGCCCCGGGCGTCATCATCGGCGGCCTCTTCTACGGCCAGGGCTCCTCGCGCGAGGCGGCCGTGCTCTCGCCGCTCCACCTCGGCGTGCGGGCCGTCATCGCCAAGGGCTTCGCCCGCATCCACCGGGCGAACCTCATCAACTGGGGGCTCCTGCCGCTCGAGTTCGAGGACCCGGCCGACCACGAGCGTCTCGCGGTGGGCGACCGGCTGGCCCTGCCCGGCCTCCGCCGGGCGCTCGGCGAGGGCGCGGCGATCGTCGTCACCAACAAGCGGACCGGCCACGCGTTCCGCGTGCGCTGCGAGCTGACCTCGCGCGAGCGCGGCATCCTCCTCGCCGGCGGCATCCTGGCCCACGTCGCCGCCACGGCGGGCGCGGTCGGGCGGGCCGGGTAGCGGAGGGCGCATGCCCCAGCGGCGGATCCCGGCGGTCTATATGCGGGGCGGCACGAGCCGCTGCCTGGCGTTCCACGCGCGCGACCTGCCCCCGGCCGGACCGGAGCGCGACCGCATCCTGCTCCTGGCGCTCGGCAGCCCCGACCCCTACGGCCGGCAGCTCGACGGGCTCGGCGGCGGCATCTCGTCCCTGTCCAAGGCCTGCATCATCGGGCCCCCGACGCTCCCGGGCGCCGACGTCGACTACACCTTCGCCCAGGTCCTCGTCGACAAGGCCGAGGTGGACTACGCGGGCAACTGCGGCAACTGCTCGTCCTCGGTCGGCCCCTTCGCCATCGACGAGGGGCTCGTGGCCGCGACCGACGGCGAGACCGTGGTGCGCGTCCACAACACCAACACGAAGAAGCTCATCGTGGCCCACGTGCCGGTGGCGGGGGGCGAGGCGGCGGTGGAGGGGGACTTCGTGCTGCCCGGCGTCGCCGGCAAGGGCGCGCGCATCGCGCTGGACTTCGTTGATCCGGGAGGCGCGGGAACGGGGCGTCTGCTCCCCACCGGCCGGCCGCGAGAGACAGTGGCCGACGTGACGGCCTCGCTGGTGGACGCGACGAACCCCGTGGCCTTCGTCCGCGCCGCCGACCTCGGGCTCACGGGCGCCGAGCGGCCCGAGGCGCTCGACGCCGACCGCGCCCTCGCCGCCCGGCTGGAGGCGATCCGCGTGGCGGCGGGAGAGCTGATGCGGCTGCCCCGGAGTGCGGCCACGCCCAAGATCGCCGTGGTCGCGCCGCCGACTCCCTTCACCGCGCTCGACGGCCAGGCCTACCCGGCGGATCAGGCCGACGTGGTCGCCCGCGTCATCTCCATGGGGAACTGCCACCGCGCCTTCGCCCTCACCTCCGCCATGTGCCTGGCCGTGGCCGCGCGGCTTCACGGCACCGTGGTGCGCGAGTGCTCCACGGCGCCGGACGACGCCGACGTGCGCCTCGGCCACCCCTCGGGCGTCCTGCCGCTGGACGCGCGCGTCGGCCGCCGGGACGGCGCGCCATGGGCGGAGCAGGTCACCGTCTACCGCACCGCCCGGCGGCTGATGGAAGGCTTCGTCCGCGTCCCCTGACGGTCGCCGCCGGCGCCCGCCGGCAGCGACCCCGGGGCCCGCCCCTCAGTCGTCGTCGTCCCTGTCGTCGTCTCGCCCGCGGTGTCCGCCGGGGAGCTGGAGCGTCGCCACGACGCCCGCGTGGTCGGACGGCCACAGCCCCGACAGGGTCTGGTCGTCGGGATCCTCCCCGACGATGTCGACGGCGACGACGCCGAAGCCGCCGCGGTAGAGGACCAGATCGATTCGCCGCCCGAGGCTCGAGTCCGCGTTGAGCAGATCGGGGGCCTGGCAGCATGTGAATCCGGGACCGGGACCCGCCAGGATCCACGGGTCGACGAAGCCGGACCCGATCAGGGTGTTGTAGGTCGGTCCGGTGCCGTCCGTCGGCGAGTTGAAGTCCCCGACCAGCACCACGGGGAGCTCCGTGGCAAGCGGGCCCGCGAGGAGCTCGGCCGCTTGCGCCTCCTGGATGGCCGACGTCACCGACAGACAGTCGCCGTCCAGGTGCGTGCTCAGGAACCGGAACTTCTTGCCGCGGATCTTCACGTCGACGGACACCCACCCCCGCAGGATCGTGATCGGACCGATGGTGGACGGAATGACACAGTTGGTGGCGAAGGTCCCCGTCTGAACGTTGGAGAGCTTCAGATCCGCCTTCTTGAGGTCCGCCCGGGCGAGGATCACCTCACGGCCGGTCTGCCGGACGTCGAAGCCGAGGGCGCTCGGGAGCTCGGGGTCCCAGCCGTTCGAGGTGCCGACGCGCTCGTAGGCGAGCCCGCGGGCGGCGAGCGCGTCGAGGAGGATCTGGACGTAGTCGAGGGCGACGGCGGAGGCCGGGGTGGTCGGCCCATCCGGAGGAGACTGGGTCCGCACCAGGATGGCCTCCTGGAGCCCGACCAGCTCGGGCCGGGTCGCCTCGATCTCCGCCGCCAGCGCCGCGGCGCGCTCGGGGAAGTCCCGTTCGTGGTAGCCCATGAACACTGCGGCGACGTTGTTGAGGAGATTGGCAGGGCCTCCGGCGGCCACCGCGTTGAGCTCCGCGTTCACGCCGTGGTACACGTTGCGGGTCATCACGGTCACCAGCCGTTTGCTCTTGGCCGGAGCGTCCTCTCGGGCTCCCGCCGGGACCGGTAGGGCGGCAACGAGCAGGGCCATCACCAGCGCGCGCATCAGCATGGCACGTCTCCTTCCAGGATAGGGGTTGAGGACGCCTCGCCCTGGCCCGCCGGCGGGGCCCCGCCGGCCGGGTCGGCGCAACCCGACCCTGGATCGGCGAGGAGCGACCCCTCGGGCGTCGTCGCCATCAGGGCGATGAGAGCGCCGATGGTGTCGCTCCCGCGAAAGCGGTGCTTCTCTCCGGTCTTGACCCGGTGCACGATGCCGGTGAGGTTCCCGGCCGCGGCCTCGGTCACCCGCACCACGAAGGTCATGGACCGCCAGGGCACTTCCATGCGGGCGTTATCCCCCGCGCCCGTGACAGGACCGTGACAGCGGCGGGAGGCCGCGTGTCTCCCCCGGACGTTGCGTGCTAGATTCGGGCGGGGCCCGAGCAGCGACGCCATGGCACCGCTCTGTCTCACCCTCCTCGGCGGCTTCGATGCCCGGCAGGACACCGGGGCCACCGTGCGCTTTCCGCGGAAGAAGGCCCAGGCGCTGCTGGCCTATCTGGCCCTTCGCCCCGGGCAGGCCCATCCGCGGGACAAGCTGGCGGCCCTGTTGTGGGGCGATGCCTCCGATGAGCGGGCCCGGCAAAGCCTGCGCCAGGGTCTGTCGGCTCTCCGGCGAGGCCTCGGCCGCGGGCGCCGGCTCCTCCTCATGGAGGGCGAGACGGTGACGCTGAGCCCGGAGGCGGTGGACGTGGACGCTGCCGTGTTCGGACGGCTGGTGGCCGACGGGACCCCGGAGGCCCTCGAGCGCGCCGTCATGCTCTACCGCGGGGACCTCCTCGAGGGGCTCGGGGTCGGCGAGCCACCGTTCGAGGAGTGGCTCCTGGCCGAGCGCGAGCGACTGCGGGAGCTGGTGATGGAGGCCCTGGCCAAGCTCGCGGCGCATCACGCCCGGGCGGGCGCGATCGAATCCGCCATTCGGGCCGCTGGTCGACTCGTCGCGCTGGATCCGCTGCAGGAGGCCGCCCACCGGACGCTGATGCGCCTGTATGCCCGGCAGGACCGGCGGGGCGCCGCTCTCCGCCAGTACCAGGTCTGCGTGAGCGCCCTCGAGCGCGAGCTGGGCGCGGAGCCCGAGGACGAGACACGGCGGCTCTATCAGGACATCCTGCTCACCCCGCCCGATCCCCCATCCCGCGCGCCGCGAACCCAGGGCGGTCCGGACCCGGTCGTCGCGGAGGCTCCGCTGATCGGCCGAGAGGCCCACGCCGCCCGGCTGCAGCAGGCGCGCGAGGCGGCGTGGGGCGGACGCGGCCAGGTCGCCGTGGTCCTCGGGGAGGCCGGGATCGGCAAGAGCCGGCTGGTCGAGACGCTCATCGCCGACGCCCTCGCCCACCAGGGCCGGGTCCTCCTGGGGCGCGCATATGAGACCGACCAGACCCTGCCATTCGGACCGTGGCTCGACGCGCTCCGGACGGCACGGGTCGTCCAGGAGCTCCAGGAGCGCGGCCGCCTCGGGCCGGCTCGACGCGCGGAGCTGGCCCGCCTGTTCCCCGAGCTGGGCGACCCGCCACTCCATGCTCCGGAGGACCACGTTCCGCTCTTCGAGGCCATCGCCGCGGCCCTGCGCGCTCTGGCCGAACGCCAGCCGCTCGTGGTGGTGCTGGAGGACCTCCACTGGTGCGACGAGACGAGCCTCCGGCTCCTGGCCTTTCTGGCCCGTCGCGTCGCGACCTGGCCGGTGTGCCTGGTCGGGACGGCGCGCGACGAGGAGCTGGCCGAGGTCCCGGCGCTCGGGCGGCTTCTCGACGAGCCGGAGCTCGCCCGTCGTCTGGTGCGCCTCGTGCTTCCGCCGCTCGGGCGGTCGGCGATCGCGACGCTCGTGCGCGCGCTGTCCAGAGCCGGGACCGCGGAGGCCCTCGCGCGGCAGCTCGAGGAGCGTGTCTGGCAGGCCAGCGAGGGAAACCCGTTCGTGGCGGTGGAGAGCGTGCGGGCGCTCCAGGAGGGCGCCGCCGCCGCCGTGACCGCGACGCTCCCCGTCCCCCAGCGGGTGCGGCACATCATCGCGGGCCGGCTCGAGCGGCTCGGGGGACGCAGCCGGCAGCTCGCCGCGGTGGCCGCGGTGATCGGCAGGGAGTTCGACTTCGCGCTCCTCGCGAGCGCCGCGGGGCTCGACGCCCGAGAGGTCGCCCAGGGAGTCGAGGAGCTGGTCGGACGCCGGGTCCTCCATGCGGTCGGCCAGCGGCTCGACTTCACCCACGACCGGATCCGCGAGGTCGCGCACGGGCGCCTCCTCCCGGCGCAGCGCCAGGTCCTCCACGGGGCTGTCGCGCGGGCCCTGGAGGACCTGTACGCGGACGACCTGGCGCCGCACTACCTCGCTCTCGGTCTCCACTACCGGGAGAGCGCGGTCTGGGAGCGGACCGCCCTGTACCTGGAGCACGCCGGCGAGGTGGCGGCCCGACGCGGGGCGCACCGGGAGGCCGTGACGTGCTTCGAGCAGGCGCTGGACGCCCTCGAGCAGCTCCCGGCCAGCCCCGCGCTCATGGAGCAGGCCATCAACCTCCACGTCGACGTCAGACAGTCGTGCGTGCCGCTGGGGGACCACAGGCGGGTCGTGGCACACCTGGACAAGGCGGAGGCGGCGAGCCGGGCGCTCGGCAACGAGCACGAGCTGGGGTGGATCCTGGCGTTCCGGGCGCACTCCCTGCTCTGGACGGGCGAGCCCGACCGGGCGATCGAGTCGGGCCGACGGGCGCTCGACATCGCCCGCGCCCTCGACGACGTCCAGCTGCTGGTCTCGGCGAGCACCTACCTGAGCTGGATCTGCTTCTGGCTCGGCGACTATGGCGAGGGAGCGGACCTCGCACGGCACACCGTGGAGTCCCTCGAGGCGGAGCAAGCTCGTCGCGGCAACGTCCCGACGCAGGAGGTGTTCTCACGCACCTGGCTGGCCTGGTGTCTCGCCGAGCTCGGCCAGTTGGCCGAGGGCATCCGCCGCGGGGAGGAGGCCGTCCGGATGGCCGAGTCGCGGGACAGCGCGTACGAGCTGGTGCACGCGTGCCTCGGGGTCGGCCTCGCCTATCTGCGCCTGGGCGCGATCGATCAGGCGGTCGGCGCCGCCGCGCGTGGCGTGGAGCTTTGCCGCGAGCGGGACTTCCCCTGGCTCTGGGTCCCGGCGGCGGCGATCCTCGGGATCGCCTACGCCCTCGCCGGCCGCCTCGACGAGGGGCTGTCGCTCCTGGAGCGGGTCGAGGAGGTGACGGCCGGCCAGATGGGCGGCCCGGGCGCCATGGCGTTCCTCGGCGAGGCCTATCTCCTCGCCGGCCGTCGGGATGCGGCGCAGGCGCGTGCCGGCCGCGCCCTCAGGCTCGCCGTCGAGCGCAAGGAGCGCGGCTGGCAGGCCTGGGCCCTTCGCCTCCTCGGCGAGATCGCGTCGCGCGGCGCCCCCCCCGAGATCGAGGATGCCGAGGACCACTTCCGGCAGGCCATCGCCCTGTCCGCGGACCTCGGCATGCGCCCGCTCGGGGCCCACTGTCACCTCGGCCTCGGCAGCCTCTACCGCCGGGTCGGCGACGGCGGGAAGGCCCAGGAACACCTGACCATCGCGGCTACGATGTACCGCGAGATGGGGATGGCCCTCTGGCTCGAGCAGGCGGAGAGGGCGCTGGACGCGCGGGGCTGAGATTCCCCCGAGCCTACGCCGGCTCGCCCGCCGCCACCGCCACGCACTGGCCCGAGATGTTCTGGGCCAGGTCGGAAGACAAGAAAGCGGCCAGCTCCGCGATGTCCGCCGCCGTGACCATGCGCTTCAGCGGCACGCGCTCCACGAACGAGCGCCGCATCTCCTCCACCGCCACCCCCCGCACCTGGGCCTGGCCGGCGATGACGCGGTCGATGCGGTCGCCCTCGACGGCGCCGGGGGCGATGGCGTTGACGCGGATGCCGTGGGGGGCCAGCTCGGCCGCCATCCCGTAGGTCATGCCCACCTGGCCGGCCTTGGCCGAGCAGTAGCCGATGCGGTAGGGCAGGCCCCGGCGCCCGGCCACCGACGAGATGTAGACGATGGCCCCGCCACCCGCCCGGATCATCTCGGGCACGACGAACCGCGTGCACATGTACGAGCTGGTGAGGCAGGAGTTGATGGTGTAGAACCAGTCGTCCGCCGTGTACTCCTGCACGGGCTTGGTGGGGCCGCCGTCGCCGGCGTTGGCGATGAGGACGTCGATCCGGCCGAAGGCATCCACGCCGGCCCGGATGAGGGCCTGCACGTCGGCCTCGGTGGCCGCGTCGCAGGTGACCGCGATGGCCTCCCCGCCCGCCTGCTTCACCAGGGCGGCCGTCTCCTCCACCAGGCCCGTCGAGCGCGCGGCGCAGACGACCCGGGCGCCGTGCCGCGCGAAGCACTGGCTCATCTCCCGCCCGATGCCCTTGCTGGCGCCGGTGATGATCGTGACCTTCCCCGCGAGCAGCTGCATGTCGGCGGCTCCTTCAGGTGGTAGCGGTGTCCGTGCGAACCAGGGTCGACTACATGCTGAGCGTCGGGATGTCCAGCGCACGGGCGATCGCCAGCAGCCGGTCATCGTAGCTGGCCAACTCGACGCCCTGGCCCCGGTTCCTGAGAAACTCCATCGAGGCCAGGTGCAGGGCGTCCAGTGCCCTGACCGGCCGCGGGAACGGCTCGAGCGCTCGGGCCAGCACCGGCGGCGCCAGCTCGATCAGGGCCACCCGCGCGAGCAAGGCCCGACAATCCTCCCCGTGGGATCGCTCCAGCCTACGCGAGTGGATCCGGACCCAGACCTCGTACTCCAGGAGACGGCTGGAGGTGAGGGGGTGGGTCCAGAGAGTCTCGGGCGGGATCCGATCCTCCGCGAGGAGCTGGGCCAAGGCGACCGAGGTGTCCAGGTAGATCACCGGTCGGCGCGGTCCTCCTCGAGCTCCTTCAGGAGCTGGTCGAGCCGAGCCACCGGTCGGCGTGGCGGCGGGCCCGTCGCGGGGAGCGCCGGCGGCGTTATCCATCCGCGCCGCACGGCGTCGGCGAGCATGGCGTCAGCCAGCATGGGGCTCCGCCCCTCCCGTGGTGGCACCAGCTCAGCGACCACGCGGTCCCGGTCCGTCACCAGCACGGTCTCGCCGCCGGCGGCGAGCCGCACATACTCGCTCAACCGGTTCTTGAGCACCTTGAGTCCTACCGCTCGCATGGTCATCAAGGTAGCTCCTGGAAGCTACCTGCGTCAACTCCGGAGCGGTGGGGGCTGAGGCGCCCAGCCCCGACGGCCGCCGGCCGGGTCGGCGCCGCGCGGTGACGGCCCGCCGGGGCGCGTGGTACTCTCCCGGCCACGGGGCCCGGACGACCCCGATCCGCCATGTTCACCGACGAGCACGAGCTGTTGCGGCGGACCATCCGCGCCTTCGTCGAGAAGGAGGTGACGCCCCGCGTCCGCGAGTGGGAGGACGTGGGGCGCATCCCGCGGACCTTCTGGCGGCGCCTGGGCGAGCTCGGGCTCTTGGGCCTGGACTTCCCCGTGGAGCACGGGGGCGGCGGCGGCGACTTCCTCTCGAGCGTCGTCCTGGGCGAGGAGATGGCGCGCTGCCGCTCCGGCGGGGTGGCCTTCAGCGTGCTGGTGCACACCGACATGTCCTCACCCTGGCTCACCCGCTTCGGCAGCGAGGCGCAGAAGCGGGCCTACCTGCCCGGCATCGTCCGGGGCGAGACGGTGTGCGCGCTGGGCATCACCGAGCCCGGGGCGGGGTCGGACATGGCGGGCATCCAGACCCGGGCGGTCCGGGACGGCGACCGCTACCTCCTCACCGGCACCAAGACCTTCATCACCAACGGCGTGTACGGCGACCTCTACTTCGTGGCCGCGCGCACCGGGGAGGGCCGGCCCGAGCGCCGCCACGAGGGCATCTCGATGTTCCTCGTGGAGCGGGGGCGGCCCGGGTTCACGGTGAGCCGGGCGCTGGACAAGATGGGCATGCGCGCCTCCGACACGGCCGAGCTCGCCTTTTCCGAGTGCCCGGTGCCCGCCGCCAACCTGCTCGGCGTCGAGGGGCGCGGCTTCCAGCAGCTCGCGGCCGGGCTCCAGCGCGAGCGGGTCATGGCCGCGGTGCTCGCGCTGTCCGGGGCGGACCAGGCCCTCGAGGACACCCTCGCCTACCTCCGACAGCGGGAGGCCTTCGGCGAGCCCCTCGGCAAGAAGCAGGCGCTCCGCCACGCGGTGGCCGACCTGGCGACGGAGCTGGCGGCGGCGCGCCAGCTCGTGTACCACGCGGCGGCGCGCCACGCGGCCGGCGAGGAGTGCGGCGATGTCGTGGCCATGGCCAAGCTCCTCGCCACCGAGGTGGCCAACCGGGTGGCCTACGGCGCGGTGCAGATGCACGGCGGCTACGGGTACATGCGCGAGTTCCCCGTGGAGGGGTTCTTCCGCGACGTCCGCCTCTGGACCATCGCCTCCGGCACCTCCGAGGTCATGCGCGAGATCATCGCCCGGCGGCTCCTGCCGTGATCGTGCACGTCAACCACCTGGACAAGGGCCTGGCCGGGCCGGCGGCGGAGGCGCTGGGCGCGCTGCTGGACCTCATCGAGGCGGGCCGGGTGGACCCGCGGCTCTTGCCCGCCCTCCGCGTGCACCTGGACTGGATCCAGTACCGCGCCAACTTCCGCGAGCCGGTGAGCGTGCGCCGGGCCGTGGACGCGCGGGGCGAGCCCCTGACCCTGGCCGAGATCGCCGTGGACCTGCGCCAGGCCCCGCCGGAGCGGGTGGGCGAGGCCTTCTCACGCGCCTTCGCGGCCCTCGGGCCGGACGCTCCCCCGGACGACGAGCGCTTCCCCCTCGAGCCCTTCCGGCCCGTGCGCGAGGGCCTGATCTGGCAGTTCAACCGCCTCTTCTGGCAGCGCCTGGACCAGTGGGAGGCCGCCGCCGGCCGCGGCTTCGAGCAGGCGCTGCCGAGCGGCCGGTCCGACGCCAACCACCCCGAGGCGGTGGCCGACTCGGTGGCGGACTTCTGGACGCTGCTGCGCGACGCCGACAAGCGCGGGCAGCTCCCGGCGGACCTGTTCGCGCTGGAGATCGGCGTGGGGTCGGGGACGCGAGCCGCGCTGTGGCTCGACCGCTTCAAGGCGCTCGACGAGGAGCGCGGCACCGGCTACTACCCGCGCCTCCGGTTCCTCCTCGGGGACTACGCGCAGCCGACGCTCGATCGCGCCCTGGCCGCGGTGGCCGCCCACCGCGAGCAGGTGAGCGTGCTGGCCATGGACGCGCTCAACCCGTTCCGCACGCTGTCGTTCCTGCGCTACAAGGTGCTGTTCGTCCACCTGACCAACGTCTACGACAACCTGGCCCACGACGAGCTGGTCCGGCGCGACGGCCGTCTCTATCTCGTGGAGGCGCGTGCCCACCTGCGCCGGGACGAGGCGGAGCGGATCGCCCAGGACGCCGGGCTGACGGTGGGCGGTCTCGAGCGCGCCGTCGGGCTCCTCCTGGAGGTCGGCCCGGACGCGCTCGGGGACCGGGCGCGGGGCACCGCCTTCTGGCGCTCCGTGTGGGCGGCGGTGCGGCTCGAGGAGCGGCTGGTGGCGCTGGACGACCTGGTGGACGCGCCGCTGCCGGCCGGGCTCGACCAGAGCCACCTCGAGGACCTGCTGGCCGAGGCCCCGGCCGACGTGCGCTTCCACCTCTCGCGGGGGGCGGCCGAGAGCTTCGTCAACACGCTGCCGCTGCTGCACCCCCGCGGCTACCTCCAGGTGCAGGACATCTTCGTGACGACCATGGACGAGTACCGGCAGGGCTTCCGCGGACCCGGCAAGCTGGACGGCTCCGTGGTGACCTGGGTCAACGGGGCGCTGCTCCGCGCCGTCGGGGCGCGGACCGGCTACGACGTGCACTTCGCGCCGTTCCGCTACCGGCCCGGCTCGCGGACCTCCATCCTCTACACCACCCAGCGGGACTAGCCATGCGCACCCCTCTGCTCCCCACGGCGGTGGTCGGCAGCTACTCGATCCCGAGCTGGCTCGAGCGCGTCAAGAACGACTACCTCCTCCGGCGCGTGAGCCGCCGCGACCTCGAGGAGATCCACGACATGGCGGTGAAGGCGGCCATCAAGGACCAGGAGGTGGCCGGGGTCGACATCGTCTCCGACGGCGAGCTCCGCCGGGACAACATGATCGACTACTTCGCCGAGCGGCTGCCCGGCGTGCAGATCGACCACGCCTCCAAGCGCTTCTACTACGACTTCTACGACAGCGTGGTGCGCGGGCGGATGCCCACCGGGTCCCTGGGCCTGGTCGAGGAGCTCCGCTTCCTGCGCCGCTTCACCGAGCGGCGGGTCAAGATCTCGGTGACCGGCCCCCACTCCCTCGTCAAGCGCATCCGCAACGAGCACTACGGAAGCGAGGAGGCGTTCGCGCTGGACATCGCCCGCGTGATGAACCTCGAGCTGAGGGAGCTCGTCAAGGCGGGGGCCACCGACATCCAGATCGACGAGCCGTACTACTCCGGCTTCCCCGAGGACCTCCCCTGGGGCGTGGCCGCCGTCAACGCGCTGGTGGAGGGCGTGGCGGCCTGGGTGTCGCTGCACGTCTGCTACGGCAACCGGTACGGCAAGCCGGCCTGGGAGGGCTCCTACCGCTACCTCTTCCCCGCCATCCTGGCGGCGCGCGTCCAGCAGCTCACGCTGGAGTTCGGCCGGCGCGGCGAGGACGACGTCCGCCTGTTCCAGGAGTTCGACCCGCCGTTCCACCTGGGGCTGGGCGTGGTCGACGTGAAGAGCCACGACGTGGAGTCGCCGCCGGTGGTGGCCGAGCGCATCCGCACGGCGCTGGCCATCGTGCCGGCCGAGCGCCTGTCGGTGAACCCGGACTGCGGGTGCCTGCACCTGCCGCGGGACGTCGCCTTCGCCAAGCTCGCGGCCATGGTGGAGGGGACGCGCCTGGTGCGCCGGGAGCTCGGGGCGTGAGGACCCGGGCGTGAGCACGCCGCTCACCCGGGCGCTCCAGGACGGGCGCTTCTGCTACGTGGTGGAGCTGGTGGCCTCCGCCCTCCGCCGCGAGGCGGAGGTGCTGGAGGTGGCCTCGCGGCTGGCGGCGGTGAACGCCGTCGTGGCCGGCAGCATCACGAGCTACGCCGGCGGCGCCATGGGCCACGACCCCCTCCGCGTCGGCACCGCGGCCCGGGCCCGCGGCCTCGCGCCCAACGTGCACGTGACCTGCGTGAGCCAGGACCGGCACGGGCTCCGCAAGACGCTCGAGGACCTCCAGGCCCTCGGCATCGAGAACGTCTTCGCGCTCACGGGGGACTACCCCCGGCCGGGCCCCGGCCAGCCCGAGCCGGTGTTCGACCTGGACTCCGTGCAGCTCGTGCGCCTGATCGCGGAGATGCGCCGGGCCGGCGCCGCCTTCCACGTGGCGGTGGCCGTGTCGCCCTTCAAGTACATCGAGGCCGACTGCGTCTACCAGTACCTGAAGCTCGAGATGAAGGTCGCGGCGGGGGCCGACCTCGCCATCACCCAGGTGGGCTGGGACGCGCGGAAGTTCCGCGAGCTCAGGCGCTACGTGGACGAGCGCGGTCTCCGCACCCCGCTGCTCGGCAACGTGTACGTGCTCACCCCGCGCGCGGCCGAGCGCATGGCGGGGGGCCAGCCGCCCGGGTGCTGGGTGTCGCCGGCGCTCCTGGCCGCGGTGCGCGAGGAGAGCCGGGCGCCCGACCGCGGGCGGCGGGCGCGGCTCGAGCGGGCCGCCCGCACGGTGGCCGTGCTGCGCGGCCTCGGGTACGCGGGGGCCTACATCGGCGGCACCCACGACGCCGAGCAGGTGGCCTGGATCATCCGCCGCGCCGGCGAGCTGGCGCC
>Ga0187892_10005582_pt1 | contig 19632 bp, 16 predicted proteins | sample MA1701073metaG_FD_139345 | JGI IMG/M metagenome (GOLD analysis project Ga0187892, IMG submission 139345) | Bio-ooze microbial communities from a basaltic lava cave in the Kipuka Kanohina Cave System on the Island of Hawaii, USA - MA170107-3 metaG ...
CCCTGTATCCGGGCGGAGGATCAAACGCACGCCCGCTCAGGCACAGAGCCCCACGCCTCGACTCCCAAACCCCACCACGCCAATCCGGGACGATTCGATCAACCAAGTGCGAGCCGGTACACCCGAGTGCGCGCTTTCCGAAGAGGAGCGTAGGTGCACCCAAGAGGCGACGCTGGTCCGGGTCCTTGCATCCCGAGGTTCGATCTGGAGGACTGGGGCACGGTTCCAGGTCTTGGGCGAGGCCGGTGTCGGCGAGCGGGTCATGGGTTTCTTCGTGCCGGTTGCGGGACTACCGAGCGTGTATGCAGGGACCGTACTGTCGGTCAGGATTACCGAGGAAGAGATCCGTGCTTTCGGTCGTGCTCTCGCGGGGGCGGGCATCGACCCGTTGCCTAACCAGGGCGTGAACCTGTCGGTCCGTCCTGTCACGACCGTTGCGTGCGCAACGGCCGCGCCAGTCCGGCCCGCAGGTTACGCGCAGCGTTGATAGGCCTTCCCTGCTCCGCCAGCGATTTCAGCACGGCCAGTAGTCCCGCGAGCCATTCGCTCGTCAGCCCGAGATCGCCGAGGAACCGGTAGACCGCATCGGGCCCCGTCCCTCGTGTTTCGCGGGAGCCCCGAACCCGGTCGCTCGGACCCTTGACGTCACCCGTCCCGCACCCCGGTGAATCGAAGGGCCGGTAGCGAGTCCGCCGGGCGGCACGCGGGTTGGTGTTCGCGAACCCCGAACCACTTGCGTCTAACTTTCGTCGAGCGTCCGGGCTCCGCTGATTCGTCTTGTTTTCGCTGTCACCTTTAACTAATGAAAACGGCTTGACACTCCCTTGGCGGTTTACCTATCATTTCGCGCGGTGGTCTGCGGTGGAGTGAAGTGGTCCACGGGGCTTCACTCCAACGGAATCCTTGGAGCTTGGTGGCCGATGCGGCGGGCGCGGAGGACGCGCCAAGACCGCGACGCTGCACTTCAACTTGGGCCGGGAACTCCTTCCGGCGGGACAGGTCGCGATGTTGCGGGGCAACCAGCTGGCCAAGGTCGACGACAAGGGGCGGCTGAAGCTCCCCTCGGCCTATCGCGCGATCATCGAACCCCGTTTCGGCCGGGAGTTCTTCGTCACGAGCTTCAGCGGCGATTCCGCACGGATCTACCCGATGGAAGTGTACGCCGAGTTCGAGAAGCGCCTGATGGACGCGTCGGACGTCGATCCGCTGGTGACGCTGCTGCAGGACGCCGTGAGCTACTACGGACAGACGGCGCTGATGGATGCGCAGGGGAGGATCCTGATCCACCCCTTGCTGCGCGAGCGGGCCGCGATCGACGGTGAGGTGGCCGTGATCGGCCGGCAGAACATTCTCGTGGTCTGGAATCGGCGCACCTTCGTGGAACGGCTGGAGAGCCAGCCCCTGACCAACGAGGCGCTGCGGGGACTGGCCGCACTGGGCTTCTGAATCTCGATGGTGCCATTGGCCCTCAGCGAGGAACTCCTCGTGACCGAATCGGTCGCGCATCGCCCGGTGCTCCTGCGTGAAACGCTGGCCCTCCTCGCGCCGCGACCGGGCGAGGTCGTGGTCGACGCGACGCTGGGATCCGGAGGCCACGCCGAGTTCCTGCTGGAGGCCGTCGGGCCCACGGGGCGCCTGATCGGGATCGACCGGGACCCCCGCGCGCTCGAACTGGCGAGCCAGCGGCTGTCCCGATTCCGCGAGGTTTTCGTGCCGCTCGGCGGCGACCATCGCGACCTGCGGCGCCTGCTGCATGAGATCGGCGTCGACGCCATCGACCGGGTCTTGTTCGATCTCGGCGTGTCCTCGATGCAACTCGACGACCCGGCCCGCGGCTTCTCGTTCCGCGCGGACGGGCCCCTGGACATGCGAATGAACCCGGCAGCGGGCTCGACCGCCGCGGACCTGCTGTCCGGCCTGTCCGAGCGCGAGCTGACCGAGATCCTGTGGCGGTTCGGTGAGGAGCGCCGCTCCCGAGCCATCGCGCGCGCCATCGTGCGCGAGCGCGAGCGGCAGCCGATTTCCCGCACGGAGCAGCTGGCGCAGCTGGTGGCACGGGTGCTGGGGCCGGGGGCGAGGCGCTGGCCCATCCACCCTGCGACGCGCACCTTCCAGGCGTTGCGCATCGCGGTCAACGGGGAGATCGTGGGGCTCGAAACGCTGCTGGAGGAGGCGGTCGCGCTGCTGCGGCCGGGCGGCCGGCTGGCCGCAATCTCGTTCCAGTCCCTCGAGGACCGCGCCGTGAAGCTCGCGTTGCGCGGGCTGGCCGATCGTTGCCGCTGCCCCAAGCAGATGCCGGTGTGTGGCTGCGGCAGGCGCAACTTGGTGCGCGTGCTCACGCCGAAGCCCGTTCGGCCCACTGCAGGCGAGATCGAGAACAACGCGCGCGCGCGCAGCTCCAAGCTGCGCGCCGCGGAGAGGCTGTGACGCAAGCACTGGTCCCTCCCGCCCGGCGCCGCTGGGTCAACGGTCCGATCGCGCGAGAAGTCGATCGCGATCGGGCCCGCCGTCTCTGGGGTCTGTTCGCGGGCATGCTGCTCGCCGCCACCCCGTTCGCCGTGTACCTGCTGGAAAAGAACGAGTGTCTCAAGCTGTCGTACGAGGTGAGCGGCTTGAGGCAGCAGCGGGAGCAGCTGCTCGAGCAGGAACGGCGCTTGCGCATGGAGCGCGCCGAGCTGGAGTCGCTGGAGGCGATCGAGGCTTGGGCCGCGACGCACGGCGGTCTGGTCCACCCCACGCCGGAGCAGACGATCATCGTGGGCCGGGTTCCTGAAAGGTACGCCGCCGACCATGGGGACTGAGAGGCCGAGAGGCTCGGGCGTCGAGCCGGGAGTCTGAAGTGGAAGAAAGCGTGCGCAGGCGCGTGACGTTGCTCCTGGCCGCGGTCCTCGTGTCGGCCGGCGCCATCGGCGCCCGCCTGGTCTACGTGCAGATTCACTGCTGCGACAGGCTGCGCGCGCGCGCGAATCTGCAGCATTGGCGCGAGATCGAGGTCCCGGCCGTCCGAGGAACGGTCTTCGATCGGGAGGGTCGCGAGCTGGCGCTCAGCCTCAAGACCGAGTCGCTGTTCGCCCATCCCCGGCGCGTGCCCGATCCGGAACGGGCGGCGACTTTGCTGGCGCCGGTCATCGGCCTGCCGCAGCAAGAGATCCTGGAGCGCCTGCGGTCGGACAAGAACTTCGTCTACATCCATCGCTTCCTCGACCCGGCCCAGGCCGCGGCCGTCCGCGGGCTGGGCCTGCCCGTCGGCAACTCGGAGCCGTTCGGCTTCCTTCCGTCCTCGAAGCGCTACTACCCGCGCGGCCGACTCGCCGTGCACGTGCTCGGTTTCGCCAACATCGACGGCCAGGGGGTCGAAGGGATCGAAAAACAGTTCGACGACGAGTTGCGCGGCGAGCCGGCCCACTACCTGATCCTGCAAGACGGCCTCAAGGGCGAGGTGCGACAGAAGACGGTCCACGCCGCCAGCCGGCAGCCGCACGACGTGGTCCTGACCCTCGATGCGGTCCTGCAGCACGTGCTGGAGCGCGAGCTCGAGGCCGTGATGGACAGCAGCCAGGCGCGCAGCGTCTCGGGCGTACTGCTGGATCCCGCGACGGGCGAGCTGCTGGCGCTGGCCAACCGGCCCGCGGCCGACCCCAACCACTACGGTCGCTCGACCGCCGACTCCAAGATCAATCGCGCCGTCGTCCACCAATACGAACCGGGATCGACGTTCAAGATCGTCTCGATGGCCGCGGCCCTCGAGCACCGGAAGGTGCGCCCGGAGCAGTGGATCGACTGCGAGCAGGGCTCTTACACCTACCGCGGCCGATCGATCGTCGATGTCGGCAGGCACCGGAGCCTGTCCGCCCGCCAGGTGCTCGAGCATTCGAGCAACGTCGGCATGGTCAAGATCGTGACCCGCCTCGAACCACGTGAGCTGCACGACACGATCGTGCGCTTCGGCTTCGGCAACCGGACCGGCGTCGAGCTGCCCGGCGAGCGGCGGGGCAACGTGCGCTCCGTGGAAGCCTGGAGCGGTCAGACCCTGCCATCGTTGGCCTTCGGCTACGAGATCGAGGCGACGGTCCTGCAGATGTCCTCGGCCCTGGCCCTGATCGCCAACGAGGGCGTTCGCGCCCCGCTGCACGTCGTGCTGGGGCTGCGCGACGCCCAGGGTCGTCTGCAGCGCTTCGAGCGGCCCCCCGCGACGCGCGTCCTCGATCGCCTCACGGCCCTCGAGCTGACCTCGATGATGGAGGGGGTCGTGATGCGGGGTACGGGGGCCGCCGCGCAGGTGAGCGGGTACCGCATTGCCGGCAAGACCGGAACCACGCACAAGCTGGTCGACGGCCGTTACTCCAGCACGCATTACGTCGCTTCGTTCGGCGGCTTCGCGCCGGCCAGCGCCCCGCGAATCGTCGGCCTGATCGTGGTCGACACGCCGCAGGGCGCGCACTACGGCGGACAGGTCGCGGCCCCGGTGTTCAAGCGGGTCATGGAGGACGCGCTGCGCCACCTGCGCGCGCCGTGGGACGCGGGAGAGCTGGTGCTGGCCGCCGATCGAAACACCCGCTCGCCCGCCGCACGCGGCGAGGGCCGGCCACGATGAGGTCGCGGGCCAGCCACCTCTCGGCCCTGCTCGCGGGATCGAGCGTGCGGCCGCTGGCGCTGAGCGGTGGCGACCCCTTGATCCGGGGGACAGCGTTGGATTCGCAACGGGTCGAGCCGGGCGACCTGTTCTTCGCGCTGCGCGGCTTGCGGGCCCACGGCGAGGACCACGTACCCGACGCGCTGCGCCGGGGCGCAGCGGCGGTCGTGGCCGAATCGCCGCGGCCGAGCGGGATCGACTCCAGGATCGGCTGGGTGCAGGTCGCCGAGGCGCGACGGGTCACGGCTCTCGTCTCCCGCGAGTGCTACGGGCGCCCGGACGAGGCGCTGGCGCTCGTCGGCGTCACGGGCACCAACGGCAAGACGACGGTCACGTATCTCGTGGAGTCGATCGGTCGCGCAGCGGGACGCAGCGTGGGCCGGATCGGAACCGTGGGCTATTCGATCGCCGGCGAGCAGCATCCGCTCGAACGCACGACGCCCGAAGCCCCCACGCTCTTCCGCTTGCTGGCCGAGATGCGCGACCGCTCCGTTGCCATCGTGGCCCTCGAGGTTTCCTCCCACGCGCTGTCCCTGTGTCGGGTCGAGGGCGCCCGCTTCGCCGTCGGGGCGTTCCTCAACCTGAGCCCGGATCACTTGGACTTCCACGCCAGCGAGGCCGACTATTTCGAAGCCAAGGCCAAGCTCTTCACCGCGCTCGAGCCCGAGCGCTGGGCCGTCTTGCCCGCGGACTCCGAGCACGGAGCCATCCTGGCCGCCCGCACGCGGGCGCGGACGCTCACCTTCGGCCGCTCCCCGGGAGCCGCCGTGCGGCTGAGGGACGAGCGGATCCGGTTCGACGGTTCGTCCGCCGTCCTCGAGACGCCGGCGGGCGCCCTGCCCGTCCGCACCTTCCTGCCGGGCCGCGCGAACCTGGACAACGTGGCGGCCGCGGCCGCTTGCGCGGTGGCGCTGGGACTGCCCGCGGAGGCCATCCCCGCCGGAGTTCTGGCGCTCGAGGGCGTGCCGGGACGGATGGAACGCATCGAGCGCGGTCAGCCGTTCACGGTGCTCGTCGACTTCGCGCACACGCCCGCCGCTCTAGAGGGTGTTCTCGAATGGGCGCGCGAGTCCGCTGCGGGTCGGGTGCTCGTCGTCTTCGGCTGCGGCGGCGAGCGCGATGCCGCCAAGCGGCCGTTGATGGGTCGCGTCGCCGCTCGTCTCGCGGACCGCGTGCTCCTGACGTCGGACAATCCACGCGGCGAGGACCCGCAGAGCATCATCGAGCAGATCGCGCTCGGCGCGGCCGGCGTCGAGGGTGGGAGCGAGCGTTGTCGACGGATGCCGAACCGCGCGCAGGCGATCCAGGCTGCGCTGGCCGACGGGCGCGCAGGCGACATCGTCGTGATCGCCGGGAAGGGTCACGAGACCACGCAGACCGCGGGCGGAACCTCCCGCCCGTTCGACGACCGCGAGGTGGCGCGCGCCGCCCTGCTGGAGCTGGGATGGAAGGGGGAGCGTCGTGCCGGCGCTTAGCCTCGCGCAGCTCGTGGAGTGCACGGGCGGCTCCCTGTTGCGCGGCGACCCGGCGACCATGGTCGCCACGTTCGAGATCGACAGCCGGCGGCTGCGCCCCGGCGGGGCGTTCTTCGCCCTGCGGGGCACGCGGACCGACGGACACGAGTTCGTGAACGCCGCCGCTCGTGCGGGCGCCGCCGCCGCCGTGGTGGAGCGCCCCCCGGCAATCGGCGCGGAGACCCCGCCGGCCCTGATCCGGGTGGCGAGCACGCCGGAAGCGCTGACCCGCTGCGCCACCTTCGTTCGCAGCTCGTTCCGCGAAACCCGCTGGATCGCCGTGACCGGCTCGAACGGCAAGACGACGACGAAGGAGCTGGCGGCGGAGGGACTCTCGGCCAGCCGCCGCGTCCACCGCACGCCGGGCAATTTCAACAATCGACTGGGCCTGCCACTGGCGCTGTTGGCCATGCCGGACGACACCGAGATGGCGGTGATCGAGATCGCGACGAGCGGCCCCGGAGAGATCGCGGAGCTGACCAGGCTGTCCGATCCGGACATCGGGCTCGTGACCAACATCCGCGCCGTGCACATGGACACCTTCCACTCGATCGACGACGTCGCGGCCGCCAAGGGCGAGTTGTTCGCGGTGATGCGAGAGGAGGCCATCGCCGTGGTCAATCTGGACGACGCCCAAGTGCGCGTTCAGGCCACGCGCCACATGGGACCGCGCGTGACGTTCGGTCAGCACGCTGCGGCCGATCTGCGCCTCGAGCAGATCGAAAACCGCTTCGTCCCCGGAGCGGCGCTGACCTTCCAGCACCAAGACCGTTCGACCCGCGTCCAGCTGCGCATCGGCGGCGCCCATGCCGCGTTCGACGCGCTGGCGGCGTTGGCCGTCGTCGTCGCCGCCGGCGAGGACCCGCTTGCCGCCGCCGAGCGCATGGAGCGACTGGAACCGGGGGCGGGACGGGGCCGGGTCCACGGTCTGGCGCGCGGCATGCAACTGGTGGACGACTCGTACAACAGCAGCCCCCCCGCGTTGGCCTCGGTGCTGGACACGCTGAAGCTCAGCGAGCCACGTGGACGCCGCGTGCTGGTGATGGGTGACATGCTGGAGCTGGGCCCGATGAAGACGGCCTTGCACCGAGAGGCGGGACGGCGCGCCGGGGCGGCCGGAGTGCAGATGCTCGTGGCGGTCGGCCCGCTGGGCCGCGAGACCGCCGAAGCGGCCCGCCGTGCCGGCGTGGGCGAGGTGCACTACTACCCCGACTCGGAGCAGTGTGCGGGGGCCATCGGCGATTCCCTGGGTGACGGGGACCTCATCGTGGTCAAGGGCTCGCGCGGGATGCGCATGGAACGGGTCGTGCGCGCGCTGTTGGAGCGGTTCGGGGAGCGCAACTGATGTTCTTCCACCTGCTCTACCCGCTGCGCGATGAGATCGGCGCGTTCAACGTGTTTCAGTACATCACCTTCCGCGCCGCGATGGCCACGCTCACCGCGCTGTTGGTCTCGCTCTTGCTCGGTCCGGGCATGATCGGGCGGCTGCGCCAGTTCCAGATCGGGCAGGAGATCCGCGAGGAGGGTCCATCGTCTCACCGGTCCAAGCGCGGCACGCCGACCATGGGGGGCCTGTTGATCATCATCGCCGTCGTGCTGCCGACCGCGCTGTGGGCGGACCTGCGAAATACCTTCGTATGGCTGGCGATCGCCTCCATTCTGCTGTTCGGAGCGATCGGGTTCGCCGACGACTATCTGAAGGTGTCGCGCAAGCACAATCTCGGGTTGCGCGCCTGGACCAAGTTCACGCTGCAGGCCGCCGTGGCGCTGGCCCTGGGGCTCTATCTGTTGTGGCTGGCGCAGCGAGGCCAGTTCGACACGACGTTGTCGTTCCCCTTCTTCAAGACGTTCAACCCGGACCTCGGCTCGCTCTATCCAGCGTTCGTGGTGCTGGTGCTGGCCGGCGCGGCCAATGCGGTCAATCTCACCGACGGGCTGGACGGCCTGGCCATCGGTTCGTTGCTGATCGTCTGGGTGGCCTTCACGGTCCTGACCTATGCCTCGGGCCACGCGCTCGTCGCCGATTACCTGGCGATCCCCAACGTCAAGGGGACCGGCGAGGTCACCGTGTTCTGCGGGGCGGTCGTCGGGGCCAGCCTGGGCTTCCTGTGGTTCAACAGCCACCCCGCCGAAGTGTTCATGGGCGACGTGGGATCCATGGGGTTGGGCGGGGCGCTGGGCGCGACCGCGGTCTTGATCAAACAGGAGCTGCTGCTGATCATCGCGGGCGGGCTGTTCGTAATCGAAGCGCTCTCGGTGATCCTGCAGGTGGGTTCGTTCAAGCTGCGCCGGCGCCGCATCTTCCGCATGGCCCCGCTGCACCATCATTTCGAGCTGGCCGGCTGGAGCGAGACCAAGGTGGTGATCCGCTTCTGGATCATCGCCGTGATCTTCGCGCTCCTGGCCTTGGCCACCCTCAAGCTGCGATGAACGGGAGTCGGTTTGACGACCATGGATGAGACTCGGCTCAGCACGCGCAACCCCGACCTCGCGGGGCTGCGCGTGCTGGTGGTCGGCGCGGGCAAGAGCGGACTGGCGGCGGCCCGGCTGGCCCACGGCCGCGGGGCGCGCGTCACGCTGTGCGACAGTGCGCCGGCCGAGCGGATCGCCGACGCCGTGCGTCGCGCAGGTGAGTTCGGCATCGAGGTGCGCACGGGCGGCCATCCGCCCGCGCTGGCGCGCGATGCCGATCTCGTGATCGTCAGCCCGGGCGTGCCGACGAACGTCCCACTGCTCGCCGCCGCACGCCAGCGGGGCTTGCCGGTCTGGGGTGAGATCGAACTCTCCGTGCGCTTCTGCCGCGGACGCATCGTCGGGATCACGGGCTCGAACGGCAAGAGCACGGTGACGACGATGACCGGGGCGATCCTGCGCGGGGCCGGAATCCCGGGGGCTACGGGCGGGAATCTCGACCGGCCGCTGGGCGACCTCCTGGGCCTCGACGGACCCCAGGCCTGGCATGCGCTGGAGCTTTCGTCGTTCCAGCTCGAGACCGTGGAGACCCTGCACGCGGAAGTCGCCGTCGTGCTGAACCTGAGCCCCGATCACCTCGACCGCCACGGCTCGCTCGAAGCGTACGGGCAAGCCAAGGCGCGACTGCTCGAGCTGCAGCGGCCCGACAGCGACGCCGTGCTGAGCGCCGATGACCCCGAGAGCGCGCGCTTCCACTCCGCGGTGCGCGGGCGGCTTCACCTGTTCTCGACGCGTCGCGAGACCGAGGCGGGCGGTTTCGTGCGGGCCGGGCGGCTGATGCTGCGCACCGAGCAGGGCCAGGACACGCTGCTGGGTGTCTCCCAGTTGCCCGTTCCCGGCGAGCACAACGTGGCCAACGCGCTGGCGGCGGCGCTGGCCTGCCGGCTCGCCGGCTGCGACCCCGAAGCGATCTGCCGCGGCCTGCTGATGTTCCGGGCGCTGCCGCACCGGCTGGAGCTGGTGGCGGAAGTGGCCGGCGTCCGCTTCTTCGACGACTCGAAGGCCACCAATCCGGCCTCCACGATCTGCGCGCTCCGGTCCTTCCCTGCGGGTTCGATCCACCTGATCCTCGGCGGCAGGGACAAGGGCGCGGACTGGAGCCAGCTCGTCGCCACGCTGCGGAACCGCGTGCGGCAGGTGCTGCTGGTCGGCGAGGCCGCGCCGGCGCTCGAGCGCCTGCTGGCCGGCGCGGCCCCGCTGCGCACGAGCGGGACCGTCCCGCGGGCCACGGCGGAGGCCTTCGCCGAGGCCCGCGCCGGGGATGTGGTGTTGCTGGCTCCGGGCTGCGCCTCCTTCGACCAGTACCGCAACTTCGCCGAGCGCGGCGATGATTTCGCGCGTGTCGCGCGGGCGTTGGCCGGACCGGGAGAGACCCGTGGCTAAGCGCGTGATCTTCGATCCATGGCTGTTGGTGATCACGGCGCTGCTCGTCGTCGGCGGGTGGTTCATGGTCGGCAGCGCTTCGAACTACGTCGCGCTGGAGTTCGGCAAGGACCCCTCGGCCTACGGGTTGCGCCATTTCTTGCACATGCTGCTGGGCTGGGGCGGCCTGATCGCCGCGGCCTGCCTGCCCTACCAGCGATTGGCTTCGCGGCGGGTCGTCAACGGTCTGCTCGGGCTGGCGCTGGCGACGCTGGTGTTCGTGCTGGCCATGCCCGAGATCTGCGAGGCCCGACGCTGGATCCCTCTGTGGCTCTTCAATTTCCAGCCCTCCGAGTTCGCCAAGCTGGTCACCGTGATCTTCATGGCCTGGATGCTCTCGCGCAAGCAGGAGCGGATCAACGAGCCGTGGTCCGTGCCCATGCCCTGCATGCTCGTCGTGGGTACGCTGGCCCTGCTGATCGTGATCGAGCCCGACCTGGGCTCGGCGGTGATCCCGGTCGTCGCGGCCACGGCCATGATGTTCGTGGCCGGGCTGCGCTGGCGCTACCTGCTGGCGACCGCGGGGATCGGAGGCGTGGCCTTCGCGCTCGGCGTCGTGGCCAAGCCCTACCGCACGGCGCGGATCACGCACTTCCTCGATCCCTGGTCCGATCCGTTCGACAAGGGCTACCAGTTGTGCCAGTCACTGATCGCCTTCGGCAACGGCGGTTTGACCGGGATGGGGCTCGCGGGCGGCGGCCAGCGCGCACTGTTCCTGCCCGCGCCGCACACCGATTTCATCTTCTCCGTCGTCGGCGAGGACTGGGGGCTCGTCGGCTGCAGCGCGGTGCTGGTCGGCTTTCTGCTGCTGTTCTGGCGCGGCCTGCGCACGGCGCTGCGCGCGCCCGATCGCTTCGGCTTCTACCTGGCGATCGGCATCACGTGCACCCTCGTGCTGCAGGGTCTGATCAACATGAGCGTGTGCCTGGGCCTCTTGCCCACCAAGGGCTTGCCGCTGCCGTTCATCAGCTACGGCGGCTCGTCGCTCTTGGTCTCGATGGCCGCGATGGGGCTGTTGCTCAACATTTCGCTCCAATCCGACTGATGTGGAAGCGCGGCGTACCAGGATCGTCTTCGCGGCTGGCGGCACGGGCGGCCACGTCTACCCGGCCCTGGCGGTCGCCGCGGAGCTCGAGCGGCGACACGCGGGCGCCTCGATCGTCTTCGTGGGCACCGGGCGCGGGATCGAGCAGCGCCTCGTCCCGGCCAGTGGCCACCGCTTGTGGACGCTGCCGGTGTCCGGGCTCAAAGGCGCGAGCCTCCTGGGTCGCGTGGGGGCCGGCTTCGCCGCCGCCGGGGCCGTGGTCCGCTGTGTGGCCTGGATGCTGCGCGAGCGACCGGACTTGGTCATCGGCGCCGGCGGCTACGTTTCGGGTCCTCCGGTCCTGGCGGCGAAGCTCGTTCGGGTGGCGACGATGATCATGGAGCAGAACCACTTTCCCGGGGCGACGAACCGCTGGCTGGCGCGCTGGGTGGACGCCGTGTGCCTGCCTTCCATGGCGGCTCGCTCCAGGATCGGCGGGAGGACGGTCGTCACGGGCAATCCCGTGCGCGCGCAGTTCCACGCCGTCGGCGAGCGGCCCGTGGGCGCCCTGCCGTGCCTGCTCGTATTCGGCGGCAGCCGCGGCGCGCACTCGATCAACCAGGCCATGTGCGACGCGCTCGTGGAACTGGGAGGTCTGGAGCCTCGCCCGCACATCGTGCACCAGACGGGCGCCGCCGACGAAGCTCGGGTGCGCGAGGCCTACGCCTCCTACCCCGGCCGGCACGAGGTGCGGCCGTTCCTGGAGGACATGCCGGCGCGGTTCGCCGCGGCCGACCTCGTCGTGTGCCGGGCCGGGGCCTCGACGCTCTCGGAGCTGTGCGCCGCCGGCCGTCCGGCGATCCTGGTGCCGTATCCCCACGCCGCCGACGACCACCAACGGCACAATGCCGAGACCCTGAGGAGCGCGGGCGCCGCCGTCGTGCTCTCCGACTCCGATCTCGACGGACCACGGCTGGCGGCCGCCGTCGCCCGGCTCGCGGGCGACCCCGACGCGCGGCGCGGCATGGGACGGGCAGCCCGTGCCTTGTCCCAACCGGACGCCGCGTGCCGCATCGCGGACGTGGCCGACGCTTTGCTCGAGGGCAGCGATGTTTCGTAAGGCGAGGCAGCTGCACTTCGTCGGCGTCGGCGGCTCCGGCATGAGCGGCATCGCCGAAGTCCTGGTGAACATGGGCTACGTCGTGACCGGCTCGGACCTCGCGGCCAACGCAGCGACGGACCGACTGTCGGGCCTCGGCGCGCGGATCGACCTCGGCCACCGTCCGGATCAGGTACACGGCGCGGACGCGGTGGTCATCTCCTCCGCGGTGCGCGAAGACAACCCCGAGGTCGTCGAGGCCCGCCGGCGGAAGATCCCCGTCATCCCGCGCGCGGAGATGCTGGCCGAGCTGATGCGACTGAAGTACGGAGTGGCGGTGGCCGGGGCCCACGGAAAGACGACGACCACGGCCATGATCGCCGAAGTGCTGACCCGCGGCGGGCTCGATCCGACGGTGGTCATCGGCGGCCGCGTGGGCAGCCTGAAGTCGGGGGCCAAGCTCGGCCGGGGCGAGATCATGGTCGCCGAGGCCGACGAATCCGACGGCTCGTTCCTCAAGATGAAGCCCACGATCGCGGTCGTGACCAACATCGACCGCGAGCACCTCGACTACTACGCCGACCTGGACGACATCCGGGAGGCGTTCGGGCAGTTCCTGGCCCGCGTGCCGTTCTACGGAGCGGCCGTTGTCTGTGTCGACGAGCCGAACGTGCGCGCGATCCTTCCCGGAATCGATCGCAAGGTGATCACCTACGGCCTGGACAGCGACGCCGACTTGCGCGCGACGGATCTTGCGGTGCAGGGATTCGAGTCGTCGTTCGTCGTGCGCGCCAAGGGAGCACGGCTCGGCGAAGTGCGGCTGCAGTTGCCGGGTCGACACCTCGTCTACAACAGCCTGGCCGCCGTCGGGGTGGGGCTCGAGCTCGACGTGCCGTTCGCGGTCGTGGCCCGGGCGCTGGGGGACTTCCGCGGCGTGGACCGGCGGATGCAGCTGCGCGGGACGTTCCTCGATTGTCCGGTGCTCGACGATTACGGTCATCACCCGACCGAGATCGTCGCCACGCTGGCCGCGGTGCGGGAAGGCCTGGGCCGGCGGATCGTGGTCGTGTTCCAGCCCCATCGCTTCAGTCGGACCCGGGCGCTGCTCGAAGAGTTCGGAGCGGCGTTCTCCGACGCGGCGGCCGTGATCATCACGGACATCTACGCCGCAGGAGAGTCAGCGGTGGATGGGCTCGACGGATCGACGGTTGCCGCCGCGTTGCGGCGCCACGGCCACCCGTCGGTGGCTTACGAGCCGGCGCTCCGAGCGATACCGCGCAGACTGCGCGGCATGCTGCGGGCCGGGGATGTCCTGCTCACGCTGGGAGCCGGGGACGTTTGGAAAGTGGGCGAGGAGTTGCTGCGTTCCGCCGTCGGAGACGGCGACGGACAGCGGCCGAGGAGGTCGGCATGAACGTGCAAGCGAATCCTGTCGTGGTCGAGGCGGAACAGCACTACTGGCGGCGCCGCGCAAATCGCCAGGTACGCCAGGCGCGCTGGACGAGCCGGCTGCACCGCTGGTCGGCCGTCGGTCTGGGTCTGATCATCATCGGCGCCGCCCTGTTCCAGGCCGCGTCGCACGCGGTGGAGGAACTCAAAGAGCAAGGCGGCCTCACCGTCGAGCGCATCGAGATCGAGGGCGCGGAGGGCGCCGGCCTGGAGTCGATACGCAACGAGCTGACCCCCTTCGTTGGCCAGAACATCGTCGACCTCAACCTCTACGACGTGGTCGCGGCGGCCGAGAGCGATCCCTGGGTGTTGAGCTCCGCGGTCAAGCGCGTGCTGCCCGGGACGCTGCGGGTGACGGTTTCGCTGCGCCGGCCGGTGGCCGCGGCCCTGATCGACGGCCACGTGTACCTGGTGGACCCCAGCGGCTACGTCATCGGAAAACGGACGGAAGAGCACGCGGATCTGTCGCTCTTGGTGGGCCTCGACGCCCTGGAGGACGACGCGCTCGTGGCGGCCCTCGCTCGCGGCGCCCGCGCCGTTCTGGAGTTGCAGCGGGCCGCCGATGGTTGGATGGACGGCGTCGCCGAACTGGACCTGTCCAGTCCGGACCGCATCGCGGCACGTACCGTGGACCCCGGACCGATGATCTGGCTCGACCCGGTCGAGGTCGGGCGCAACCTGAACCTGTATCGGGAGATGCGCGGGGAGATCGCGCAGCAGGCCGGCGAACTGCAGTACGTCGATCTTCGCTGGCGTGACCGCATCGCTGTCATGCCCGCTATTCAGGAGGAATCCGAGATGGAGGGCGGCTGAACATGGCCAGGAACGGAGGGTACGCGGTCGGATTGGACATCGGGACCACGAAGATCTGCTGCGTGGTCGCCGAGATGGCGGACGACGGCGGCCTGGGCGTCGTCGGTCTGGGCGAGGCGCCCTCGCGCGGTCTACGCAAGGGCGTGGTGGTCAACCTCGACGCGACGGTCGAGGCGATTCGATCCGCGGTCGGAACGGCCGAGCTGATGGCCGGGGTCGACGTGGAGCAGGCGACGGTGGGTATCGCGGGCGGGCACATTCGCTCGTTCAACAGCCGGGGCGTCGTGGCAGTCGCGGGCAAGGACCACGCGGTGTCGCAAGACGATATCGATCGGGTCCTGGCAGCGGCGCAAGCGGTCAGCATCCCGCAGGATCGAGAGATCCTGCACGTCATTCCTCAAGAGTTCGTGCTCGATGACCAGGCCGGCATCGCCGCCCCCAAGGGCATGATCGGATCGAGGCTCGAGGCCAACGTGCACGTCATCACTTCCTCGAGCACGTCGGTGCAAAACCTGGTGACCTGTGCCAACCGCGCCGGCATCGAAGTTCGCGACGCCGTCATCGAGCAGCTGGCGGCCGCGGAGGCCGTGCTGACCGCCGACGAGAAGGAGCTGGGCGTGGCGCTGCTCGACATCGGCGGCGGCACGACCGACCTGGCGATCTTCGAAAGGGGCTCGGTCTGGCACACGGCGGTGCTTCCCGTCGGCGGGGATCACTTCACCAACGACCTGGCCATCGGCCTGCGCACGTCGATCCCGGACGCCGAGCGGCTGAAGCTGAAGCACGGCTGCGCGCTGGCCTCGCTGGTCGGGGAAGGTACGACCCTCGAGGTCCCTTCGGTGGGCGGCCGCAAGCCGCGCCTGCTGTCGCTCCAGGTGATGTCGGAGATTCTCCAGCCGCGGGCGCAGGAGATCTTCACGCTGATTCAGGAGGAAATCGGCCGCGTGGGATTGGGACAGTCGTTGAACGCGGGCGTCGTGCTGACGGGCGGCGGCAGCATCCTGGCTGGAGCCATCGAAGTCGCCGAGCAGGTGTTCGACCTGCCGGTACGGCTGGGGGTTCCGGCCGGTGCGGCGGGGCTGACCCAGCCCACGACCGCCCCGCAGTACGCGACGGCCATCGGCCTGGCATTGTTCGGGGCGCGCAACCGCCCGCCCCGTCAGCGCGCGTCCTTGAGCGTGCCCATGGGCGGGTTCTCGCGGGTCGGAGACCGGTTCAGGGAGTGGATTTCTGGGATCTTCTGAACGCGGGGGCGCGCCAAGCGACCCGCTGTGGAACGGGGGAACGCATGATCACGATGAAGGAAAAAAGGTCGACGCCGCGGCCGCGACCGCTCAGGATTGCGCTCGACGACAGGCGGTCCAGTGCGGCCAACATCAAGGTCCTCGGCGTCGGCGGCGGCGGCGGCAACGCCGTGAACCGCATGATCTCGACCGGTATCGAGGGGGTGGAGTTCCTGGCGGCCAACACGGACTGCCAGGCGCTCGCGCAGAACCGGGCGCCGGTGAAGCTCCAGATCGGCGCCAAGCTGACCAAGGGGCTGGGTGCCGGGGCCAATCCCGAGGTTGGTCGCAGCGCGGCGCTCGAGGACACCGAGAAGATGGTGGAGACCTTGTCCAACACCGACATGGTGTTCTTGACCACGGGCCTCGGCGGAGGTACGGGCACGGGCGCGGCGCCGATCATCGCCAACCTGGCCCGCGAGTCAGGCGCGCTCGTGGTGGCGATCGTGACGCTACCCTTCTCTTTCGAAGGCCGGCGCCGACGCCTGGTCGCCGACGAAGGCCTGGCGGCGCTGCGTCAGGTCGTGGACACCGTGATCACGATCCCCAACGACAAGCTGCTGCACACGGTCGAGCGCTCGACCTCCCTGAGCGACTCCTTCAGCCTGGCCGACGACATCCTGCGCCAGGCGGTGCAAGGAATCTCCGACCTGATCACGGTGCCCGGCGAGATCAACCTGGACTTCGCCGACGTCAAGACGGTGATGGCCGGCATGGGCATGGCTCTGATGGGCACCGGCGTGGCCGAGGGGGAGCACCGCGCGGTCGAGGCGGCGCAGCGCGCGATATCCTCGCCGTTGCTGGAGGACGCGTCGATCCACGGTGCCCGCGGCATCCTGATCAACATCACCGGTGGCGAGGACATGACGCTGCACGAGATCTCCGAGGCCGCCAACATCATCCAGGAGGCGGCGGACCCCGATGCCAACATCATCTTCGGCACCGTGATCGACCGCGCGTGCCAGGGTGCGATCAAGGTGACGGTGATCGCCACGGGCTTCGCCCGCGAGGAGGCCCGGATCCCCGTGCCGGCCCCGCGCACGCGGCTGAGCACGCAGCTCCCGCTGGAACGCGGTGCCGACGCAACGCCCGAGGCCGTCCGGCCCCCGCGCTACTTTCGACCCGACGGCGGTGTCGAGTTGGACGCGACCGACGACGGCTATACGCCGAACTTCAGTAGTAGAATGAAGGACGACTTGGACGTACCTGCTTTCCTGAGGAAGCAAGCCGACTGAGTGAGGCACGGTGGAGCATGGCCGAGGCGGACTCTTCGCCCCAGATCCTCGTCGTCGACGACGATCCCGAGACGGCTCGCCTCGTGCGCGCGTGGTACCGCGGTCGACCCTACGAAGTCCTCGACGCCCCCAGTGGCGAGGTCGGATTGCGGCTGGCCGCCGAGCGTTCCCCCGATCTGATCCTGCTCGACGTGCGCATGCCCGGTCTCGACGGAGTCTCCGTGGCGCGGCGCCTGCAGCAGGACCCCACGACGCGGGGCATCCCGATCTTCCTGCTCTCGGCTTGCCGTGACCTGGACACGAAGATCGAGGCGCTCGAGGCCGGAGCGCACGACTACATCACCAAGCCCTTCGAATGCGAGGAGATCGACGCGCGCATCCGCAACGTGCTGCGGCGTCGCGAAGTGCTGCTCGGCCTACAGTCCGAGGTGCGCGACCTGCGGACCGACAACGACGAGCTGGAAGCCCTGCTGATGACCGACGAGAAAACCGGCCTGTTCAACTTTCGCGAGTTCCAGCGCCGGCTGCGCGAGGAGTGGAGCCGCGCCGAACGCTATCGCACCCCGCTGTCCTTGATCTTCCTCGACCTCGACGACTTCAAGAGCATCAACGACACCCTGGGTCATCAGGCCGGAGACCGCGCACTCGGAGAGTTTGCGACCCTGGTCAGTGGCGGGGCCCGAGGCAACGACGTCGCCGCGCGCTACGGCGGTGAAGAGTTCGCCATCATCCTGCCGCACACCGACGGCGGCATGGGGGTGCGTGTGGCGCAGCGCATCCTGGCCGCCGTTCGCGAGTTCGTCTTCCTCGAAGACCTGCGCCCCACGCGGATCACGGTATCGGCGGGCGTGGCCACCTATTCGGGAGAGGGCGAGATCGACTCGATGAGCGCGCTCGTCCGCGCCGCCGACCAAGCGTTGTACCGCGCGAAGGACATGGGCAAGGACTGCGTCGCGCTGCACGAGACGCAATCGTCCTCCGCGCCGTGCTCTGGCGACGGCCTCGACGCCCCCGCTTCGTCGGATCGCTCGTAGACGGTACCGCAGCGGGCGCCGGAGCCGACCGGCGAAGACGTTCCAGGCCAGGTGCACCGATCATGGAATCCAGGCAAGCCGTTCGGCAAGTCGGGCTCGGCCGCTGTCTGTCCCAGGCAGTGCTCCCGCTCATCCTGCTCGCCGTCCAATGTCAGGCGCTGTCCGCCGGCACCGGCACGGTGACGGCGGTCGTGGACGGCGACACGATCAGGGTGACGACCTCCGCCGGACGAGAAACCGTGCGTTTGCTGGGAGTCGATACACCCGAGCCGGCCCGTCGCGGGGCGCCGATCGAGTACTTCGCCGACCAAGCGACCGAGTTCACGAAACAGCGGACCCTGGGCCAGATCGTGCGGCTCGAGGCCGATCCGCAAGCGGACACCCGGGACACCTACGGTCGCGCCCTGCGCTACGTGTACCTGGCCGATGGGAGCCTGCTGAACGCCGACATCATCGCGGGCGGCTATGGCCACGCGTACACGCGATTCCCCTACTCCAAGCTCGCGGCCTTTCGCGCGCTGGAGCGCGAAGCGCGGGTTTCCGGTCGCGGCCTGTGGGACCCGGCCCGCGTTCCGATCCTGGACGTGAAACAAGCTGCCGATCACGTCGGGATGACGGCGACCGTCTGCGGCACGGTGGCCTCGGCGAGGTTTCTGGACACGACTCGCGGCAGGCCAACCTTTCTGAACCTCGATCGACGCCATCCCGATCAGGCGCTGACGATCGTCATCTGGGGCCAGGATCGTGGCGTCTTCGGCCAGCCTGAGCTGACCTACGCCAAGCAGGACCTCTGCATCACCGGAAAGATCGAGACGCACAAGGGCAAGCCGCAGATCAACGCCCGAGATCCCTCGCAAATCGCCATGATTCCTGCGAGTCGCTAGCTCGATGACAAGCCGCTGAAGCTGACGGCCGCGGGCTTCAGCTGTGCGCGCGCCGTGCTCGACACGAACCATGGTAGGCTCACGCGCGGCCGCAGCTTCAATGGCGGCCATCCGTTGATAGCCCCGACGGAGCGACGTCGATGCAAGGAGCGACCGGAAGGTGAACGCGTGAACCATGGCGAGATCGTCAGCTTCCTCTGGGGCGTCGCCGACCTCATCCGCGACACCTTCAAGCGCGGGAAGTACCAGGACGTCATCCTGCCGCTCACCGTACTCCGCCGCCTGGACTGCGTGCTCGCCGACACGAAGGACGCCGTCCTCAAGCGCCAGGCGCAGCTCAAGGGCAAAGGACTCGAGGATCTCGACGCGCAACTTCGGCGCGCCTCCGGCTTCGCCTTCTACAACACGTCCCGCTACGACTTCGAGAAGCTGCTGGCCGACGCGCCGCACCTCGCAGCCAACCTACGCAACTACATCGCCGGGTTCAGCCCAAACATGCGCGAGGTGCTCGAGAAGTTCGACTTCGACAACACTACAGCCAAGCTCGACGAGGCGGGCCTGCTCTTCCAGGTGGTCGAACGCTTCAAGAAGGTCGATCTGCACCCGGACAACATCGACAACCCGACGATGGGGACGATCTTCGAGGAGTTGATCCGCAAGTTCAATGAGGCGCTGAACGAGAACCCTGGCGAGCACTTCACGCCGCGCGACGTGGTGCACCTGATGGTGGACCTGATGCTGGCCGGCGACTCCGACCGCATCCGGCGCAA
>Ga0187892_10005583_pt1 | contig 19632 bp, 26 predicted proteins | sample MA1701073metaG_FD_139345 | JGI IMG/M metagenome (GOLD analysis project Ga0187892, IMG submission 139345) | Bio-ooze microbial communities from a basaltic lava cave in the Kipuka Kanohina Cave System on the Island of Hawaii, USA - MA170107-3 metaG ...
AACCAGCCAAAGTGGTGATCGTCGCCTGTATGCGGAAACTGCTGACTATCATGAATGCGATGGTAAAAAATAATGCTCAATGGAGTGCAAAAACCGCTTGACTTTGAACACGGTTGCTCTCCCTCCGGGCGAGGGAGAAAAGACGATGCCTGTTGCGCCAAGACAGGGACCTTGGCGATGTACGCGCCATTTCAATATCTTTGGCTAGTCCCTGACCGGGGGCTGCTCGCGGGCGAGATAAAGCCAGGTCTCGACCACCGTGTCGGGCAAGCGATAAACGTCTTTGGCGGTGTTCGAGGGCCACCACTTGGTGAAGGCTTTGTGGGCATCCGAATTCGTTGACGTAGTAAGGAATATTCCTTACCATGGTTGAACCAGATTGCGGAGTCCACCATGTCCCACATCCATGAAGTTGCCACTGTTACCTCGAAAGGGCAGATCACCCTGCCGAAGCCTATCCGTCAGGCACTGGGGATCGGTGTCGGCGGCAAGGTGGCCTTCGAGTTGCGCGGCTCCGAGGTGGTTGTCACGCGAGTCGACGACGAAAGCCACGAAGATCCTGCCATCGCTGCCTTCCTGACCCTGCTGGAAAAGGACATCCGGGCCGGCAAGAACATGACAACGCTGCCAGAGGATCTGACGCGAACAATGGTGGACAACCTGCATCGCTCTGCTGATCTCTCAGAGGAGATCGTTGGCCATGTAGCGCTGTAATGCTACGGCACGGTTGGACGCTCCTCTTCCACGAATGTCTGATCGAGCAACTGCGCAAGCTGAAGGCAGCCGCGGATCGGGCCGAATCAGCCGATCCATCAGGATTCGAAGCCAATGCCAACGTCAAGCTGTTTCGTGCCTTCAGCCATTTGATCCTGGAGACGGTTCCCGGCGATCCGTCGCGCGAGGAATACCTGCAGGGCAAGACGATGGGACCCGCATATCGTCATTGGCGCCGCGCGAAAATCGGGCGCCGCTTTCGCCTCTTCTTTCGATACGACTCGAAGGCCAAGGTAATCGTATTCGCTTGGGTCAATGACGAACAGACGCTACGGTCGAGCGGCGGCAAGTCAGATCCGTATGCCGTTTTCCAGAAAATGCTGGATCGTGGTAATCCTCCTGACGGGTGGGATGAATTGGTTTCGGAGGCGCGAACTGAATGGGCACCATGACGTGGCTAGCGCACCCCGATCCTGACATTCAGCGCGCCGATCTCGTCAAGCAGCTTGAGTACGCCATCGGCGCCTACCGCAGAGGCGTTCACTGTCGCCGATTGGATCATTGGCTCCGAGCAGATCGGCCAAGATGAACGTCGCCCCCTTCCCGTTTCGTGAGCTGACCCCTATGTTACTCCTTGACCGGGGGCTGCTCGCGGGCGAGATAAAGCCAGGTCTCGACCACCGTGTCGGGGTTGAGCGAAATGCTTTCGATTTCCTGATCGACCAACCAGCGGGCGAAATCGGGGTGATCGGAAGGGCCCTGCCCGCAGATCCCGATATATTTACCGGCGTCGCGGCATGCTTTGATGGCCATGGAAAGCAAGGCCTTGACTGCGGGGTCGCGTTCATCGAAGGCAGCGGCGACCAGCCCCGAATCACGATCGACACCGAGGGTCAGTTGGGTGAGGTCGTTCGATCCGATCGAGAAGCCGTCGAAATACTCCAAGAACTCCGTGGCCAGCAGGCAGTTGGACGGGATCTCACACATCATAATAACGCGTAATCCCTCCCGGCCGCGCCCGAGGCCGTGCTGTTTTAAGAGCTCCGTGACCGCACGCGCCTCCTCGAGCGTGCGCACGAACGGCACCATCACCTCGACGTTAGGCAGCCCCATCTCCGTGCGCACCTTGCGCAGGGCGGCGCATTCAAGCTCGAAGCAGTCGCGGAAGTTATCGGCGATATAGCGCGAAGCCCCTCTGAATCCGAGCATGGGATTCTCTTCCGCCGGCTCGAAATACTCGCCCCCCAAAAGGCTACGATATTCGTTGGATTTAAAATCCGAAAGCCGGACGATGACCGGTTTCGGGGCAAACGCAGCCGCCAGCACGGCAACGCCTTCGGCCAGCTTGTCCACGAAAAAGCTGACTGGGTCCGGGTAAGCCTGCGTACGCACGCTGATTCTCTCCTGTAGCGGGCGAGGCATCCGGTCGAATTGGAGCAATGCTTGCGGATGGATGCCGATCATGCGGTTGATGATAAATTCCAGCCGCGCGAGCCCGATCCCCTGATTCGGGATCGCAGCGAATTCGAAGGCCCGGTCGGGATTGGCAACATTCATCATGAGGTTCACCGGCAGCGCCGGCATCGTCTCGAGCTTGACCACACTGCGCTCGAACGCAAGCTTTCCGTCGTAGACGAACCCCTCCTCTCCCTCCGCGCAAGAGACCGTCACCTCGCGCCCCTCGCCGATGCACTCGGTCGCATTGTTGGTCCCGACCACGGCCGGCACGCCCAGCTCGCGGGCGACGATAGCGGCGTGACAGGTCCGCCCGCCGCGGTTGGTGACGATCGCCGCGGCCCGCTTCATGACGGGTTCCCAATCGGGATCGGTCATGTCCGCGACCAGCACCTCGCCGGCTTGAAAGCGTGGCATGTCCTCTACGCCGGCGATGACACGGGCGCGACCCGCCCCGATGCGTTGCCCGATGCTCCGGCCGCTCACCAGCACCGCCGCTCTCTCCTGCAGGGAATACCGTTCCAGCGTTTGAGCGGGACCCCGGCTTTTTACCGTTTCCGGGCGTGCTTGAAGGATATACAAATGGCCGTCGCTGCCGTCCCTGGCCCATTCAATATCCATCGGGCAACCGTAATGCGCTTCGATCCGCAAGGCGTAGCGGGCCAGATCGTGGATCTCTGGATCGCTCAACGCGAAGCGGCGGCGTTCCGGTGCGGCGACTTCCACGATGCGCGTCGGTTCGCCTTCTCCCAAGATCATCTTGATGGCTTTATCCCCGAGGTTGCGCCGGAGAATAGCGGGCCGGCCTGCTTTGAGGCCCGGTTTGTAGACATAGAATTCATCCGGGTTCACCGCGCCCTGCACCAGCGTCTCGCCCAGACCATAAACCGCGGTGATCAAAACGACGTCGCGAAATCCCGACTCGGTATCCAGCGTGAAAATCACGCCGCTCGCCCCCAGATCACTGCGCACCATCCTTTGGATCCCGGCCGAGAGCGCCACCTGCTGGTGATCGAACCCATGATGCGCCCGGTAGGCGATCGCGCGGTCGTTATACAAGGAGGCGAATACCCGCTTGACGGCATGCAGGACATTACCGAGACCTTGAACGTTGAGATAGGTCTCCTGCTGGCCCGCGAACGAGGCCTCTGGCAGATCTTCCGCCGTAGCGGAGGACCGCACCGCGACCGGTGTGGCGCCTGGTAATTCCCCATACGCAGCGCCGATCGCCTGTTCCAGGTCTTGCGCAAACGGCGCCTCCAACACCCATTGGCGGATAGCAGCGCCGGTCTTGGCGAGTGCGCTAACATCGTCCACGTCCAGTGCGCCCAAGGCGGCCCGAATGCGCTCATCGAGCCCGCCGCCGGCTAAAAACTCCCGGAAAGCGGCCGCGGTCGTCGCGAAACCGGAGGGAACGCGAACCCCTGTTTCCGGAAGCTTGGCGATCATCTCTCCGAGCGAGGCGTTTTTCCCCCCAACCTCCGCGACATCCGCCATGCTCAGCGTCGCAAAACCGACGACGTAAGGTTGCACCCCTATGATCTCCTCACCGTTTCGATTCTAATACTATGGGATCTGTATGCGGCGCACGGTATTCTTCATTTCCGACAGCACGGGAATCACCGCCGAGACCCTGGGCAATAGCCTTTTGACTCAGTTCGACGGTCTTGATTTCAAGCGTATCACACTCCCCTTCGTCGATAACCAGGAGACCGCCCGATCGGCCCTGTCGATGATCGAAACCGCCGCGGCGCAAGATGGAGCGCGTCCGCTGGTATTTGCAACGATGGCCGACCCTGATCTGCTTGATTTTTTCACTCGCGGCCGGACCTTGGTACTGGATTTGTTTCGCGTCTTCATCGGCCCTCTAGAGGCCGAGCTCGGCCGCGCGTCGAGCCACGCCAAGGGCCGTTTCCATGGAATGGCCGATAACAACACCTATGACGTGCGCATGGACACGCTGAATTTTGCCCTCACCCACGATGACGGCATGTCCACGGCGCGTTACCCGCAAGCGGATCTCGTCTTGCTCGGCGTCTCGCGTGCCGGTAAAACACCCACATGCATCTATCTTGCCATGCAATTCGGCGTGCGCGCCGCGAACTACCCGCTGACGGAGGAAGTCTTAACGCGGCAAAGTCTCCCCAAGGCCTTGGTTTCGATACGCCCGCGGCTTTATGGCCTGACCATCGATCCCGAACGGCTCCACCGCATCCGCTCCGAGCGCCGCCGGCATAGCGCCTATGCGTCGCTCAATCAATGCCGCAAGGAGATCACCGACGCCGAAGCTCTGTTCCGTAGCGAACGTATTCGGTCGTTGAATGTGACCTCCATGTCCATCGAGGAGATCGGCTCGCATCTCTTGCAAGAGATGGGCTTGGAGCGGCGTTCGTACTAATGCTTGCTGGGAATACGACGGCGAGGCTGGGCCTGCCCACGGGTCTAGGTACGCCAACAGGGTTGCGATTATAATAGATACCAACCCGTGTCGCGACAAAATCCCGCGACATTTGTTATCCTAGACGCACCAGGGGGGGTTCAGCACTTTTAGCTTACTTGGAGATTTCCTATGAGCCCCGCGAAAGCTTTTCTCACCGTCATGTTCGCCGATATCAGCGGCAGCACCAAGCTGTATCGCGTGCTCGGGGACACAGAGGCGCGTATAAAAATTGCCGAATACCTCGATCAACTGACGGCAATCGCGGCGCAGCACCAGGGTAGCGTGATCAAAACCATCGGCGACGAGATCCTCTGCACCTATTCGAAGCCCGATGCGGCGATGACCGCCGCCGGCGCGATGCACCGCTCCTTTGAAGCCAAGAACGTGACCCTTAACGAAGGTCTTACGCTCGATAGCGCTTTGCGGATCGGAATGCATTATGGGCCGGTGATTCGTGACGGCAGCGATATCTTCGGCCGTGCCGTTAATACCGCCGCACGCATGGTCGCTATAGCTAAGTCGAAACAGACCCTCACCACGCGCCGTACGGTGACGCAGCTCACCCCGCTCAGGCGCTCGCTGACGCGCTGGGTCGATCAGGTACCGAGCAAAGGGGTACGCCCCGTCGATGTCTTCGAAGTGATCTGGAAAGAGGATGAGATGACCCATAGTCCGAGCGACATCCCGGCCGACATCGTTGCCACGACGAGTGCCGACGTTTCGCTCTTATTACACCACCAGGATTGCGAGCTCAAACTAAACGGCCGGCTTCCGTTCGTGATCATAGGCCGAAGTAGTATCTGCGATCTGATCGTCGCGGATAAAATGGCGTCGAGGCAGCACTTGCGCATCGAGTTTCGCCGCGGCAAGTTTTACGCGATCGACTACAGCACCAACGGAACGTTTATCAAGACCAGCGCCGGCGAGGAGGTGTTTATCCGGCGCGAGGAATCGCCGCTTTGTAGGTCGGGGCAACTGAGGCTTGGGCGCTCTTTTAGCGAGCCCACCGATCACATGGTTCATTTCGAAACAAGAGGGCAGCTTGGTTTATTTAATTAAGCGCCGGATTTGCTGTCACGGAACAATGGTTTGTTCGTTCTAAGGTGCTGATCCACTGTGTCCACGGAACTCGCTTGGACTTCGAGCGCGTGCTCCCACATCGGGAAAGTGCGCAAGGTCAACGAAGACGCCTATCTCGAAAAGCCACATGCCGGCCTATGGGTGGTCGCGGACGGCATGGGAGGACACGCGGCCGGAGACCAGGCGAGCAGGTCGATCGTCGCCGCCCTCGGCGACCTGTCTCCCGCACCCACGCTCGGTGTTTTCGTCGACCGCGTGTGCGACTGTCTGCAACAGGTCAATCAAGAGCTCATCGCGATGGGCGCCGAGAAACATCGCATCACGGGCAGCACGGTGGTGGCGTTCCTGGCGCTCGGACCCGGTTGCGCGATTCTGTGGGCGGGCGATAGTCGCGCGTATCTATTACGCGATGGTACGCTCAAGCAGTTGACCGCCGACCATTCACAGATCGAACTGTACGTAAAGGTGGGTCTGATTGCCCGTGATCTAGCCGCAAACCATCCCTTGTCGAATATCGTGACTCGCGCCGTGGGAACTCATGAAGCGTTGGATCTCGATCGCGACACGATCGAGGCCCGCGCCGGCGATCGTTTTCTATTGTGCTCGGATGGCCTCTATCGACACCTGGCCCACGAAGAGATCGCCAGCCTGCTTAGGACAGGTTCCGCCAGCAGCGCTGCCCAACTCTTGGTCGATCTCACGCTGGACAGGGGTGCTCTCGACAACGTCACCGTGGTGCTCATCGATGTGGCCGATGCGCGCCAAGCGGAAGACTCGGCGTCTCATCTGGATGATACGCTGCCGGGCCTAAGCATGAGCGAAGACGCGGGCAAAGCATCGCTTTAGTTTTAATGCTCGAACGAAACATCGATCCGCGGGAACTGGGAAAGTTCGAATCGTTGGCGTCTCGATGGTGGGACCCCGATGGCGATCTTCGCACCCTGCATGATATCAACCCCACGCGCTTGCGCTACATCAACGAGCGCGCACCCCTCGCCGGCAAAAAGGTCTTGGATGTGGGTTGCGGAGGCGGCATCCTGTCGGAGGCCATGGCCCGGCTGGGCGCGGAGGTTAGCGCGATCGACGCGAGCGAAGCGGCGATCCGAATCGCAACATTGCACGCGCTCAAGAGCCAGGTTGTGGTTGAGTACGCGGCCGCGACGCCGGAAGAATTCGTCCGCGTGCATGCCGGGCAATACGATGTCGTCACCTGCTTGGAGCTGCTCGAGCACGTGCCGCAACCGGAGAATGTGATTCAAGCCTGCGCGCGCCTGGTCAAACCGAGCGGCCCGGTCTTTTTCTCGACAATCAACCGGACCGCCCGTGCTTATCTCATGGCGGTGATAGGCGCCGAGTATCTACTGGGCTTGCTGCCGAGGGGAACCCACCAATACGCGCGCTTTATCCGCCCCTCGGAGTTGGCGCGCTGGGCGAGACGCCATGCGTTGACGCTCGCCGATCTCAAAGGATTCGCGTACAACCCCCTGACGCGCGAAGTTACGATCACCGATGACGTCGCCATCAACTATATCGCCTGTATGCTTGCTCCATGAGCGACCCGCCCATGCAGGCGGTTTTATTTGACCTCGACGGGACCCTGGCCGATACGGCGCCCGATCTCGCCGTGGCCCTTAACAGACTGCGCGCGGAAGCAGGATTGGCCAGGCTGCCGCTCGACTCGATCCGGCCGAAGGTTTCTGGCGGCACCCCCGCCCTGCTCGGCCTGGCCTTTGATCGCATCGATTTACAAAGCGAGCAATTTCAACGCTTACGCACGCGGTTTCTGGCGCTATACGGTGAGCGCGTGGCCGAACAAACACATCTGTTCCCGGGCATGGAGCAGGTGCTGTCCTTCGTTGAAACCGCCGGACTCCCGTGGGGGGTGGTCACCAACAAACCGGGCTGGTTAACCCATCGGCTACTCGATGCGCTCGATCTCTCGACGCGCGCGCGCTGTATCGTGAGCGGCGACACGACGACTCATCGCAAACCGCATCCGGCTCCTTTGCTGCACGCCGCCGATCTCCTGTCCGTGAAAGCCGCGCAATGCGCTTTCGCGGGCGATGCGAGGGACGATATCGTGGCCGGTCAGAAAGCCGGCATGAAAACGCTGGTTGCCCGTTTCGGATATATCGACCCCGGCGAAGATACCTCGGCTTGGGGCGCAGACGGCGAAGCGCATGCGCCCGCCGACATCGTGCACTGGGTGCGGTCTTGGACCGTGTGAGGTGGATTACGCCGATCATTGCCGCGAACGAGTGGCGGTACCTGGTTCGAACCATTACTACAGCACCATTTTTTTACCGGCGGAACGCCAAAGGGCGCTGCACGTAATTTTCGCATTCAAAGAGGAGCTGACGGCCATCCCGAAAACGTGCGCCGATCCGGGCGTCGCACGCTTGAAACTAGAGTGGTGGCGGCAGGAGCTCAGAGCGGTTTTTTCCGGGGGCCGCTCCGCGCATCCGGTGGCGACGGCGCTTGCGGAGCTGGCCGAGCGCGCGGCGGCGCCGAAAACCGAGATCTTCGCGGCCATCGACGCCGTCGAACATGACATCGGCCCTCTCGCGTGCCCCACCTTCGCGGACCTGACGGCACACTTCGGCAGGGTTTACGGCGGCTTTTGGCGCATCGCCGCCGGCATCGCCGGATTCGATCATCGTGCCACGCCGGATCGCATCGCCGATCTCGGGAGCGCCGTCGATCTGAGCCAGTCATTACAGGACTTGCGGATCGACGCCACTCGCGGCCGTGCCGTCCTGCCCGCCGCCGAGCTTAGCGCGCACGGCATCGATCCCCAGGATCTATGCAGCCCGAAAGCGCCGGGGCGCTTGCGCCCTATGCTTGCCGTACACATCGAGCGGCTGCGTGGCTTGCTCTCCGATGGCATCGCGCGGGTGCCGACCCTCGATCGCATGCGCCAGTTGAACACCCTGGTGATGGCGAATTTGCTCTTGGTGATTCTAGAAGAGATAAAACATGACGGCTATCGAGTGAGCGAGCACCGATTGGGGCTTACGCCTGTCCGTAAACTGCTGATCGCGTGGCGGACGAAGCGCCGCGCACTTCGACGTTGAACCCGCCCTCGCTTGACGGATGTTCGTAACGCGTCAGAGTTTGTGAAGAAATCGTTAGCGAGTGAAGGAAGCTCGTGTTCCGCCGGAGCGCAGGAACCGGAGCGTATTGAAATACGTGAGGATTCCGAGCACCGCCGGAACACGAGATCCCGAGCGCAGTAGATTTCTTCACAAACTCTCAGCGGACATGATGGATCTCCTGGCCCAGCATGTCGGGGGTGACCAAGACCACCCCTTGAGGGCTCACGTGGAAGCACTTGCCGTCTCCGTCCAGATCCTCCCCAATGACCGTACCGTCGGGAATGCCGCAGCTCTTGTCGAGGATGGCGCGGCGGATGCGGCAATGGGAACCGATCTCGACATCGGGGAGAATGACGCATTCTTCCACCGTGGTGTAAGAATCGATGCGCACATTGGAAAACAAGAGTGAACGGCAGACCTGAGCCCCGGAGATGATACAGCCTCCCGACACCATGGATTCGAGCGCCGTGCCGCCCTGCTTCGTTGAAGCCCTTCCTAGACTTTTATGAGTACCTGTAGGTATTTAGATTCAAGTCGCTCTTCTACGCCAATACCTTCAGCTTGCACCCATGCATGAGCGATAAACGGAGGTTGACTACGGACACCAGTGCACCAGCTGACGTACCCCCCGCGCATGCGAACGAGCAGGAATACAGCCAATGACCTAAGCAAGCAGGCGCTATCTGAACGGCATGCGATACTTACGGCTCTCACGTCATGATACGCATCTGCTGCCTGCCGATAGTTAACGGGTCGTTTTTCCTTTGATACCCAATTCAATACCATCTCAATATAGCTTGGGCAAAGCTGCGACAGGAATAGTCCGAAGAACACGGCAGTGCGAACCTTGAGCACTGTTGCGAAGGGCAGATTGAATCGAGGATTATTCGAATGAGTCTTCACTACTTCACTATACCAAACTCCGCCAACTCACTTACTAGGTACATGACATCCTCGTGCGCCCGTTGAAAATCCACATCGAAAGCCTCCACTAGCACATTCGCAATTTCGTCACTCGCCATATTTTTTTTTATTCCATCAACAATCAACGCTCCCGTACCATTCACCTGCCAGTAAACGCCTTTCTTCTTGTCTAGCAGTACTACCCCATACTCTGTTGAAGCAATAGAAATCCAAGGAAAGAACACCATGACCTTTTATGCGGACTTATCTACGCTTCTGAGAATTGTCGATTAAGCCATATCTCGCTATATAGAGTGGCCGAGAAGTCCCCCTCGATCTCCTCTCTGACGTACGAGTGGGCGAAGAGCTTCTTGAATTCATTGCCGTCGATCAGCCCCCTCTTCTCCAGTGCCGAGTCTTCAAACATAGTTAAAATCCTCTCTCTGTTTATTAAGAAGCTTTTGGCAGCCTGCAAAGACCCATCCGTCTTGGATATTCGCTCATGAAATTCTTGGGGAATAAGATTCGCGAAAGCTGACTTTGCGAGAGGTTTAAAGCGCCGTGGATTATTTCGCTCCTCAGGTCGAACGGACAGGCAGATGTTCATCACTTCATCACCGAGAAATGGAGAGAACGTCTCCACACCCGACTGTTCACTTCGATTGACCGAAGAAACCAATTATCGCTAGTACACTGGTTCCAGAGCGTGCATAAATAATCCGTTCGCTGTTGTTTCTGTAGCCAGATGCAATCAGAAAAGGCCGCCCCGAAGGGTAGTGACAGATTACCGACTCTTCGCCGTAACTACAGTGCTTTCGAGATGGCAGTGGATTATCAGGAAGTACAAGGAAGTGGCGGCCTACATTCATAGGCTACCTGTACCACCATAGGTTAGACTTACGCGAAGTCTCGCGCACTAGTATTTGTCGCTCGCAAACGCAAAGCAGGCTGAGAGTAATTCTCGTGCTGAGACTACTCCTCTAGCTGCTCGACTACTCGCGACTGGTGGTCTAGTCCCAAGGGAGTTTGTTGTTAAACTTGTTGCTGTAGACCGACTCCTTCAGCTTGTTCCCGGCTGCCTTGGTCTTCTTCCTCAGGTGCGAAGATACGACTGAACCTGTCGGGTGTCAAACGCGCGCAATCTCGGTCCGGAATCGGGAACTATAGGGCTATTCGGCGGTTCGAAACGCCAGGTTTCGGGGCGGGGCGTTTTCGCGTCTTGGGTGAACTAAAGCCAAAGGGAGGGCTGTCGGCTCAGGGACCTGGACCGGAGGTGGGGTGTTCGTTTAGGATCAGCTCGTGCGGAAGAGAACGAATGCCTGCACAGGTGTTCGGGGCGGTGCCGGGGCGGACAAGCACCTCGGGGGGATTGCAAAAGATCGTGGCGATATCGCACGAGCGCGGGAGCTGTGGACCCAGGCCCGCGACCTGTTCGGCAAGATCGGTATGCCGCACCGGGTCGAGATGGTACAGGGCTGGCTCGATGGCCTGCCGCCGGGATGAGGGCTTGGGTGCTTGGCGGGGGAATGGGCCGGTTATTGCGCGGCAACGGGTGATCCTTCCAGCCCAAGGACGGAACCTTTTTCGATGTAACGTTAGCCTATGCGACTTCCCAATGCGGACAAAGCGGTGGTTGAAATCGCCAAGCTTCAGGACTACTGTCTAAGCACCGGACATCCAGAGGGACGCCATAAGGCACGCGTATTTTATTCTGTCCTGGACCTTAGCTCCCAGGACGCAAAGGAACTACAAGTTGCGCTATTTGCGGCGGCCAGGGAAAACGAAGCGATTGCGACGGATCACGACGCCTATGGCCAACGTTATGTGGTCGATTTCCTGATGCGCCGTGGAGGTCGGGACGCTACTGTTCGTTCCTCCTGGATCATACGGACATTGGAAGATTTTCCCCGGCTGACAAGCTGCTTTGTATTATGAGGATCACAATGAAACTTCTTGACGTTGTTGCGCTAACAGAAGACATTCCGGAGAAACGCTTGCTACGTGGGCAGGTTGGTACGATTGTCGAGCAACTAACGCCGGGGGTCTTTGAGGTAGAATTCGCAGACGTTAACGGCCGAACCTACGCATTAATTGCTCTGCCGAAAACCCGGTTGATGGTGCTGCATCACCAACCTGCCGACCGGGCAGCTTAGATTTTCCGCAGTCCGTCGGAATCGAGGTAACCCGCGTGGATCAACGGGCTCAGCCAGCGTAGATCAGCGGACATGATGGATCTCCTGGCCCAGCATGTCGGGAGTGACCAAGACCACCCCTTGGGGGCTCACGTGAAATCGCTTGCCGTCTTCGTCCAGATCCTCCCCAATGACCGTACCGGCCGGAATGCCGCAGCTCTTGTCGAGGATGGCGCGGCGGATGCGGCAATGGGAACCGATCTCGACATCGGGAAGAACAACGCATTCCTCCACCGTGGTGTAAGAATCGATGTGCACATTGGAAAACAAGAGTGAACGGCAGATCTGAGCCCCGGAGATGATACACCCTCCCGACACCATCGATTCGAGTGCCGTGCCACGCCGCTTCGCTTCGTTGAACACGAACTTGGCTGGAGGCAACTGTTCCTGATAGGTCCAGATGGGCCACTGCTGGTCGTAGAGGTTGAGCTTCGGCGTCACGGCGATCAGTTCCATGTTGGCGGCATAGTAAGCATCGACCGTCCCCACGTCGCGCCAGTACGCTTCGCTGCTCCCGTCCGCTTGCCGAAAGGGATAGGCGTGGACCGCATAGCGATGGATGCCCGAGGGGATGACATCTTTGCCGAAATCGTGGCTAGACCCCTCGGTATCGGCGTCCTTGATGAGCTGCTCGTAGAGAAAATCGGTATTGAAGACATAGATCCCCATGGACGCGAGCGCCGCATCAGCGTAACCGGGCATCGGCTCGGGGTTATCGGGTTTTTCTTGGAAACGCACGACCCGGAGATGGTCATCGACCGACATGATCCCGAAGCCGCTCGCCTCGCTCAAGGGGACCTCGATGCAACCGATCGTGAGGTCGGCCTTGTGCTCGAAATGGAAGGCCAGCATCGGTCCGTAGTCCATCTTGTAGACATGGTCGCCGGCCAGGACCAACACGTAAGTCGGCTGGTAGGTACGGAGGATATCGATGTTTTGATACAAGGCATCCGCGGTGCCCCGATACCAGGCCTCATGGACGCGCTGGGAAGCGGGCAGGATCTCGACGAATTCTCCTAGCTCCTTGTGCAGAAAACCCCAGCCGCCCTGCAGATGGCGGATGAGGGAGTGGGCCTTGTATTGCGTCAGCACCCCGATTCGCCGGATGCCGGAATTCACGCAATTGGAAAGGGGAAAATCAATGATCCGGAACTTGCCCCCGAAGGGCACCGCGGGCTTTGCCCGCCAGCGGGTCAGGTCCTTCAGCCGATCGCCGCGCCCCCCGGCCAGTATCAAGGCCAGTGTGGTGCGCGTCAGGCGGCTGACGAATCGCGGGCTGTTTTGTAGTGGCATGGCTTCAGCGATGTTTGGGACGCGTGTCAGATTATAGTGGAGTTGCGGCCGCGGCGTTGTGCACCCCAGGCGATCCTTGGTATAGAGCCCGCTGGTAGCAAGACTGTCGAGATGGGTATAACGGAAGGGTCCGGTCGCTCCGCGCAGTCCCGTTATCCACCGTGCCGGGCCGATTCCGATGCTAACATATCGAAGGGCCTTGATCATCGTACCGTCTGAATCTCGCGCAGATTGTGTCTTACCTAAAAAGACTATATTCAGTCCAGTTCATGACGGGGATGTTATGAAATTTTCAACCCAGATCAAACCAATAAGTTACCTCAAGGCGAATGCGGCCGAGGTCGTCCGGCGACTCGCGGAGCAGCGTAAGCCGCTCGTCATCACGCAGAACGGTGAGGCAAAGGCCGTCATCCAGGACGTCGCATCGTATGAGGAAACGCAGGAAACGCTGGCCTTGTTGAAAATCCTGGCCCTCGGCAACCGGCAGATCGAGGAAGGCAAGGTTGTTCCGGCGACGGACGCCATCAGGCGCTTGCGCGAAAAGAAAGCGCGCGGCTGATGCGCCATGAGGTGTCGCTGACTGCGGATGCCGAGCGGGACCTCGAAGAGATGTACGACTACATCGCCGCGCACGATGGCCCTGCCAAGGCGGACTATGTTCTCGACCGCGTCGAGAAAGTAGTCGAGAGCCTTTCGACATTCCCCGAACGCGGCTCTTTCCCGAAGGAGCTTGCGGCGCTGGGTATGCGTGAGTATCGACAGGCGTTCGTTAAGCCGTACCGGGTGATTTATCGAGTGTTGGGCCATCATGTGTATATTTTTTTCATCGCCGATGGCCGCGGGACATACAGACCTTGCTGGCTCGCCGCCTGTTCGGCATTTGATGGATTGGACGCAGCCGCCTCACAGCCGCGAAGGCCGTTGCGAAAGCCCATTATCCTCCGGTGTTCGCGAGTGCCTCCTCAAGGCGCCCCCAGCCGGCCTCGCCGGGCAGGCCAAAGCGCAGACTAGCCGGTTCCGTAAACAGGCGGGTCAGAATCCCTTGCCGCGCCAGCCTCTCGTGGATGGCGCCCGCGTGAGGGATCGGCGTCCACTAAAAAAGCGAACAGCCTCCGTCCGGGGCCAGGCCATGCTCGCGCAATAGCGCGGCGAGCCGCTCGGCCTCAAGGAGGAGCTGCGCGCGAGTGGCCTCCTGCTAGGCGCGATCCGCCAAGGCTAGCGTAGAACTCGTAGCCTGGTTTGAGCGTTGTTTGCGAAACCCGGGGATTGCGGCCCGACCTTCCCGGGTTACGGCGCGAACAGCGCGCCTAACCCAGGCTACGATTTCTGCCTTGACGCTTCGGCTCGCTTCGCAACGAGCATCTGCCCGAAGTAGCGGAGCGGCGGCGGAAGCAGACAAGGAGGCCGGAACCGAAGCAAGATTTTCAAACATAAACCGATCACCAGGGTACATTCAGTGAACTATTTCACTGAATCAGTCGGCTGGATATCGTATGTTATGTATGGTTCCACCGAGCCCGGAATCAGTCAAGCGCGGCACTACCCGCGCAGCGGCGAGGCGGCGGGTTGGGACGATCCGAACGGTAGGGCGAGCGAGGTTCCCGGCTGTAGGGGGTAAATGCAGCCTTGGATCTTCGTCATCATGTCCCCGCGGGTACGTAGAGAGAGTAGCACGTCCCTATGCCATACTTGAAAAAAAGAGTTGCTCCGGAATATCCGCGCCATGCCTTCTCGCGGAGGAATACTCGGGCACGCTCATAAATGCGACAGTTCGCCAAGGCCCCCAGAAGGACCGACCGCCCCCGTCAGCGTATCGCCTGTCGTACCGGGCGCGCGTCCCGGGCGGCGCGGGGATGATCGCTCTGACCTTGGGCCTATGCGCAGGCTGCGCCGTCAATGACCGCGGCCTCGTGACCACCCGCCTCTACGAGAACAACACCGCCTATGTGCTCAGATTGGACGCATGGGGGGGGACACCTGATCACGAATACCATAGATGCTGGCCTCACGATCGGCCGATCGAGGCGCTTGTACGTCTATCCCAAGCCGCGGCCTGCCGGTGCTCAGCTCGCGGATGACATCATTAGTAGGCTAAAAAAACCGGAACGGCAGGATGACCTAGAACGGTTGAAGGTGTTACTCAAAACAACACCGTGCAAGGAACTGACCCCTCGTCAGAAGAAAGACTACGAGGATTTCACCGGTGTACCAAGATATCGGGAAACGCTCTGTGACACTGTTAGTAAACGCTTGGAGGCAGAACCATGAGCACTTACAAGGTGCTGTTTGTCCTAAAGAACCTACCGCAGAACCCAGATGAAGCCGATCGGTTGTCGGATAAGATCACGGGCGATTTCGGCAGCGAAGGCTGGGAACTGGTCTCGACCGCGGTCGTCACCAATCCTGGCGGTCCCACTGCCTTGCTGCTCACCCTCCAGAAGGAGGACGTAGGGTGACGTTTGATTTGAATACCAATGGCCGGAGTGTCATGGCTTTCCGATATCACGACGTTAAAAACGTAGGAGGATTCTATGCCCAACACCGACACAATCCGCTGGTTCAAGAACCAGTTCCATACGCAGATTGAGGCGGCCGGGCGGAGCACGCCGTTCACCCTCGACATGCTGACGGCCATAGCCTGCCAGGAAACCGGCCATATCTGGGACATCCTTCGCAAAAAGCTCAGCACCGCGGAGGTGCTGGCGCTGTGCGTGGGAGATACCCTGGATTCCCCTAAGCGGAATGCCTTCCCCAAGACCAAACGCGACCTGATCGCGAAGCCGAAAGGCAAGGAGATGTTCGACATCGCGCGCCAAGCGCTGGTAGACATGGCCAAGTTCATCCCTGGGTTCAAGGGAGCCGCGGCCAACCCCGACAAGTTCTGCCATGGCTTCGGCGTCTTCCAGTACGACCTCCAGTTCTTCCGGGTGGATCCGACGCCACCGGCGAAGTGTTAGCACCGTTGCAGAGCCAAGCGGGTGTAACGAATTTCCGCCACGGCACCGGCAAACGAGACTGGTGGAAGGGTGAACAATTCGCTGACAACGCATTTTGGCTGCACGCGTAATAACCTGGAGCAACGCGCGTAAGGGGGATGGGCGGAAGCCGCTGGGCAAAAAGACGTAGCAAAACCCACCACAGATGAGAGGACGATATGCAGAAACATAAAAGGGCTCTTCCCGTGCACTTTGCAATCATTCTCACGGCATTGACGGTAAGCGACAGACTAGCGGCTGAGGCGACGCTGGGACGATTTCCACTTTGTGAAGCGTCGTCGGCTTTGCTGGTGACTTGTCCAGGCAGGGATGGCGAGTGTCTTTTGGTCGGCGACAACGAACAGGGAAAGGAACTGTACCTGTTCCCGCTTCGGGACCAAACCCGATTCCGACGCACAGCGTGCTTTTGGCTTGCACCTCGGGGACGGCAAGGAGATTTCGGACATCGAGGCACTCGCGGGCATTTCAGATGACGAGATTCTGGTTTTCGGCTCTCATAGTCGCAACACCAGCTGTGAGGTCAAGCCAAAGCGCGTCGACACCTTACGATCCAAGAAGGTCACCTGCGAACACCTGTTCGATAACCGGGCTTTGGACGCACCCATGAAGGCAGCGTGCGAAGCAATAGACGCCGCTGATGCAAAGGCGACGGATTGACGAGGCCATGAAAGCGGGAAAGGTCACCGAGGATGTCGCAAAAGTCCGTTGCGATGCAGTGAACGCCTTCAATGCCGAAGGCGCTGTCGCTATCCACACCCCCAAAGGTACAGGTGTGTGGATCGGGTTGCGCGCCCCGTTACTGCCAGTACACCCCTCTCAATCCGGGAAAAAACATCTGGCCATCCTGCTCCACATGAAAGATCCGACGGTGTACACGTCTGACCGCGTGGCGTTCGTGGATTTGGGCGGGCGCGGTGTACGAGACCTGTCTTCCGACGCAACGTCTATTTGGGTGATCGCCGGCCCCCCCGAAGATCGAACAGAGCCGTTTGAGCTTCGACGTATTCGGAAGTCGGCTTTGGACGAAGCACAGGTGATCGAGTCAGAGCTTATCCGTGCTTTGCCCCCGTCATCGGAAGGCTTGGCGATTTCCGGAAAAACCGCATACGTCGTCATCGATGGAGACACGGGCGAAGGCGAGGTCTGCAAAGAGCCGGCTAGGGTCGAGATTGTGTCCTTGCCTTAGATCGCTTAGCAGGCCTCCTTTCCAAGACGTGTTTCAAGGTGTCGGCCTGCGGCCGAGGGATTGGTGGCTTACGCCGCAAACAGCGCGGCCAACCCACCCTACATCGAAGTCGTAGCGAGAGAGGGCGTGTGAGTTTATTGGAGTATTCAACATTCAAGTCGTGAGTATCTAATGGGGCGCGAGAGCCCATTATCCTCCGGTGTTGGCGAGTGCCTCCTCAAGGCGTGCCCAGCCGGCCTCCGCGGCGGGCAGGCCAAAGCGCAGACTAGCCGGTTCTGTAAACAGGCGGGTCAGAATCCCTTGCCGCGCTAGCCTCTCGTGGATGGCGCCCGCGTGAGGGATCGGCACCCACTGGAAAAGCCGACAGCCTCCGCCCGGGGCCAGGCCATGCTGGCGCAATACTGCGGCGAGCCGCTCCGCTTTCTTGAGGAGCTGCGTTCGCGTGGCCTCGTGCCAAGCGCGATCCGCCAATGCCAGCGCAGCGGCCCAACGCGACGGCGCGGCCACGGTCCAGGGGCCGAGATATTCGCCAAGCCTATGCAGCCAGGACGATTCGGCCAGCACGAAACCCACGCGCGCGCCGGCCAGACCGAAGAACTTACCGAGCGAGCGCAAGACGAAGAGTCCGGGCCGGGTACTGTAAAAAGCCAGGCTGTCCGCCGGGGTGGGATCGATAAAGGCTTCGTCCACCACCAGCCAGCCGTCGCGGGCGGCAAGGCGGGCGTGCCAGTCGAGCAAGATTTCCGGTGGGAAGCGATCGCCCGTGGGATTATTGGGGTTGATGACCACCAGCACGTCCACATACCTTGCGGCATTGCCGAGATCAGCCGCCGGTACCGCGGCGACCACGCGGCCGGCGCGCCGCCAGGCGTACGCGTGCTCCGCATAGCCCGGGGTTACGATGCCCACACGGCAAGGCCCGCGCAGCAGCGGCAGCGCTTGAATCGCCGCTTGCGACCCGGCGACCGCGAGCAAAGTGTCCGTGTCATAGTAGGCGCGTGCCGCCGCTTCAAGGCCGTCCTCGTCTTCGGGCAAGCGCGACCACGCCGAAGGCGGCAATGCGGGCACCGGAAAGGCGTCGGGATTGATGCCTGTAGACAGATCCAGCCAAGCCTCGATAGGTATACCATAGCGTGCCGCAGCTTCGCGCAGTCTTCCGCCGTGCTTAAGCATGCAAGGCTCCCGCGAGGCCGAACACGGCGAGCCACAACCACACGCCACCGCGAACGAGCCCGAGCGCCCGCTCGATGTCGTCTACGGCGGGCGGCTGCCCCGCGCCGAGCACCGGGCGCACATGCCACTCGTCCGCATACCGGGCGGGCCCGCCAATGATTACCCCGAGCGCCCCCGCCCCCGCGGCCATCACCGGCCCCGCGTTGGGGCTAGCCCAGCCGCGGGCTTGGGTGCGCCAGCACCGGAGGGCTTGCCGGGAGCTCCCGAGCACTGCATAGGTCAGCGCCGTTAGCCGCGCCGGTACATAGTTCAGCGCGTCGTCGAGTCGCGCCGCTGCCCAGCCAAAGTCGAGATAGCGCTCGTTGCGATAGCCCCACATGGCGTCCAGCGTGTTAACCAAGCGATAGAGCAGCGCGCCGGGCGCGCCCCCGAGCGCGAACCAGAAAAGCGCGCCGAAGACGGCGTCACTGCCGTTCTCGAGCACCGACTCGGTGGCGGCGCAGGTGACATCGAGCGCCGCCGAATCGCGGCTCACCATAAGACTGGTACGGCGGCGCGCTTCGGCCTCATCGCCCCTCTGCAGCGCCGCGGCCACCGGCCACGCATGATCGTGCAGGCTCCGGTGGCCCAGCGCGAAATAGAGCACGGCTACATTGAAGACCAGCCCGGCGCCCGGCGACGCGGCCAATGCCACCGCGGCCACTGTCAAGGGTGCAACGAGCAACACGGTCGCGCAAAGGCCCCTTACCCGGCGAGCATGGGGAGAGACGTCCGTGCCGCCGTAGCCCCAATGTTCGCAGAGGGTGGCCAGCCGGCCAAACCCTACGAGTGGATGAAACCGTCGCGGTTCGCCGAGCGTCCAATCGAGCGCCAGCGCCGCGGCCGCGATCAGCAGTGTTGTCATGTTTGCGCCGCTGCCCACTGCTGGATAATGACCGGCAATTTGCGCATCCCGTACCTCTTAGTCCAGCGGGAAGATGCTTAAAACGGATGTTCCTTCTGCTGGTGTGCGGCCGTTTGATAACCGTTTGTTTAATGTCATTTTCTACGATGAGGGAGTTTGGTCTTAGTGGTTACAACGACGCCGCGGCGGCGTGGGAATTTG
>Ga0187892_10005584_pt1 | contig 19630 bp, 14 predicted proteins | sample MA1701073metaG_FD_139345 | JGI IMG/M metagenome (GOLD analysis project Ga0187892, IMG submission 139345) | Bio-ooze microbial communities from a basaltic lava cave in the Kipuka Kanohina Cave System on the Island of Hawaii, USA - MA170107-3 metaG ...
CAGCGCGAGCGCGCATCATCGCATGGGGCTCCGCGACGCTCTCCGTGGCCCGTGCGTCGCCGAACGAGGCGCGGGATCGGTTCGAACGAGTCGAAGCGTGTTCCCTGCGCTCAGCGCGGGCCAGAGACGCTTCCGCGCGCCACTCCGAACACGGCGCCGAAGTCGCGGCGAGGCTCGCCTTCGATCCGGTCAAGCCAAATCGATGCAAAGCCCCGGATCGGTTCAGACCGGGCACACTGGTGACAGATCAGACCGGGGACATGCGTTACAGCCTACCGGCATCATCCGGAGTTCCGCCGGGCCACGCGCTCGCGCGCGTGGCGGAGCCAGTCCTCGTGCTCCTGCTCGCCCCAGTGTCCGATCCACATCGCGTAGCCGTCGGGGTCCCACACCTGCACCTCGCCGCTCGGCATGTAGCGGGGGTGGCGGATCTCGCTCACCTGGACGCCCTCGGCGAGCAGTCGCGTCCGGAGCGCCGGCAGGTCGGGCGTGTAGAGGTAGAGCTGGATGTTCTGCTCGCGCGGCCGGATCGGCTCCTCGACGGCGAGGAACATGAGCGCGCCGCCCTCACAGTGCATGCGCGCCCAGCCCGTGTGGCCGCCCTCGGCGGCGAAGTCGTCCAGCTCGAAGTCGAGCCGCTCGTAGAAGCGGATGGAGCGTTCCACGTCGTGCACGTGGATGAGCGGCGTGGACCAGCCGGCTCGCACCGGCGCGGGGTCGGGCATCGGGGCCTCAACGGGTGCGGGCGATGCTACCGCACGCGAGCGGGTGCGCGCGCGCCCGCCGTGGTATTCCTCCCCGGAACCGCGCGGGCCGCCGCGCCCACCCTCGCACGGAGCCCATCATGCGCACCGCTCGTCCCACGGCCGTCACGCCGCCCGGTCGTGCCCGCGCTCTCGTCGCGCTCGCAGCGACGCTCGCGCTGCTGCTCGCCGCCGGCTGCGCGCCGCGGCCGGGTGCGACGCCGTGGCCGGACGTGCACGAGGTCACGCCCGATTTCCTCGTCGAACGCGCGGCGGGCGATCCCTCGCTCGCGGCCGGCCCCGGCGGCCGGCTGGCGCTCACCTGGGTGAGCCGCGATTCGCTCGGCGCCGACGCGTGGATCGCGGTGACCGCGGACTCCGGCGAGACCTGGAGCGGGCCCGTGCGTCTGAACGAGCGCGCCGGCGGTGTCTCGAGCTACCCCGAGAGCCGGCCGGTCGCGGCCTGGGGCGAGCGTGGCCTGCTCGTCGCGGCGTGGGCCGCCGCGCGCGACACGACCGGCCACGCCGACGACATCGCGGTGCGCGCGAGCGCGGACGGCGGCCGAACCTGGGGCGGCACCGCGCTCGTCAACGACGACCGGGGCGACCGGCTCTCCACCTACCACGGCTTCGTGGCGCTCACCGTGCTCGGCGACGGGCGGCCGTTCGTGGCCTGGATCGACGGCCGCTTCTCGAGCGGCGGCGCGGGCGGCGAGCCGCACGTGGCCGACGTCTTCTCCGCCATCTCTCCGGACGGCGGCGTCACCTGGTCCGCCAACGCGCTCGTCGCGGGCGAGGTCTGCCCCTGCTGCCGGCTCACGCTCGCGAGCGCGGGGCGCGACACGGTGGCGCTCGCCTACCGCGGCGCGTTCGACGACCTGCGCGACCCGCGGCTCGCGGTCTCCTACGACGGCGGCCGCACGTTCGTCGAGGACACGCTGGTCTCGGCGGACCGCTGGAAGCTCGACGGCTGCCCATCGGTCGGGCCCTCGCTGACGCTCGAGGGTCACGGCGGGCACTACGCTTGGTTCACGGGCGAGAGCCCCGAGGACAGTCTCCTCGCCGGCCGCCCGGCGCCCGGCGCCTACCTGGTGCCTTGGCGCCTGGGCGCGGGCGCCGCGGGCGCCAAGCGCGCGCTCGGCGACAGCCTGGCCGCCGCCTCGTTCCCGACGCTTGCGCGACTGGGGCGTGGCACGATCGTGGCCGCGCTGGGAAAGGCCGTGGGCGGCGCCGAGCGGCGCGTGCTCGCGGTGCGCCGGCTCGAGCCCGACGGCGCGCTCACGCCGTGGCTCTACCTGGGGAGCGGCGTGCGGAGCGCGGCGGTCGCGGGCCACGGCGCGAACGGAGCCTGGGCGGCGTGGGCGGAGCAGGACGAGGCCCGGACGCGCGTGCGCCTGGCGAGGCTCGGCGCGCGATAGCCGTCCGCGCGCGACGGCGCGCTCGCATCGGCCCTGCCGCGACGCGCAAGCGGCCGCCTCGGCGCACCCGAGGCTGCCTGGCCCCGCCCGTCGCGCCCCCGGCCGCACCCGGCCGACGGCCGATTGCCGCTCTCATGGGCGGCTAGTAGGCTCGCCGCTCTTCATGCCGCCGCGGCGCGGAGCGGCCCGCTCCGCCATCTCCTGCCCTCACGAAAGGCGCCCCTCTTGTCCGCACCCGCCACCGACCTCCAGGCCGTCGAGCGACTGAACCAGGCGCGCGAGCGCATCGAGACCGAGCTCCGGAAGGCGATCGTCGGGCAGGACGCGGTGATCGAGCAGCTCCTCACCGCGCTCTTCGCGGGCGGCCACGTGCTGCTCGTGGGCGTGCCGGGGCTCGCGAAGACGCTTCTCATCTCGAGCCTCGCGCGCGTGCTCGATCTCAAGTTCAACCGCATCCAGTTCACGCCGGATCTCATGCCCAGCGACATCACCGGCACCGACATCCTCGAGGAGGACGCCACCACCGGCCGGCGTGCCATGCGCTTCATCCAGGGCCCGGTGTTCGCGAACGTCGTGCTCGCCGACGAGATCAACCGCACCCCGCCCAAGACGCAGGCGGCGCTGCTCCAGGCCATGCAGGAGAAGGAGGTCACGGCCGGCGGGCAGACGTTCCGGCTCGAGCTGCCATTCTTCGTGCTCGCGACCCAGAACCCGATCGAGCTCGAAGGCACCTACCCGCTCCCCGAGGCCCAGCTCGACCGGTTCATGTTCAACGTGCGCGTGGACTACCCGAGTGCCGCCGAGGAGGAGCAGATCGTCGCGACCACGACGTCCGCCTACACGCCGGCGCTCGAGCAGGTGCTGCACGCCCGCGACATCCTCGAGCTGCAGCAGCTCGTGCGCCGCGTGCCGGTCACCGAGCACGTCGTGCGCTACGCGGTGCGGCTCGCGCGCGCCACGCGCGGCGGCGACGGTGCGCCCGGGTTCGTGCGCCAGTGGGTGAGCTGGGGCGCGGGGCCGCGCGCGTCGCAGTACCTGGTGCTGGGCGCCAAGACGCGCGCGGTGCTGCACGGCCGCTACGCCCCCGGGATCGAGGACGTGCGCGCGGTGGCGCCGGCGGTGCTCCGGCACCGCGTGGTCACGAACTTCACCGCCGAGGCCGAGGGCGTGAAGCCCGACCGCATCGTCGCCGACCTGGTCGCCGGCGTCCCGGCGGACTGAAGCGGGCCGGGCTTGAACGCCACGCCGCAGCTCACCCGCCAGATCGGCCTCTACGCCGCCACCGCGATCACGGTGGGGAACATCATCGGCTCGGGCATCTTCCGCTCGCCGTACGGCGTGGCCCAGGAGCTGCCCGGGCTGCCGCTGGTGATCCTGGCCTGGGTCGTGGGCGGCGTGCTCTCGATCTGCGGCTCGCTGGTGCTCACCGAGCTGGCGGTGCGCCACCCGCGCACGGGCGGGCTCTACGTGTTCATCCGCGAGGGCTTCGGCGACGCGTGGGCGTTCACGTTCGGCTGGGCGAACCTGTGGGTCATCAAGCCCACGGTCATCGCCAGCATCACGAGCGTGTTCGCGCTCTACTTCTGCCAGGTGACGGGCTGGGGGGCGTCCGCCGAGCTCGCCGTGGGCTGCGGCGCCATCGTGCTGCTCACGTTCGTGAACTGGCTGGGGGTGCGGGAGGGCGCGGGCACGCAGTCGGTGTTCACGACCGCGAAGCTCGTGGGCATCCTCCTGCTGTGCCTGGCGGCGTTCACGCTGCCGAGCGTCCACGCCCCGGGGCCGGTGGAGGCGCCGGGGACGGCGGGCGGCGCGGGGCATCCGCTCGCGCAGGCGCTCGCCCTGGCCATGATCGGCATCCTGTTCGCCTACGACGGCTGGACCGACTCGACGTACGTCGCGGGCGAGGTGCGGAACCCGCAGCGCACCATGCCCATCGCCATCCTCGGCGGCACCTGGCTCGTGGTGGGCGTCTACGTGCTCACGAACCTCGCCTACTACCAGGTGCTCTCCCCCAACGAGGTCGCGACCTACCCCGCCGTGGGCACGGAGACCGTGCACCGGCTGATGGGCGACTGGGGGGCGCGCGCACTGGCCGTGCTCGTGGCGGTGTCCACGTTCGGCACCACGAACGGCGCCATCCTCACCGGCCCGCGCGTGACGCAGGCCATGGCCGCGGACGGCCTGCTGTGGAAGCCGCTCGCCGGGCTGGACCCGCGGCGCCACACGCCGTCGTTCGCGCTCTGGGTGCAGGCGGCGCTGTCGTGCATCTGGCTGTGGGCCGCGGGCGGGTTCGAGGACGTCTCGGGCTGGTTCGTGACCACGTCGTGGCTCTTCTACGGCGTGACGACCGCCAGCCTGTTCGCGCAGCGCGCGCGCGAGGCGCGCGGCGAGCAGGCCCCGGCCAGCTACCGCACGCCGCTCTTCCCGCTGCCCGCGATCGTGTTCCTCGTGGTGACCGCGGTCATCATCTCGTACGACTTCAAAGAGAGCCCGCCGTTCGAGGGCACGTTCATCCCGCGCGCCATGGCCGGCGTGCTGATCGCCGCCACCGGGTTCCCGGTGTACTGGCTGTGGCGCGGCCGGGGCGCGCGCGGGCCGCGCCGCCCGGGCGCGGCGTGAGCGAAGGCGCGTACTACCTGGAGCCGGCGCTCTACGACGCCGTGTACGCCGACATGGTCGCCGACATCGAGCCGCACGTAGCCCGCGTGCGCGCCGCCGGCGGCACGGCGCTCGAGCTGTGCTGCGGGAACGGCCGGCTGCTCCTGCCCGTGCTCGCGGCCGGGCTCCGCTGCGACGGGCTGGACAGCGACGAACGCATGCTCGAGAGCCTGCGTGCGAAGCTCGCCGCCGCCGGCTGGCAGGAGCGCGCCGAGGGCGGCGGGCGACGGCACCGTCACGCGGACGGCCGGGAGATCGGCGTGCGCGCCGGCGACATGCGCGACTTCTCGCTCCACGAGCGCTACGCGCTCGTCACGATCGGCTTCAACTCGTTCCTCCACAACCTCACGCAGGCGGACCAGCTCGCCACGCTTCGCTGCTGCCGGCATCATCTCGCCTCGGGCGGGCGGCTCGTGCTGCACGCGTTCCACCCGGGCGCCGCGAAGCTCCTCGAATGGACCGGCCCCGAGAAGCTGATGAAGGACCTCCCGTCCGGCGACGGGCGCATCCGCGTCTGGGATCACGCGGTGGACGACCGCGTGGATCAGGTGCGGTCCATGACCCGCCGCATCGAGTTGACCGACGCCTCGGGCGCGGTCACGCGCCGCGAGACGGTGCGGTTCTCGCTCCGCTACGTCTACAAGCCCGAGATGGAGCTGCTGCTCCGCGTGGCGGGCTTCCCGCGCTGGGAGGTGCGTCCGGCGTTCGCGAGTTACATGGAGGCCGGCGTGCCGGCGGGCGAGCGGGCGATCCAGGAGGGCGACGTGCTCGAATGGACCGCATGGAAGGACTGACGCGATGAGCGCATCGGGCCCGGCGGAGACCCGCGGCACGGCCTCCGGCGCCGCGCACGGCCCGCTCGGCGCGCGGCGGGGGGCGGGGGAGGCGCGCCAGTTCCTGGACCCGGCGGTCGTGGCGCGGCTCGCGCACCTCGACGTCCGCGCGCGGCTCGTCGTGGAGGGCTTCATCGCCGGCATGCACCGCTCGCCGTTCCACGGCTTCTCGGTGGAGTTCGCCGAGCACCGCCCGTACATGCCGGGCGACCCGCTCAAGAACCTGGACTGGAAGGTGCTCGCGAAGAGCGACCGCTACCTCGTCAAGCAGTACACCGAGGAGACGAACCTGCGCGCGCACCTGCTCGTGGACCTCTCGGGCTCGATGGGGTTCCGCTCGCCGCGGGCGTCGTTGAGCAAGCTCGAGTACGCGCGCTCGCTCGCCGCCGCGCTCGCCTACCTGATGCTCGGCCAGCAGGACGCGGTCGGCACGCTGCTGTTCGCCGACCGGCCGCTCCAGTACGTGCCGCCGCGCTCCGTGCGCTCGCACCTGGACGTGGTGCTGAAGACGCTCGCCTCGGGCGAGGCCTCGGGCCGCACCCGGCTCGCGCCCGTGCTGCACGAGCTGGCCGAGCGCATCAAGCGGCGCGGGCTCGTGGTCCTGCTCTCGGACCTGCACGACCGGCCCGCCGAGGTGCTGTCGGGGCTCCAGCACTTCCGCCACCGGAACCACGAGCTGATCGTGTTCCACATCCTGGACCCGGACGAGATCGAGTTCCCCTACGCCGACGCCTCCACGTTCGTGGACCTGGAGACCGGCGAGCAGCTCACCACCGAGCCGTGGGAGATCGCCGCGCGCTACCGGCGCCAGTTGGAGGCGTGGCGGGACCACTACGCGCGCGCCTGCCGCGAGCAGCGTGTGGACTACGTGCCGCTCGACACCCGCACGCCGTTCGACCGCGCCCTGCTCGCCTACCTCGAGAAGCGGGCCACGCTCCTGTGATCGCGAGGTCCATCGGCGTGCTGGTGCTCGTGCTCGGGGTGGCGGCGCTGTTCGCGGGTCTCGTGCTCCTGGGCCGCGCGCCCGGCCTGCCCGAGCGCACGCGCCACCTGCGCGCCATGAAGGACCGGCTCGACCCGCCGCCCAGCGTGCGCGACGTGACCATGGCCGACTTCGCCGCGCTCCCGCACCACGGGCCGTTCGCGGAGCGGGTGCGGCTCGAGCGCCAGGGTGTGCGCATGGCGGGCTGGGTGCAGCGCGTGTTCCAGTCGGGCGACGGCGACGTCCACCTGGACCTGGCCGAACACCGGCGCACGGCACTCGACCGCGACACCACGTACGTCGTGGCCGAGGTCACGCCGCTGTGGCGCCGGAAGCGTCCGGGCTGGGCGTACGATTCGCTGCTCGTGGCGCTCCGCCCGAACCGCGGCGGGCCCGTGCGCTGGGACGCCGGCCCGGCCCGCGTGCGGCTCTCGGGCTGGCTTCTCTACGACCACCAGTACGACGTCCCCGTGAGCGACTGGACGCTCACGCGCGGCTCGACGCGGCGCACCGGCTGGGAGATCCACCCCGTGACCTCGATCGAGGTCTGGGACGACACGGGCGGGGCATGGCGGGAGCTGGGGCGCTGATGCCGGTATGAACTTCCTGAACCCCCTGTTCCTGTTCGGGCTCGCCGCTGCGGCGATCCCCGTGCTCATCCACCTGTTCACGCGGCGGAAGCCGCGCCAGGTGCCGTTCCCCTCGCTCGAGTTCCTCGCCGAGGTGAACCAGAGCGAGATCCGGCGGCTGCGCCTGAAGCAGTGGCTGCTGCTGCTCCTGCGCACGCTCGCCGTGGCGCTGCTCGCCATGGCCATGGCGCGGCCGTCGCTCCAGGGCGGCTCGGGCGGGAGCGCCGCGAGCACGCTCGTGGCGCTCGTGGACGTCTCCGGCAGCATGGGCGCACCCGACGGCGAGGGCCGCCCGCTCACCGCCACCGCGCGGCGCGTGGTGGAGAGCCTGCTCGCCACGCTGGGCCCCGCCGACGAGCTGCTGCTCGTGCCCTACGACCGCGCGCCGCGGCCGCTCTCGGAAGCGCCGCTCGCCGACGCCGCGCGCGTGCGCGCCGCCGCCCAGGCGCTGGCCGCGACCGCGTCCGCCACCGATCACACGGCGGCGCTCGCGCTGGCCGGGCGCGCGCTCGCCGCGTCGCGCGCGCTCAACCGCGAGCTCTTCTGGGTGTCGGACTTCCAGCGCTCGGGCTTCGAGGGGGCGTCCGCTGAAGGCGGGTCGGGCTCCGGGGCCGGGTCCGGGTTCGAAGCGCCGCCCGGGCCGTGGCGCACGTCGCGCGTCTACCTGGTGCCGCTCGCGCCGAGGAGCCGCGCCAACGCCGCGCTCGCGAGCGCCTCGCTCGCGCCGGCCGCCGACCCCGGCACGCCGCCCGCGCTCGAGGTGGGCGCCGTCTCCTACGACGCCGTGAGCGGCGAGGCCGCACGCGACTTCGCGCTCGAAGCGCGCGAGCTGCCGGGGGCCGCGGGCAGCGGTGCCGGCGCCGCGGGAGCCTCGCGCAGCGGCGCGCCGCCCGTTGACCTCTCGCTCGGACGCGGCTTCGTCTCGCTCGCCGCGCGCGGCGAGGGCCGCACGCTCGTGCCGCTCTCGCGCCTGCCCGACGTGGGCGGCGAGGTGCTGCTCCCCGACGACGCGCTCGCGCTCGACAACCGCCGCGTCTTCGCCGCCGGCCGCGCCGGCACGTTGAACGCGGTGTTACGCGAGGACGGCGGCCCTTCGCCGCTCCGGTTGGCACTCGAGGCCGGCTCGCCCGCCTCGGGCCTCACCGTGCGCGCGCTCGACGCCACGCAGCTCGCCGCCGGCGTGGGCGAGGCGGACCTGATCGTGGTGGGCGACGTCGAGCGCCTGGGGCCCGCCGAGCTCCAGGTCGTGCTCGACTTCCATCGCGCTGGCGGCGCGCTGCTCCTGGCGCCCGGCGCCCGCGCCGACCTCGCCGCCTGGAACGAGCTGCTCGCGACGCTCCGCGCGGGCACGCTCGAGCCCGAGGTGGCGGCACCCGCCGGCGCTGCGTGGCGGCTGCTGCGCGCCGTGGCCGGCCACGCCATCCTCGACGGCTTCCCCGCGCGGCCGGGCGAGCCGCTCACGCAGGCCAGGTTCTCGCGCGTGCCCGCGCTCCGTGCCGCGGCCGGGGCGCGCGTGCTGCTCCGCTACGACGACCGCCACGCGGCGCTCGTCGAGGCCGGCCGCGCGCTCGTGCTGGCCACACCGCTCGAGCCCGCGCGGTCCGATTTCGCGCTCTCGGGCGCGTTCCTGCCGCTCGTCCATCAGGCCGCGCGCGTGCTCGCGCGCGGCACCGCCGCGCCGTCGCTCCATCCCGGCGACACGTGGAGCGCCCCGGCGTCCGCCGACTGGCGCGTGGAGGACGAGACCGGCCGCGAGGTGGCGCTCCGTGTGGAGTCCACGAGCGGCGCCCCGCGCAGCGTGAGCGCGCCGCTCGAGCGCCCCGGCCTCCACCGCGTCCACGCCGGCGGCGCGCTGCGGGCGAGCTTCGCCGTGAACCCCGACCCGCGCGAGGGCGACCTGGCGCCGATGCCCGAGGGCGCCCTCACCGCCGCGTTCCCCGCCGGCCGCGTGCGCTGGGTGCGCCCCGGCGACGACCTCGCCGCGCGCATCCGCCAGGCGCGCTTCGGCCGTGAGCTCTGGCCCGAGTTCCTGATCGCCGCGTTGCTCCTGCTCGTGGCCGAGTCCGTCATCGGCCGCTGGGGGATGCAGGGCGGGGGGTGGAAGCGGACGTGAGGACCGAGCGGCCCCCGGAGCCTCCGGGTGCCGCGTTCAGTCAGCCGGTCCGCCGCGGTGTCAGTCCTTCCGCTCCACCTTGACGCCCCGGGGCAGCACCTCGGGGTTCATCGCGTGGATCACCACCCGGCGGTTCCGCAGGCGTTCCTCGTCGTTCCGCTCCTCGGTCTCCGGCTGCGTCTCGCCGTAGCCCCTGGCGATCAGGTGGTCCCCGTTCAGCCGGAAGCGCGCGAGCAGGTAGCTCCGCACCGACTCGGCGCGCGCCTGCGAGAGCCGCATGTTGAAGATCTTCGAGCCGCGCGTGTCGGTGTGGCCCTGGACCTCGACCTTCAAGTCCACGAACTTCTCGAGCACCGCGCCCAGCTCGTTGAGCGTGGCCTCGGACTCGGGCAGGAGCTTGGCGCTCGCGGTCTCGAAGTAGACGTTCTCGAGCCGGATGCGCCCGCCCTCGACGAGCTGCCGCTCGGTCTCGCTCACGCGCGGCGCCGTTGAGGGCCCGGGCGTGGCCGGCGTCATGGGCTTGACGACCTGGTCCTCGGCGCGCGAGGAGCCCGAGAGCTGGACCTGCGAGCAGCCGTTCCTGTCCACCTTCATGCCCGGGGCCGTGCCGGGGCACTTGTCGAGGCCGTCGTAGACGCCGTCGCCGTCGGAATCCAGCGGGCAACCCCACTCGTCCACGATCGCGCCCTCGGGTGTCTCGTCGCAGCGGTCGAGCCGGTCGAACACGCCGTCGCGGTCGCGGTCCACCGCGGGCCAGCGGAAGCACGGTGCCTTGGGGTCCACCCGGTCGAGCGTGGCGGGTGGACCGGCGAGCGCGGTGACGAACGCGCAGCCGAGCAGGGCGAGAGCGAGAGCGAAGCGCGGGACGAAGCGTGCGCTCATGGCGAACCTCCGGATGAGGCGTGGGCGGGATTGAGGGGACGGCGCTCGATAGTCTAGCCTCGGGGGGTGATGGCTCGCATCCCTTCACCCACCCGCCCCGCGCCCGCCCGCGTGCGGCACGCCCGCGGCGCGCTCCTCGGCGCGCTCCTGGCGCTGGCCGCGGCATGGTCCGGCGTCGCTCGCGGGGCGGACGACGGCCCCCGGGCGGCCCGCGACGTCACCGAGTCGGCGGACTCGGCGAATGAGCTGCTCGGGCATCCGGCGCGGGCGTGGACGTTCACGCGCTGGCTGGACGGCAGGCCGCTCACGCTCGAGGGGCTCCGCGGCAAGGTGGTGCTGGTGCGCTGGTTCACGAACGGCTGCCGCTTCTGCGGCAACTCGCTGCCAGGCCTCGAGGCCTTGCGGAAGCGCTACGCGCCGCAGGGGCTCGTGGTGGTGGGCGTCTACCACCCCAAGCCGCCGCGCGCGGTGAGCGACGGCGACGTGCGGCGCATGAGCCGGAAGCTCGGCTTCCACGGCCCGGTGGCGGTGGACGAGGACTGGCGCACGCTCAACCGGTGGTGGCTCGCGAACCATCCGGAGCGGAACTGGACGAGCGTGTCGTTCCTCGTGGACCGCGAGGGCGTCGTCCGCTGGGCGCACGGCGGCGGCGAGTACCACGCCTCGGCCGACCCGCGCCATGCGGCGTGCGACGCGCGGCACGCCGAGCTCGAGCGCACGATCCAGCGCCTGCTGGGCGAGCCCGCCGCGGCCCGCTGAACGGAGCGGTGGTCCCCATGCGCACCCGGCTCGGCTGGCTGGCGGACCACGCCGCCCCACGCTCATGACCGCGGCCGACGTCTTCCTGCGCGACGCGCTCGCCGAGTCGCTGCTCGACCACGCGGGCCGGAGCGAGGCCGCGCGCGAGCTGCTCGCGGTGTTGCGAGACGGCTGGGGCCGCTCCGAAGCCGCCGGGCGCCGGCCGCGGGTCGCGGTGCGCGGGCTCACGGGCTCCTCGCGCGCGTTCCTCGTGGCCTGGCTCCAGCGCGAGCTGGGCCGCACCGTGCTCTACGTGACGCCGCACGGCGAGGCGTGGGAGGCGGCGCGCGACGACGTCGAGTACTTCGCCGGCCGCGCCGCCACACTTGCCTACCCGGAGCCCGACACGCTCCCGTACGACCCGTCGTCGCCGCATCCGACCGTCACCGCCGAGCGGCTGGAGACGCTGGCGCGGCTCGCCGGGCCCGCCACCGGCGAGGCCGCGCCGGGCGTGGTCGTGGCCACGGTGCGCGGCGTGCTCCAGAAGGTGCCGCGCCCGGCCCGGCTCGCGCGCGCGCTGCTCCGGCTCAAGACCGGCGAGGAGACCGACCCCCGGCGGCTGCTCGAGCGGCTCGTGTTCCTGGGCTACGAGCGCTTCCCCGAGGTGGAGGCGGTGGGCCAGTGCGCGCGGCGCGGCGGCATCCTCGACGTGTGGCCGGTGGGCTGGAACGACCCGCTGCGGGTGGAGTTCGACGGCGACACGGTGGCCTCGCTCCGCCGCTTCGACGCGGGGACCCAGCGCTCGCTCGAGAAGCTGGCCGAAGCACGGCTCCTGCCGCGCTACGAGATCGTCGTGGAGCCGGCCGAGGTGGAAGGCATCATGCAGCGGCTGCGCGAGGCGGGCGATGAAGCCGCGCTGGCCCCCGCGCACGGCGCGCCCGCGGGCTCGGAAGGCGGCGGCGCGCATCTCTTCCACGAGGGCATGGAGCGCTTCGCCGGCTACTACGACGCCGACCTGGGCGGGCTCGCCGATCACCTGCCGGCCGACACGGTGGTCGTGCTCGACGACCCCGTCGCGCTCGAGGAGCGGGCCGAGGACCTGTGGGACGCGATCCGCCGCGGCTTCGACGAGACGCGCGCCCACTACCCGCTCATCTCGCCGCCCGAGCAGCTCTGGCTGCCGGCCGACGCGTGGACCGAGCTGGCCAGCGAGCGGCGCGGCGCGGATCTCATGGGCGCGGTGGCGCGCGGCGGCGAGGCCTCGCGCTACGCGTCCACGCTGGTCGTGGGCTGCTCGCCGCCCGAGCCGCTCCAGCGCTCGACCGAGAAGTTGAAGACCCACTTGGCCGAGCTCGCGGCCGGCGGCGTGGCGCCGGTGATCCTGTGCGACAACCAGGGCCAGCGCGACCGGCTCCACGAGCTGCTCGGCGACTCGGGCGCCACACTCGGCGTGGGCCTCGTCTCGGCGGGCTTCACCTGGCGCGATGCGGGGTTGGCGCTCCTCACCGACCACGAGGTGTTCTCGCGCTACCGGCGCCGGCGCCGCCGGCTGCGCCGCACGGCGGGGCTCACGGCGGCGGAGCTCTCCGCCTTGAAGCCCGGCGACTTCGTCGTGCACGAGGACCACGGCGTGGGCGTCTACAGGGGCATGCGGCGGTTGACGCTCTCGGGGCAGGAGACCGACTGCCTGGAACTTGGCTACGCCGGCACCGACCTCCTCTACGTGCCGGTGCACCAGCTCTCGCTCGTGTCGCGCTACGCGGCCGGCGACGGCGCGAAACCCTCGCTCCACGGCCTTGGCAGCGCTCAGTGGCAGAAGACCAAGGCGCGCGCGAAACGCGCCATCCAGGACATGGCCGAGGAGCTGCTCAAGGCCTACGCAGCGCGCCGTGCGCTGCCCGGGCACGCGTTCAAGCCCGACACCGTGTGGCAGCGCGAGCTGGAGGCCTCGTTCCCCTACGACGAGACGCCCGACCAGGCGCAGGCCATCGAGGACGTGCGCGCCGACATGGAGATGGCCGCCCCCATGGACCGGCTGATCTGCGGCGACGTGGGCTACGGGAAGACCGAGGTCGCCATCCGCGCCGCGTGGAAGGCGGTGCAGGACGGCAGGCAGGTGGCGGTGCTCGTGCCCACCACGATCCTCGCCCAGCAGCACGGCCACACGTTCCGCGAGCGGCTCGCCGACTTCCCGGTGAAGGTCGAGGTGCTGTCGCGGTTCCGCTCCGCGAGGGAGCAGAAGGACGTGGTCGCGCGGCTCGCGCGCGGCCAGGTGGACATCGTCATCGGCACGCACCGGCTGCTGTCGCGGGACGTGAGGTTCGCGAGCCTCGGCCTCGTGGTGATCGACGAGGAGCACCGCTTCGGCGTGCGCCAGAAGGAGCGCATCCGCCAGCTCACCCGCACCGTGGACGTGCTGGCGCTCACCGCCACGCCCATCCCGCGCACCTTGAACCTCTCGCTCGCCGGCGCGCGCGACATGAGCGTCATCGAGACGCCGCCCGCCAACCGGCTGCCCGTGCACACCGAGGTGCTGGAGTACGACCCCGAGATCGTGACCGACGCCATCCTGCGCGAGGTGGACCGGGGCGGGCAGGTGTTCTTCGTGCACAACCGGGTGGAGACCATCTACAACAAGGCCGCCGAGCTGCAGCAGCTCGTGCCCCAGGTGCGGCTGGCCGTGGCGCACGGGCAGATGAACGAACACCAGCTCGAGCACGTGATGCTGGACTTCACCGAGGGCCTCGTGGACGTGCTCGTCTCCACCATGATCATCGAGTCGGGCATCGACATCCCCACCGTCAACACGCTGGTCGTGGACCGCGCCGACATGCTCGGGCTCGCGCAGCTCTACCAGCTCCGCGGCCGCGTGGGGCGCAGCTCGCACCGCGCCTACGCCTACCTCATGGTGCCGGGCCGCCGGGTTCTCACCGAGGACGCCGAGAAGCGCTTGCGCGTGATCGAGGAGTTCGACGAGCTGGGCGTGGGGTTCAAGGTGGCCTTGAAGGACATGGAGATCCGCGGCGCCGGCAACCTGCTCGGGCCCGAGCAGCACGGCCACATCCTGGGGCTCGGATTCGACCTGTACGTGAAGCTGCTGGAGGAGGCGGTCACCGAGCTGCGCGGCGAGGCCGAGGCGCTGGCGCCCGAGCCGCGGCTCCTGACCGACTGGAGCGCGTACTTCCCGGACGACTACGTCCCGGACGAGCACGAGAAGCTGGCGCTCTACCGGCGGCTCGCCGAGGCGCGCGCGCCCGAAGCCGTGGACGAGATGGTGCTCGAGCTGCGCGACCGCTTCGGCGCGCTGCCGCCCGAGGCCGTGGCGCTCGTGGAGCTGCGAAGGCTGCGCGTGCTGGGGCGCGGCACGCCCGGCGGGAACGCCGCGCCGGTCGAGAGCCTCAAGGTGTTCCAGAACGTGGCCGAGGTCATGCTCCGCCGCCCGCTCCGCCCGGACGAGATCAAGCGGCTCGTCACCGGCCTCGACTTCCAGGCCGAGTTCGTGAGCGGCCGCGAGTTCGGCCTGCGCGTGCGCGGCGAGGGCATCCTGCTGCTCCACCGCGTGCGCGCCGCGCTCCAGGCGCTGGCGGACGCCTCGGCCGCCGCGGCGTCCACCCCGACGGCCACGAACGGCGCGCCCGGCGCCGCCGAGCCCGGGGCGCACGCGCCCGCGCGCTGACGGCGGCGTCCGGCGCGGGGCCCGCAGGGTCACTTGCCCGCCGCCACCCCGCCCGGCACCCTGCGCTCCCATGTCCCGCATCGTCCTCACCACGATGGGCTCGCTCGGGGACCTGCACCCGTACCTGGCCATCGCGCTCGAGCTGAAACGCCGCGGGCACCAGGCGGTGATCGCGACGCACGGGCTTTACGGTGAGCGGGTCGAGTCGCTGCTGCTCGAGTTCGCGCCCGTGCGGCCCCACTTCGAGGAGTGGGGCGACCGTCCCGACGTGCTGCGCGAGGCCATGGACGAGCGCCGCGGCAGCAAGGTGGTCCTGCGGAAGCTGGTGCTGCCCTACCTGCGCCAGTCGCGCGACGACCTGCTCGAGGCGGCGCGCGGCGCGGACCTGATCGTGGACCACGTGCTCACGCTCACCGCGCCGTTCGTGGCCGAGAAGCTCGGCCTCCCGCGCGTCTCCACGACGCTCCAGCCGCTGGCGATGTTCTCGGCCCACGACCCGCCCGTCTCGCCCGCCGCGCCGTGGCTCACGCCGCTCCGCGCGCTCGGCCCAGCGCCGTGGCGCCTGCTGTGGAAGGCCGCCGCGGTCGTGAGCCGGCCGTGGTTCCGCGAGCTGGACTCGATCCGGGCCGAGATGGGGCTCCCGCCCGAGCGCTCACACCCGATGTTCGCGCGGCGCTCACGCCTGCTCCACCTGGTGCTCTTCTCGCGCGAGCTGGCCGCGCCGCAGCCGGACTGGCCGGAGAGCGCGGTGCAGCCGGGGTTCCCGATCCACGACCGCGGCGGCGAGGGCCAGGGCATGCCGTTGGCGCTCGAGGTGTTCCTGCGCCAGGGCGAGCCGCCGCTCGTCTTCACGCTCGGCTCCTCGGCGGTGTTCGCCGCGGGGGGCTTCTACGTCGCGGCGGCGGCGGCGGCGCGGAAGCTGGGGAAGCGCGCGGTGCTGCTCGTGGGCGAGCGCGCGCTGAACGAGGTGCCGGGGATCCCGCCCGTGGCGCACGCGCCCGCGGGCGAGCGCATCGTCACGATCCCGTACGCGCCGCATTCGGAGCTCATGCCGCGCGCGCTCGCGAACGTGCACCAGGGCGGTGTCGGCACCACCGCGCAGGCGATGCACGCGGGTCGGCCCATGCTCGTGGTGCCGTTCAGCCACGACCAGCCCGACAACGCCGACCGGCTCCGCCGCATCGGCGTCGCACGCGTGCTGCGGCGCTCGCAGGTGAGCGCCGCGGCGCTCGCGCGCGAGCTCCAGGCGCTGCTCGCCGACGAGTCGCTCGCCCGCCGCGCCGCCGAGGTCGCCGCGCGCATGAAGCTCGAGCCGGGCGCGGCCGGGGCGGCGGACGCGATCGAGCGGCTGCTGGCTAGCTCCGCCGCTTCGGCGTCGGCTTGAGCCGGCGCAGCAGCTCATGGAGCTTCTGCTTCGTGGGCGCGGAGACCTCGGGGTCGCGGTTCGTGAGCACGATGAGCACGGCGTCGCCCATGCGCGCCCACTCGGTGGAGACACCCGGTGCGCCGCCGCCGAAGCCGAACCCGAGCGCGTCGTCCGACGGGGCCGCGGCGGGGGCCGCGCCGGCCCCGCCCGGTCGGCGATCGGGGCGCTCGCCCTCGACCACCCACCCGGCCCACGCCCGGTTGCAGAGCTTCCCGGAGAAGAGCGCGCGGTCGAACGCCAGCAGGTCGCCGGCGGTGGAGTAGAGCCCGCCGGCCGCGCTCCCGCGCGCGGGCCGCGTGACGAGGTTGTCGGTTTCGCGGCCCCCGGCCGCGCCCTCGCGCGTGTAGCCGCGCGCGAGCCCGGGCGTGCCGTCGCCCTCGACGGGCGCGCCCGTGCTCCTCATGCCGGCCGGGGCGAACACGTGCTTCGCCAGGTAGTCGTAGTAGTCCTCGCCCGAGGCCTTCGCGATCACCTCGCCCAGGAGCACGTAGCCGCCGTTCGAGTAGCGGCGGCTCGTCCCCGGCTCGAACCACAGCGGCTGGTCGCGGATCAGCTCCAGATAGTCGCGGTTGTGGCGGAGCTTCGCGCGGTCCATCGCCTGGTACCTCGCGTTGAAGATGTCGCCCACGCCGGAGCGGTGCCCGGACAGCATCTCGATCGTGATCCGGTCGGCGTTCGGGAAGTCCGGCAGGTACTTCGCGAGCTTGTCGTCGAGCGAGAGCCGGCCCCGCTCGACGAGCTGCGCCACCGCCGCGCGCGTGAGGAACTTGCCGATCGAGGCGAGGTTGAAGCGCGTCCCGAGCGTGTTCGGCGTCCGCCGCTCGCGGTCCGCGAGCCCCCAGGCGCCGGCGAGGATGGTGCTGTCGCCCCGTGCGATCAGCGCCACGCCGGAGAACTCGCCGGCGGCGGCGCGCTGATCGAGGTGGGCGCGCGCCTCGGCCGCCAGCTCGGCGGCCGTGAGCGGCGGGCCCGACGGGCCCCGCGGCGGGCCCTGGCCGTGCTCGCCGGCCTCGAGCCGCACGCCGAGCAGCTTGTGCGGCGGCGCCGGCTCGCCCTCGAAGATCGCGAGCAGCTCCTCGCCGTTCGCGGCCCGGCAGAGCACGCTCATCGCGGCGGGGCCGGCCTCGACCACCTCGAGCGGTGTGAGTACGCCGATCCGCTCGAGCATCATCCGCCGACGGTCGAGCCGCTCATCCACGGGCGCATCCGGGAGCCCCGATTCAGCGATGTTCTCGGCGAGGAAGCGGCGGCCGTCGGCCTCGCTCCCGCGGAGCTGCGCGAAGTAGGCCTGCACACGTCGGGAGAGCTCGCCGGCGGGCCAGCGGACGGCGGCGGCGGGGGGCGCGGCCGAGGGCGCCGCGACGACGGGCTCCGCGGCCGCGGCGGCGAGCACGAGCCCTGACAGAGCGGGGATCGCGACGAAGCGCGCGAACGACATGGTCGGTTCTCCAGGGTCGGACCAGGGGATGGCCGCCAGCGGGGCCGATGGTCCGGCCGGGGACACTGCGCGAACCGCACCAAGCACGCGAGCCGCGAAGCGACGGACGCGGCAGCCGGCCCGTCGCGCGCGATGCCCGCGGCGGCGCGCCGAGCGCTTGCCCGCCGGACGCACGGCCGCCTAACCTGCGCGGTCTCGTCCCGCACGTCCCACCCGGGGAGGAAGTCCTCCGTGGATCGCATCCGCTTCGCGTCGCTCGTGCTCCTGCTGCTCGCCGCCGGCTGCTCCCCGGGCGGCCGCCCGATCATCCGGGTCGGCGGCCAGACCGTGACGGTCGCTGACTTCGAGCGCGCCGCGAAGAGCGCCGCCGGCCAGTACCTGGCCCCGCCCGAGCAGTCCAAGGCCGAGCTGCTCCAGGACCTCCAGCGCCGTGCGGTCCTTCTGGAGCTGGCGCATCGCCTCGGGCACGACTCGACCGGGAATCGCACGCAGGCGCTGCGGGAGGACGAGCGGCGCCTCATCCTGCAGCGGCTCTTCGCCCAGCTCTCGCCGCAGGCGCAGCGCGTCTCCGAGGCCGAGGCGCGCGCGCTCTACGAGGCGAGGAACGAGGAGGCGCACGTCCACCTCATCTACACCTCGAGCCATCCGGCCGCGCTCACCGTGATCGAGCAGCTCCGGAGCGGCGACCCGTTCGCGCGCGTGGCGACCCGCAACAGCATCCTGGGGCTCCTGCCGCCGGACGGCGACATGGGCTGGGTCGCGCCCGGGGCCCTGCCGGCCCCGCTGGACGACGCGCTGCGGACGCTCAAGCCCGGCGAGATCGGCGGTCCCTACGCGCGGCGCGAGGGCTGGTTCGTGATGCAGGTGAGCGAGCGCCGCCCGCGCCAGCAGCCGGACTACGAGATGGCGCGCTCCGACATGATCGCGATTGCGAGCCGCCGCAAGTTCGGCGCGGCCTACGAGCGCGCCTACGAGGGCCTCAAGGCGGCCTACGAGCTGACGCACGTGCCCGGCGGCTCGCAGCTCTTCTTCCGCGCGGCCTCGCCGGTGGCGCCGCTCCAAGCCACGGACGAGCTGCTCCGCCGGCCGCTCGTCACCTGGCGCGGCGGGCAGTACACGCTGGGCGACGCGCTCGACGACCTCTCGCGCCCCGACGCGCAGGCGCCCGCCATGAACCTGCTGCCGGCCGTGGAGATCTGGCTCGAGTCCCAGGCGATGAGCCGCGTCTCGGAGCTGGAGGCACGCCGCCGTCACCTGCACGAGGAGCCGGACGTGGTCGCGGGCCTGCGCGCGCGGCGCGAGCAGGGGTTGCTCGAAGGCGCGTACGGCATCGCCACCGCCGCCGTGCCGCCGCCGGGGCCGGAGCAGGTGGCGCTGGCCTGGGAGCGCGTGAAGGCGCAGTTCACGCGGCTGCGCTCGGTGCGGGTCGCGGTGGTCGAGTCCGCGGATTCGGCGGTCCTTCGGCGTGTCGCCGACGCGGTCGCGGGCAGCGGTACGCTCGCCGAGGCGGCGGCGAAGGTGGCGGGCGCACCCGCGGCGACGACGCTCGAGGTCAGCTACCCCAACTCCGACCCCGAGTGGGCGGTCTTCGAGGCCATGTTCACGCAGCAGCAGCCCGGCGGGCGGTTCGGCCCCGCGAAGACCGCGCGCGGCTGGCGGATCCTCCAGATGCTCGAGAAGCAGGTCGAGCAGCAGCGCTGGGAGGACCTCCCCGAGCCGCTCCGCCAGAGCATCGCCGGGAGCGCCGGCGATCTGGCCCGCGACGAGCGCTTCCGTCAGTTCACGGATTCGCTCGCGGTCGCCTACCAGCTCACCGTGGACTCGACCGCGATCGCCAGGCTCCGATGGCCGAGCCAGCCGATGCGGGTGGGGATGTAGGCGGGCTCCCCTCCCCCTACCGCAGCTTCCGCCTCACCTCCGCCGCCCGGCGCTCGCTCGCCTCGACCCTCGTGCCGTCCTTCAAGCGCAGCACCAGCACGCCGTCCTCGGCGCCGTAGCTCTCGATCGCGCTCATGTTGACGAGCGCGCCGCGGTGGACGCGCACGAACTGCCCCTCGGGGAGCCGTTCCTCCAGCTCCTGGAGCGTGTAGTCCA
>Ga0187892_10005586_pt1 | contig 19627 bp, 21 predicted proteins | sample MA1701073metaG_FD_139345 | JGI IMG/M metagenome (GOLD analysis project Ga0187892, IMG submission 139345) | Bio-ooze microbial communities from a basaltic lava cave in the Kipuka Kanohina Cave System on the Island of Hawaii, USA - MA170107-3 metaG ...
CGGAACGGTACCGAAGTCGAGGTCCCGACGGCCGATATCAAGGTTGGAGATCTGGTGGTCATCAAACCGGGCGACAAGGTTCCGGTAGACGGCGAGGTGGTCGTGGGGCAGACGAGCATCGACGAATCACTGGTCACGGGGGAGTCGCTGCCGGTGCCGAAGACGGCGGGCGACGCCGTTGTCGGCGGCTCGATCAACGGCAGCGGGACGGCCACGTTCCGGGCGACGAAGGTCGGCAACGAGACGGCACTGGCGCAGATCGTGCGGTTGGTGGAAGCCGCGCAGTCGTCCAAGGCGCCAGGCCAGCGTCTGGCAGACCGTGCGGCTGCGTACCTGGTCGTACTCGCGGTTGGTGCCGGAGTGGTGACCTTTGTCGTCTGGTACGGCATCATGCGGGCCGACATCCTGCTCGCGCTGACATTCGCTATCTCGGCCGTGGTCATCGCGTGCCCCGATGCGCTGGGGCTAGCCACGCCGACGGCCGTGGCCGTCGGCACGGGAATCGGTGCGCGGCACCACATCCTCATCAAGGATGCGGCTACCCTGGAACGGATCTCGGCGATCACCGCCGTAGTCTTCGACAAGACTGGGACCCTCACTGAAGGACGTCCCACCATCACCGATGTCTCCGCCGGTCCGGGATATGAAGCGGATCAGGTCGTGCGGCTCGTGGCGGCAGCGGAGCGCCGTGCGAATCATCCCCTGGCCGCGGCCGTGCTTGCCGAAGCGGAACGGCGCACACTATCCGTGCCGGTGGAGATTACTGACTTCCAGGCCATTGCGGGACATGGCGTCGAAGCGCGGGTGGAGGGTCGACAGCTACTCGTCGGAACACGCCGGTTGATGGAGCAACGCGCCGTCGAACTCGGGTCGGTCGCCGACAGTCTCAACCGCGCACTCGAAGCCGGCCGGACGGTGATGGTGGCGGCCATCGACGGGAAAGTCGCCGGCTGGCTGGCCGCAGCCGACCGGGTGCGACCAACGGCAGCGCAAGCCATCACCCGGCTGCGGGCGTTGGACATCGAGCCGGTCATGATCAGCGGCGACAACCGGCGTACCGCCGAGGCGGTGGCCCGCGATCTGGGCATCGACCGAGTCTTCGCTGAGGTCTTGCCCCAGGACAAGGCTGCCCACGTGCGCCGCCTCCAGGCCGAGGGCAAGGTCGTGGCGATGGTCGGCGACGGGATCAACGACGCGCCGGCCCTGGCGGCGGCCGACGTCGGCATCGCGATCGGTACGGGCACCGACGTGGCAGTTGAGACGGCCCAGATGGTGTTGATGCGCTCGGACCCGCTCGACGTGCTGCGGGGGATTCGCCTCTCGCAGGCGACGGTCACGAAGATGAAGCAGAACCTGGTATGGGCCTCGGTGTACAACGTCCTGGCCATCCCGGTGGCGGCCGGCGTGCTCTATCCGTCACTGGGGATCACGCTGCGGCCGGAGTGGGCGGCACTGCTGATGTCGGCGTCGTCGATCATCGTGGCGACGAACGCGGTGCTGCTGAAGCGGGTGGAAGCCTCTCTTTAGGGTTGAGTGTGGTACGCCTACCTGCTGGAGGACGTACCCGGGATGTCCACAGCCATCACCACTGAGGAACTGGTGCGGATCATCCGTGAAGAGCGCCGGGGCCGGTACCGGGTGGTCACGACCAGCAAGCGGCTGAAATCCGCGAAGACACGCCAGCGTCCGCGGGTTTTGCGGCATCCTCAGCCGCGATAGCGCGACCGAACCCCAAGATCTGGCAGGAAGACCCTGCGGCCCGTGCAATACTCCAAGGCCTAAAGGTAGTGCATCCGGAGGTGGAGCGATGAAGAAGGCCCTGGCCTACGCGCTGGCGGTCGCCGTCACGATTGCCGGCGTCTCATATACGGTCTCTGCTCAGGCCCCCCGCTCGCGGCTGGACGTGGTGCGCGCGCGCGGCCGGTTGATCTGCGGCATCTCGGGAACAACCGTCGGCTTTAGCTTCGTGGAACCCCGGACCGGCGAGATGGTCGGCTTCGACGCCGACTTCTGCCGGGCGCTCGCCGCCTTCATCAACGTCCCGTCGGTGGAGTTCGTCCAGCATACCTCGGCGAGCCGGATCCCGGCGGTGATCGCGGGCTCGGTCGACGTGGTGTTCCGTACCACCACGGTCACCTACGGCCGCGACGCCCAGGTGGACTTCGGCCCGGTGACCTTCTATGACGGCCAGCGGCTGCTGGTCCGCACCGCCTCAAAGATCCGCGGCCTCGCCGACCTGAGCAACGCCCGGATCTGCACGCAAACCGGCACGACCAGCGAGCGAAACATCACGGACCAGATGCGACTGCGCAACTTGAAGTTCGAGCTCGTTACGTTCGCGCAGCCCAAGGAGGCGTTTGACGGGTTCGTCGCGGGCCGGTGCGACGTCTGGACGACCGACGCCAGCCAGTTGACGGCCTTCCGTGCGACCGCGCCCAAGCCAATCGAGTTCATGGTCGTCGGCCAGGAGTTCAGCGATGAGCCGTTGGCACCCGTCTACCAGGAGAACGACTCGAAGTGGGCCGACGCGGTCGACTACACCGTCTATGCGGTGATCCAGGCCGAAGAGTTCGGCATCACGCAGATTACGATGGGATCGGAGGGCCGGCTCAAGGAGTTGTCGGACAAGGATCCGGTGATCAAGTCCCTCGTCAGCGCGGGCGATGGCGCCGTCGTTCGAACCGTGCGGGCGGTCGGCAACTACGGCGAGATCTACAACCGGTACTTCGGCCCGGCGAGGGCGACGGCCATTCCCCGGAAGGGGACGCGCAACGCGCTGGCGCGCGATGGCGGCGCCATGACCAGCCGGCCGTTCCGATAGACCGCCGCTGGATCGGGGGTGGAGCCCGGCGCTCCACCCCCGTACGCTCGTGACGGACCGCCTTCCTCATGCGCCGCCATTCTGGCGGGACGCCCGGGTCCTGGGCGTCGTGGCCCAGGCCCTCTTCGTCGTCCTGCTGGTGGCCGGCATCTGGGCCGGGCGCGCCATCGTCGAAAGCAGTATGGCGCGGCAGAACATCCGCCTCGACTGGGGCTTTGTCCGGCAACCCGCAGGCTTTCAGCTGACGGCACTCACCTGGACCGTCGATCTCGACACCCTCAGCCTGAAGCACTACAGCCCAGAGGACTCCTACGCCGAGGCGATGCTGGCCGGGCTGTTCAACACCATGATGGTGGCACTCTTGGGCATCGGGCTGGCGCTGGTCTCGGGCCTGATCGTGGGGATCGCCAGGCTCTCGCGTAACTGGCTCGTCGGCCGGCTGGGCCTGGTCTATGTCGAACTGCTGCGGAATACACCGCTGCTTGTCCAACTGTTCTTCTGGTACTTCGGTGTGTTCCTGCAGCTGCCCACCGGCACGCCGGAGAGCCCGCCGCTGACCCTGTTCAACAACCTGATCGTGCTCACCAACCGCAGTCTGGCGATCGGCGGGGTCCTCACCGAACGGTTTGGACGCCTGGGCGTCGACGGTGGCTTTCAAATGACCAGCGAGTTCGCGGCGCTCGTGATCGGGCTGGCGGTCTACACCTCGGCCTTCATTGCCGAAATCATTCGTGGCGGCATCCTGGCCGTCCCGCGCGGGCAGATGGAGGCCGCGCGCACCATGGGACTGTCGTACCAACGGGCGCTGCGGCTCATCGTCCTACCTCAAGCGCTCCGCATCATCATTCCGCCGTTGGGCAACCAATGCCTGAACTTGACCAAGAACAGCAGCCTGGCCATCGGGATCGGGTTCGCCGACTTCCTGACCTCGGCGATGACCGTGGCCAGCCAGTCGTTTCGGGCGCTGGAGACGTTCACGTTTGTGACGCTAGCGTACCTGGTGATGTCCCTTGCGATCTCGGCGTTCCTGAACCTCCTGCGCGCGCGACTGGCCCTCCCCGGGGCATAGGGATGGCGACCCACGCCGCCGCGGTGCCGCCACCTGTCGAGCGACTCACGCCGCTGACCTGGGCGCACCGCAACCTCTTCGACGGCTGGCTCAACACCGCGCTCACGCTCGGCGTGCTCGCCGTCCTCTGGTGGTTTGGGGGCATCCTCTGGCGGTGGGCGCTAGCGGCGCACTGGAACGTCGTCACAGACAACCTGCGTCTGTGGGTCGTCGGGTTGCTGCCACTGCCGCAGGTGTGGCGCGCCTGGTGGGCCGGTGGGCTGATGCTCGCGGCCGCCGCGCTGACTCTTGTCGGCGCGCGCGCCGGCGTCCGGCCGCGCGCCCTGTTCGGCCTGTGGGGTGGCACGGTCCTGTCGGTTGTCTGGCTGTTCTCGCCCATCCGCCTCGATCAAATCGGTGGTCTCTACCTGACCCTGCTGCTCGCGGCGGTGTCGATTGGTGCCTCGTTCCCGATCGGCGTCCTGGTCGGGATCGGCCGGACGAGCCGCCTGCCGGTGGTTCGCCTGTTCTGCACGGCGTACATCGAGGCGATCCGCGGGATCCCATTGATCACCGTGCTGCTGTGGTTCTCGATCTTTGTCAGCCTGCTCTCGGGCGAGTCGATGCCGCGGGTCGCCCGGGCCATGATCGGCATGACGGTGTTCGCGTCAGCCTATGTGGGGGAGATCATGCGGGCCGGCATCCAGTCCGTGGGCCGCGGCCAGACCGAGGCGGCTCGGGCGGTGGGCCTCTCGGGGTGGAAGACGATGCTTTTCATCGTGCTCCCCCAGGCCTTCAAGAACATGATCCCCGCGCTGGTCGGGCAGTTCATCAGCCTGTTCAAGGACACCTCGCTGACGGTCATCATTGGGCTGTCGGATCTGCTTGGGATCGGGCGCTCGCTGCTGGCACTGCCCGAGTACCTGCACGACGTGCGCGAGGTGTATGTCTTCGCGCTGGTGGTGTTCTTTGTCTTCTCGTACGTGCTGTCGGTCGGCAGCCGGAGGTTGGAACGCACGCTAGGGCTGGGAGAGCGCTAGTGGAGCCGCCGATGCCGCAGGAGGGCCGGCCGATCATCCTCCTGGAAGACGTGCACAAGTGGTTTGGCCGTCTGCATGTGCTGCGCGGGATCAGCCTGGCCATCCGCGCCGGTGAAGTGGTCGTGGTCGCCGGGCCCTCGGGCTCCGGGAAGTCGACGATGATCCGGTGCATCAACCGGCTGGAGGCCCACAACCGAGGGCGCATCGTCGTCGACGGCATCGAGCTCAGCGACGATCTCCGCAACATCGACGCGGTGCGCAGCGAGGTCGGGATGGTGTTCCAGTCGTTCAATCTGTTTCCGCATCTCACCGCACTGGACAACGTCGCGTTGGCACCCGTTCAGGTCCGGCGCTGGCCGCGCGCCCGTGCCGAGCAGAGCGCCAAGGAACTCTTGGCCCGTGTGGGCATCCCGGAGAAAGCCGGAGTCTACCCCGCGCAGCTGTCGGGCGGGCAGCAGCAGCGGGTCGCGATCGCCCGCGCCCTGGCCATGCAGCCCAAGATCATGCTCTTCGACGAGCCGACCTCCGCGCTCGACCCTGAGATGATCCAGGAGGTCCTGGACGTCATGAAGGGCCTGGCACGCGAAATGGGCATGACCATGGTGGTCGTTACACACGAGATGGGTTTCGCACGCGAGGTGGCCGACCGCATGGTCTTCATGGACGAAGGCGTCATCATCGAAGAGGGCACGCCCGAGCACTTCTTTACGAGCCCAAAGGAGGAACGCACGAAACTCTTCCTCTCAAAGATCCTGCACCAGTAGGAGTCTCAGCACTCATGGCTATCATCGACGCGCACATGCACTTGATGACCGCGGGGATGTTCAAACGGACCCTCCAGCGGGCCTCCGCCAGCCGCGAGGTCGCCCGCGAACGGGCGCGGGTGCGCGGTCAGACATTTCAGCAGCGGATCGCTGAAATGGAGAAGATCTCGCTGGCCGAACAGGCCAAGATGTGGTCGGATGGTTTTGATGCGGCCGGGGTCAGCGCGGGTGTGTTCATTGCGATGGGCGAGGCTAACGAGGAACTGGGAGAATTTGTCCGGCTGAACCCCGGCCGCCTGCACGGGTGCGGCTCGGTGATCGATCCGACGCATCCAGACGCGGCCCGCACGGTCCGGCGCTTTTCGGAGCTTGGCATCAAGTCCCTCAAGCTCTATGCGCCGTCGTACCGGGTGCACCTCAACGACCGCCTGGTCTACCCGGTCTACGAGGCCGCTGCGGAGGCCGGCCTGCCGATCATCATTCATTTCGGCATCACGGTCGGAGGGTTCAACGATCTGATGTACGCTAACCCGCTGGCGTTGTCGGCGCCGGGCCGGGATTTTCCAGAGGTCACCTTCATCATCGCCCACTTCGGGGCCGGATTCTTACGGGAGGCCATGTTCCTCGCCTACCACACCGAGAACATCTGTGTGGACACCTCCGGCACGAACAACTGGCGACTCTACGTCCCCGGTGAGCCGTCGCTGGAGCAGGTCTTCCGTGACGCGCTGCGGACGTTCGGGGCCAAACGCATCCTCTTCGGCACCGATTCGACCTTCTTCAGCGGGTACCGCAAACAGATCGTCGAGGAGCAGGTGGGGGTGCTAGGCCGGCTCGACCTGACTCCGGAGGATCGCGATCTCATCCTGGCCGGCAACGCCCGCCGGATCTTTGGGATCAAGGACTAAACGTGTCGGTGCCCGGAACCTTCCAACAGAGCGGAGTGCTTGAGGAGCATCGACCAATGGGCCCCGGACGATATGCGATCGTGTTGGTCGTGGCGATCGTGCTGGTCGCTCACCCCGTGCGGGCCGCCGACGTCACGGAGGTTCCCGAAGGCGTCAGCACAGAGGCCGTCAAGGCCTTTCGCGGCGGGTTGGCCCTCCACAAGGAGAAGCAGTACGCCGCCGCCATTCGAGAGTACGAGCGGGCCATTGCGCTGGGCGGCCGGTTTCCGGAGGCCTTCAACAACCTGGCCTACTGCTACCGCAAGCTCGGCCAGCTCGATCGGGCGCTCGACCTCTACAAGACGGCCATCGCGCTGCGTCCGACATTCCCGCAGGCTCACGACTACATTGCCCGCACCTACCTGGCCAAGGGCGACCGGACCATGGCGATGCGGCACTACGAGATCGTGCGCCGGCTCGACGCGCGGCTTGCCCACTGCCTGCTGGAAGCGATCCGCCGCGGCGACCCGGAGTACAACGACATGCCCTGGGGATCGTGATGAGTCCGGCAGCCGGCCGGCGTGTCACGGCCAGCGACCTGGGCCTGCTGGCGCTCCGCGTCGGCCTGGCCGCGGTCTTCGTCGTCCACGGCTACGTGAAGCTGTTCGGCGGGCATGATCGCACCGTCGCGCTGTTCATGACCGTCAACATCCCGGCTCCGGAAGTGATGGCGTGGGTCGTGGGGGTGCTGGAGCTTGCCGGCGGCCTGGCCCTCGCGGTGGGTCTGGGCACCCGCGTGGCAGCCGGCTTGCTGGCCGCTGACATGGCCGTCGCGATTGCCCGGGTCCGGTGGCCCCAGGGCTTCCTGGGCGCGGCCGAGTTCGAGGTCGTCCTCCTCCTCGCCTGCCTGGCCTTGTTTGGGACGGGTTCGGGCAGAATCTCTCTAGATGCTGGGCTGAGCCTCCGCCGGAGCGCCCGCTAGGGTCCTGCATCTGGAGGTTCACTTTGCCGTCCATTTATCACCTGGCGGACGTGCGCCTGGGTGGGGCGTTCCCGTTCCTTGGGGCGGGCGGTGCTTCCCACAGGCGGCAGGTTCGCGACACGTTCGTGCGCGCCGTGGACCAAGGGCTCGCGCTGGCACCATCGCTGGTCTTGATCACGGGGAACCTGTTCGGCACCCCCTTTCCGTCCAAGGAGCTCTCGGAGTTCGCTCGGGCACAGATCACTCGGCTCACAGCACAGGGCATCGCCGTGCTCATCGCGGCCGGCCCGCTGGACGCGCTCTACGATAAAGCCTACGCTGCCGGAGCACTGGCCGGCCTCGAACGCGTGAGCATCTTCTCCGCGGCGCCGAAGACCGTGGACGTGCCGGACGCGGGCATCACGGTCGTCGGCGCGTCATGGGGCGCGGCGCCGGTGGACACGGACGTGCTGAGCCACGTCGCGCGAAACCGCGCGCACCCGTACCTGATTGGAGCCGCCTACCTGGAGCTGCCCGAGGGCGAGGACAGCACCCGCGCCCTGCGCCGGCAGATTGCGGACTCCGGCGCGCAGTACGTGGCGCTGGGCGGGTCCCCCGTGCGCCGCGATCTCAGCAGCGAGCGGGTGACCGCCTGGTGCCCGGGCGCTCCTGAGTTGGTTGCTCCGGCACCCGGCGAGGGCGCACCGCTGCTCGTGCAGCTCGGTCCGGCGCCCGTCGTCACACCACAACCCGTGGCGAAGCGCCGCTTCGGCCGCTTCACGCTGCAGCTCTCCGCCTACGCGACACCCGAAGATCTGGCCGAGGCCGTCCGCGCGCTGAGTGACCCGCACCTGGCCGCCCAGGTGCACCTAACAGGGAGTGCACGCGCTACCCAGTTCGTGGATGTGACCGACCTCCAGCAGCGCCTGGCGGCAGGATTCCTCGCGCTGGACGTGGCGGATGAATCGCTGCCGGTCACCGATGGTCAGGACGCCGCCGTGTATCCGGAGCTGTCCGTTGCGGGGAAGTTCCTCGGGGTGGCCCGCCGCGAGATGGAGCGGGCACCAAACGATGAGGGCCGCCGGCGCGCCGGCGCCGCGCTCCGGCTCGGGCTCGCGCTGCTCGAGGGGTGGCGCCCGTCATGAAGATCACCCGGCTCCGACTGCGGCGGTTCAAGCGCTTCGCGGAATGGCAGACCGGTTTCGCCCCCGGCCTCACGGTCGTGCGTGGTCCGAATGAAGCCGGCAAGACCACGGTCATGGAAGCGCTGTTCGAAGGCCTCTTCGGCACACCGGCCAAAGGTGAAAATGCGGGCCGGCTGCGCACTTGGGGTGAGCAGCGCCTGGGCGAAATCACCGTCGAAATGCAGGTCAACGGCGGCAAATATCTGCTGCGTCGGGACCTGGAAGCCGGGACCATCCTCTTGCAGCGCGACGACGGGCGTGAGCGCGTTGAGACGTTTCGCGACGTGCAGCGCCGTCTGCTCGATTGGATCGGGCTGGGATCGGAGGGCGCCTACCGGGCCACGGCGTTCGTCGGCCAGGCCGACCTGGCGCGGGTCAGTGAAGACCGCCGTCTGGTGAGCGCACACCTGTCAAAAATCCTCAGCGGCTCCGGGGTCGAGGGCGTCCAGCAGGCTTTGCAGTGGTTGAATGAGCGGCGCGCGCGGCTGGCGGGCGACGGGCAGGACGCGAAGGCCGCCGTGGATCGCGTGGCGGAGCTGCGTGCGCAGCAGGCGACGCTGCGCCAGCGCGAAGAGCGCGCGCAGAAGCACCGCCTGGAGCTCCGGGCAGTGGTCGGGCAGCTCGAAGAGATCGAGCGCGACGCCACGGAAAAGACCGAAATGGTGCGCGTCGGGAAGCAGGTCATAGAACTCCAGCAGCGCGAGCGCGATCTCGTCGCGGAGGAGAGCGCGACCCGCGAGCAGCTGACGCGTGTCGAGGGCCTGGTGGAGCGTCTGACAAAGTTCGACGCCGCCCTCAGCGAGTTCTCCTCGCAGCAAGAGGCGCTCATCGCCGACTTGTTCCACGCACGTCGGCAGCACCTGCAGCTGGAGTCTACCCTCGCCAGCGCCCGCGAGCAGGCGAGCCAAGAAGAGGTCACGTTGGAACACCTGGCCACCGTGCACCAGACGGCGGCGCGGGGCGGCGATGTCGGGTGGATGCTGTTTGCGAGTGGTGCGCTCTTTGTGGTCGGTGGAGCCTTCGCCGCAGCGACGTCGCGTCTCCCGCTCGTGGGGTGGATCCTGTTTGCCGGCGGCGCGTTGATCACCATTGCCGGCCTGCGCTTTCGCGGCCGCATCAGCGAGGCCGGAGCCGGCTATCGCTCGCAGGAGCAGCGTGTGCTCGAGCTGCGCCGGCACATGGAAGTCATGCAGCGACAGCTCACCGAGGCGGAGGCCATGGTGGCCACGCGTCTGCGCGCCGTGGGGACTTCAAGCCTGGACGATGTCGAGCGCCGCTACTCTGCGTACATCGACCTGCTCCGCGAGCGTGAGGAGGCGCGTGCGGCGCTGCGGCAGGCCCGCGGTGCCGATCCCAAAGCCGCGCACGACACGCGGCTCCCGGAGATCGCCGCCGAGCTGGCGGAGGTGCGCGGCGCTTTGGAAACTCTCCCGAAGGCCGCTCGGCGCGGAACCGGCGCGACCGGCGAACAGCTGGAGCTCCAGACCCGCGCGCTTTCCATCGAAGTGAACGAGTTGCGGGAGAAGCGCGCGCGCCTGGAGGGCGTCCTCGAGGAACTGCGTGACCGCGGAGACGAAGGAGCCCGTATCGATGAAGAGATCACCGGCCTCCAGGCCCGGGCCGACCGCGAGCGGCAGACGTTCGAAGTCGTCGACCTGGCGTTCAAGATGCTGGAGGAGGCACGTAGCCTCAGCGTCTATCCGGCGCGCGAGCTTATTGAGCGGCGGGCGGGTGAGATCCTGAACACCGCCACCGCCGGTGCCTATGCCAAGGTGGGCCTCGACGAGCGGACGCTGAGGCCACAGGTGTGGGTCTCCACGGTCGGGGCCTGGAAGGAAGCCGCGGACCTCAGCCAGGCGACCAGTGACCAGCTCTATCTGGCCCTGCGGCTCGCGCTGCTGGACGTGATCTCAGGCGACCGGAGGCCACCGCTGTTCCTCGACGAGCCGTTCGCGCACCTGGACGCGACCCGCCGGCGGGCCATGATCGCCGTGCTGGAGGCGGTGTCCCGGGACCGTCAGGTGGTCCTCTTCACCTGCTGGCCCGACTTCGATGCCGTCGCGGACCGGGTGATCGTGCTCGATCGTATCGCCGAAGGAGTGGCATCCTAGCCCCACCTAGACCTGACGCGGCAGCACCACTGTGAACGTGCTTCCCTGCCCGAGCGTGCTCGTCACCGTCACCTGACCGCCGTGTGCCTCGACCAGGCTCTTAACGATGGCCAGACCCAGGCCGCTCCCTCCGCTCGCCCGCGAGCGGGACGCGTCCAGCCGGTGGAACCGGTCGAAGACGCGTTCCACGTCCCCCGGCGGGATACCGGCCCCGGTATCGCGCACCCACAGGTGCACCGCGTCGCCTATTGCCTCCAGACCAAGCGTCACCACACCCCCGGCGGGCGTGTGGCGAATCGCGTTGTCCAGCAGGTTGTGCACGATCTGCATCAAGCGCTCACGGTCCGCCACCAGCCTCGGGAGTCCCGTGGCGATCTGTCGCTCCACCGTGACGCCTTTCTCGGCCGCGGACAGCGAGATCGCGGCGGCGGCATTGACGACCAGCCCGGCCAGATCCACCGGACGACGGTCCAGCGGTAGCCTGCCGGCCTGCGCCAGAGACAGGTCGCGCAGGTCCTCGACCAGACGCACCAGCAGCCGGACCTGTGTGTGCAGCGCGGCCAGGCGGTCAGGCGTCGCATCGACCACGCCGTCCAACATCCCTTCCAGGTTGGCCTGGAGCACTGACAGCGGCGTGCCCAGTTCGTGGGCGATATCGGCCACCAGGTGGCGCCGGCTTTCCTCTAACCGGCGCAGGTCGGATGTCATGGTGTTGAACGCCGCCGCCAGGTTTCCCAGATCGTCATCCGAAGGGACCGGCACGTGCTGCGCAAGATCGCCTGCGCCCACGCGTGATGCGGCGTCGGACAGTTGCCGCAGCGGCGCGGTCACGTATCGTGCGATTCCCACCCCCAGCACGACCGCCGCGAGCACGCCCACGAAGATGGCCTGCCAGGTGGCGCGGCGCAGCTGCAGGAGAAATCGAATCTCCGGCGATCCCATCACGCGCCGCATCATCGCCCGCATGGGTCCACGGTCCCGCATGTGAGGGAACGGCCCCAGCCGCGGCCCACCCGGCGATGGTGTGACTCGTGGCGCATCCGGAGTGGGGGCGACCGGGACGCCCTGGAAGTAGCGGTCGAACTCGGCCCGAATCGCCGCTGCCGTGATCGCCGCGACGGCGGCGATTGACACCAGCGCCACGGCCGCAAACGCGATGATCAGCCGTCCCTGCAGCGTTCTCACGACGGCTGGTCCCGGTCGGGGTCAGCGAGGCGGTAGCCCGCGCCGTGGACCGTCAAGATGTATCTGGGGTGCCGCGGATCGGGCTCGAGTTTCTGGCGAAGATTTTTCACGTGGGCATCGATCGTGCGCTCATAGCCTTCGAACGCGTGCCCCTGCACCAGATCGATCAACTGGAGCCGCGTGAAGACGCGGCCAGGCGCTCGGGCGAGCGCAGCCACGAGCTTGAACTCGGTCAGGGTGAGCGCAACCGGCGCCCCGGTGCGCCGCACTTCCATCCGGCCCTGGTCGATCTCCAGGTCTCCCACCGCGACGACCTCGGCGGGCGTCTCCCCGCGAGCGCGGCGCAGGACCGCCCGCACCCGCGCGACGACCTCGCGCGGACTGAACGGCTTGGTGACATAGTCATCGGCGCCCAACCCGAGCCCGAGCAGCCGATCGACTTCCTCGCGGCGCGCGGTCAACATGATGATCGGCGTCCCGCCCGCGCTGCGAATCTGCCGTGCGACCTCCCACCCATCGGTGACCGGCAGCATCAGATCCAGCACCACGAGGTGGGGTTTCTCCTGCTGAAACGCCAGGAGCGCCGCCCGACCGTCGGCGGCGGTCGTGACGCGGAACCCGTCCTGCTCGAGGTACCGGCGCAGAATGTCCGTGATCTCCGCCTCGTCGTCAACGACCAGGATCGTGCCTCGGCTCACGGGGTGACGATGATCCGCCCGATCATCCCGGCACCACGGCGACCTGGCCGGCCACTGAACACCTCGTACTCCCCGGGACGGTCGATCTTCACCCCACTCGTCACCGACTGGCCCGCAAAAGCGACAAACCGGATACCAAGGGACGGGATGAAGAGGGCGCGCACCGTGCTCCCCCGATTCACGAGCTGGAGGTTGAAGGCCTCGCCCGCCTTCGCTGTGATCTCAGCTGGTGTAAACGACGATTCGGTGGCGACGATTTCTACGGTACGGGCACCCGCGATCGGCGGCATCGGTGTGCCGCCTGAGCCGCGCCAGGACCCCGACATCGGGCGCCGGCCAAACTGGCGCTTCATCGGCCCGTCACCCCGGTGATCCCATGGACCGCCCCAACCGGTGGCCCCCAGCACCACGAGTCCGACGAGTCCCACAACGATCAACACTACGCCAACGCGCAACCGGTTTCTCATCATCGTCTGAACCTATGACAGTTCCTTCTTGAGCGCGTCGTATTCCTCACGCGCGATCTCACCCTTGGCCAGCCGCCGCTTGAGAATGTCAAGCGGGGGTTCGACCGTGCCGGCCGGTGCGCTCGCTCCATTGCGCCGCGCATACGACGAGACCACGAGCACAATGCCGACGATGATCGACAGCCAGAAGATGCCGCCGAAGAATGGCATGCCCCATCCTCCTCCCCACCGTCCGCCACCGCCGGGCCCCATACCCGGTGCCATCATCCCCGAGCCCATCATCCCCGAGCCCATCATCCCCGGGCCCATCATCATGGACATGCCACCAAGCAGGGGGAGCAGTATCAGGACGCCGACAACCACCAGTGCGACGATGCCGAGATCTCGACCGCTCATGAACGTTCACCTCCGGCCGGCAGGGGGAACCTGAGACCGATTTCCCCTCCGATTATGTCACACCCTGGCGAATGACACGCTCGCCGACGATCGCACGGTATGTCACCGTCACGATTCATGGTATCGCGGAGCTATGGAGCGGCCGTGAATCTCGTGTGAATGTTCTGTGAACGCACCCTGCCTGGATGCCAGAAGCACTCCAGGCTAAACGGGGTAGCGCCTCCGAGCGTCGTATGGGTGAGGCGCGGTGCGAAAGAGAGTGTCATCTGCGCATCCGGGAGAACCACATGTGGCTTCCAACAGTCTTGATGATCGCGTTTGTCCTGGCCGCGCCGCTCTGTCGCCCTGGGAATGCGGCGCCCGCACCTGCCACCGTGTCGGGCAGTGCGCCAGGCTCTATCACCGCCGGAGGCCTCGAGCGCACCTTTCGCCTGTATGTACCGCCCACGCACGACCGGTCGCGACCCATTTCACTCGTCATCGTCCTGCACGGCGGCGGGGGTACTGGGGCAGCCATGGAGCGGCTTACCGACGGTGGATTGAACCGCCTCGCTGCCCGAGACGGATTCGTCGTGGTCTACCCAGACGGCGTCGAGCGTCACTGGAACGACGGGAGGGGCGTCGCTGACTACCGCGCGCACCGGGAGGACATCGACGATGTCGGCTTCATCTCGGCGTTGATCGATCACCTGGCTCGGACCCAGGGGATCGATCGGAGTCGTGTCTATGCGGCCGGTATCTCAAACGGCGGGTTGTTCTCGCAGCGGCTGGCCCGCGTGCTGGCGCCGCGGATCGCGGCGATCGGGGTCGTCGCCATCTCGATGTCGGATAAGATCGCGCTCATGCGGGCGCCGGCGCGACCTGTCTCCGTGGTGCTCATCCCCGGCACCGATGATCCCCTGGTGCCCTGGGCGGGCGGAGACCTTGGATTCGCCGGCAGCCGCCGAAAAGTGGGCACGGTGCTCTCGGTCGCCGAGACCGTCGCCGCCTGGGTCTCCCTCAATCGGTGCGCGCCTCCGCCCGCGGTGACCCGGGAACCCGACCGCAGCCCGCAGGATGGCACGCGGGTCCGCCGTGAGGCGTACGGGCCGTGTGGCGACGGCAGCGAAGTGGTCCTCTACGCCGTGGAGGGCGGCGGCCACACCTGGCCCAGCGGGTGGCAGTACCTGCCCGAGCGGTTCATCGGCCGGACCAGCCGTGACATCGACGCCAACGAGATTCTCTGGGGCTTCTTCAGAAAGCACGCGATCCGCTAGGGCAGCCCGTTCTGCCGGCAGATCTCGCCGTACAGCGCGGCGCTAGGCCGCGGCGTCCGCACCTGCGTGAGCGGATCGAGCGCGTAGAGCCCAAACCGTAGGCCCCATCCGTCGGCCCACTCAAAGTTATCGATCAGCGACCAATGGTAATAGCCGCGTACCGGCGAGCCTTCGCTAATCGCCTGCGCTACTCGGAGCAGATGGTCGGTGATGAACCGCGGCCGCAGGTCGTCATCGCCATCGGGGAGGCCGTTCTCGGTGATGTAGACCGGCAGGCCGTAGCAGCGGACCTCCAACAGCATGGCCAGCAGCCCGTCGGGATACACCTCGCCGTAGTCGGCGTCGCTCATCTCGACGCCGTACGGCCGATCGGCCCGGACGAAGAAAGTCCGCGGGCGGCGCAGATCGAATACGATGCGGGTCCGCGTGTAATAGTTCACGCCAACGAAGTCGAGCGTGCCGGCCGCCTCCGGCACTTGAATGTGCAGTCCACCCGGCCCCACCAGGCCACCCGACCTCAACGCATCCAGGTGCATCCAGTTCAGGGCGTGATCCAACCGTCGGGCCAGCCACCGGTGCAGCGATGAGCGCTGATCGACCGGTTGAACCGGTCGCAGGTAGGCGGCCACGCCGACACGTGCAGCCGGCTGCGCATCGTGGATCGCACGATAGGCCGCAGCGTGCGCGCGGACGGACGCCCGCAGGGCGCGGACGAAGGCCAGCGGGTTGGCCCGGCCCGGTGGAAACCGCCCCTGAAGGTACGCACTGATCAGGTAGCCCACGGGTTCGTTCACGGTGATCCAGAAGTCCACCAGCGGCACGGCCGCGCGTACGAACCGTGATGTGAATGCGGCGAACGCCGGGACGATGCCGTCCCACAACCACCCGCCGCGGTCGGCCACCCACTGCGGGAGCGTGAAGTGGTTGAGGGTGACCAGGGGTTCAATACCCCGCTGGCGCAGGCCGCCCAGCATCTCGCGGTAGCGGGCTTCCGCCGCCTCATCCCACCGGCCCGGCTGGGGCTCCAGACGGCTCCACTCAACCGACAGCCGCGCGGCGTTCTGGTGGATGCCGGCCATCAGGTCGAAGTCGCGCTCCGCGCGGCGCCACCAGTCACAGGCCTGGCCGGAGCGGTCGCCGCCTCGGACCCGCCCGGGTGCCTGCTCCCACTGCCACCAGTCGCTGGCGGTGTTGTTGCCCTCGACCTGATAGGCGCTCGTTGCGGTTCCCCAGCGAAATCCCTCCGGAAACCGCATGGGCACAGGGAAAACCTCCGTGGAGCGTGGAATTCGGCTGTACGTCGCTTCCGGTTCGATCGTAGGGCTTCCTTCACAGGGGTGGTCAGCCATGGAGATCGTGGGGCTGCGCGGAGAGAAGATCCGCCTCGTGCCCGTGGACCGATCGGTCCACTTCGACAACGCGCTGCGGTGGATGAACGATCCGGAGGTCACGCGCTTCCTACTGCACTCCGCCGGCGTCACGCCGGGGATGGAAGAAGAATGGTTCCAGAAGGCGCAGAAGCGGGACACCGACTATGCCTGGGCCATTCACGATGAACGAAATCGCCACATTGGGTTCACGGGTCTTCACCGAATCGAATGGCGGGACCGCCGGGCCGTCAGCGGCATCATCATTGGCGACAAGGAGGCCTGGGGCCGGGGCTACGCAACCGATGCAATGCGTGTACGTACGAAATTCGCCTTCGAGGTTCTCAACTTGCACCGTATCGAATCCGAAGCGCTCATCGAGAACATCTCCAGCCAGCGCGCACTGGAGAAGGCCGGCTATAAGCGAGAGGGCGTCTTTCGGAAGCGCGTCTGGATCGAGGGCCGGTGGCATGACACGATCCGGTACGCCATCCTCGACGAGGACTATTTCGGGAGCGCCCAAGGGTGAAGACAGCGCAGACTAGTGTCGCGGCGACGAGCACGTTCTCGGCCAGCGTTGAGGTGGGCCGCGACGCGTGGTGCACCATCTGGATCGCCGAATTGCGCGGCCTATTCGTCAACATGTCCTCGGAGCGAGCCGCGGTGCAGGCGGTGCCGGCGGCGATCACGGGCCATCTCCAATGGCTCGAGCGCCACGGGGAGCTGCCACACCCCCCGACGCGGTTTACCCTCTCTGTGACGGAGCGCCATCGGGCTCGCGGCGGCATGCGGTGGGGTGACTATGAGGTCCTCCACGAGTTCGAGCGCCCGCCGGTGACGCCGGAGGAAGTGGGACGGGCCCTACGCTGGATGGGGTGCATGCGTTTGGACACGGTCCGTCTGATCGAGTCGCTGCCGCGCACCGCTTTGGACTGGAGCCGTCCGGGGCAGGAACGCTCCATCAGAGAGAACCTCTACCATCTGGCACGCGGCGAGCGCTGGTACCTCCAGCGGCTCAACCTCAAGCCGCTGCCCACCATCGGCGGGGCACGGAATCCCCTGCGGCGTCTCGCGCACGTCCGGGGACACGTTGGCTGGCGGCTGCTGCATCTGGCGCCTGAGGAGTGCGCTCGCATCATCCAGACCGACGGCCGGTGGTGGAGCGCGCGCAAGATGCTCGGCCGATTCCTCTACCACGAGCGCTACCACCTGCGCTCGATCGCCCGCATCGTCCGGTACCACCGGGCTCCAGTGCCCGCGGGGCTCGGCGGCTGGCCGAGGTATTAGATAGGACGCTGTGGAGTGAACACACGAGTTCGACAGGATACTGCATAGTATGGTATGATATGTATATAGGAGTACTCGGAGGTACGTCGTGCGCAAAGTCACTCTTACCCTGGACAGTGAAACCCTGAGGCGGCTCGATCGCCTGTCCAGGCCTCGGGCCGGCAACAAGAGCTTCGTCGTGCGGGAAGCCGTGCGGCTCATGGCGGAGGCCGACGAACTAGAAGACCGTCTGGCCTCACTGGAAGCCACGCCGGAGTTTCAAACTAGTATGACCCGCGCTCTCAAGGAAATCCAGGCGGGCAAGGTCATCCCTCACGAGGAGGTTGAGCGCAGGCTCCGCAGCCCGAAGATTCAAAGCGGGCGGAGGAAATGAGTGTCGCGCCTGGTCTGGTCGCTGGAGGCCGTCCGCATCCTGGCGACACTCCCTCTCCCGGTTCGCAACGACATCGTGTCGAAGACACGACTGCTGGCAGACTTCCCCGAGATGTATCCGGTCAGGCGGCGAGGGCGATTCCGTGGGCAACGATTCTGCGCCTCCTTTGACTGGATCGTGTATTACGTGGTCCGGCGCGACGGTCCGGCGATCACGACCATCGGCCATGGGCAACGAAAGGGAGCCTGAAGGTGTCCAGCCACTTCACGGCCATTGGATTTCCGGTGCGCGAGATGCGTGAGTATTGGGCACTCGCCCAACGGGCCGTGCAGCTCGGTGAGCGCCTGCGGACCGTCAATGGACGCACGCTGATCCGTTGGGCGCCGGGCGGCGGGCCGGAGATCTGGGCACAGGCCAGCGCGCAGGGCGAGCCCCTCAACGCCACGCCCTTCTTTGCCACCGACGACACCTACCGGATTGCCGTTACGGGCGCGGCGGCCTCGGATGAGGACGGGCACGAAGGGTGGGCCGACGGGTGGCTCAACCCCACTGAAGATGACGAGCCCTATTCCGGCGCCTTCCCGCTGCGGGTGGACCTGGTGAACTACACGGCCGCGCGGGCGGCGCTGCAGGTGGGCGCCGTGGTCCCGCTCCGCCTGGTCGTCATCCTGCATGAGGCGACACTCTATCCCGACGAACGTGCCTACGCGGCGGTGAAACAGGTCGCCTACCGCCCCCCGGTGCAGTCGTTCACGTCGAGCATCCACTTCGGCCTCGACGAACCGGTCGAGGACGCCGAGGCCACCGCCCTGGTCAACGGCTACGTCAGCGAAGCGCGAGAGTTGACGAACACAGCGACCACGGCAACCTTCTGGTGGGTGCGCGTCGCGACGGCGCAGGTGACGTTGTCGCTGACCGCCGACCGGGCGATCCTCCCGGCCAACCCCCGTGCGGGACAGGTGCTCTCTGGCAGCGGATGGGTGTTGGGTGAACTCCTAGCCTAGCACGAGTCCTTCGTCAACCCGACGGTACTCCAGGAGTTCACCCGGCGCAAACCAGAGAGCGATCTCGAATTCGGCCTCCTCAAGGGTCCCGGACGCGTGCACCAAATTTCGCACGGGGCGCTTTTGCAGATTCGCGACGGTGGGTGAATCCGCGGACAGGTCGCCCCGGATCGTGCCGGGCGCGGCCCGATACGGCAGGGTGTCGCCAACCAGCTTGCGTGTGACGGTCACGGCGTGCGTGCCCTGCAGCACGAAGGCGACCACCGGTCCTGACGACACGAAGTCGATAAGCCACTGGCGCACCTGCCGGCCAATGGCCAGCGGGTCGTCCGTCCCCGTCTGCTGCCGGACGTCGAGCCCGACGGCTTCAAACGCCTCGCGCGTCTTGCCGCCAATCGTGCGGAGAAACCCGTCGTCCGATGGGTAATGCCGGGCGAGCAGGTCGGCCGTCGGCCGCAGCATCTTCAAGCCGATCACCTTCAGCCCGGTCCGCTCGAGCCGGCCGATCACCTCGCCAATCAGCCCGCGCTGGACGCCGTCCGGCTTGAGGAAGATCAGAGTACGCTCGGTCCGTGCATCAGGCATCTGCCACCTCCGGGCGCGATCACCGCTATAATGTTACTCATCTATGACCCTGGGGCAACGGCTTATCATTGTGGCCGCATGCGTCGTCATCGCCGCGACCGCGGGAGTCGTCGCGTGGCGCGGCATGACGCCACCGGACATCTGGGTGGAGCTCAAGCCGGTCTCCCTCCCCCTGCCGCCCGCACCCCGCACC
>Ga0187892_10005587_pt1 | contig 19625 bp, 19 predicted proteins | sample MA1701073metaG_FD_139345 | JGI IMG/M metagenome (GOLD analysis project Ga0187892, IMG submission 139345) | Bio-ooze microbial communities from a basaltic lava cave in the Kipuka Kanohina Cave System on the Island of Hawaii, USA - MA170107-3 metaG ...
CCAGCAAATTATCGACTTTTCATACCCCGCACTTCATGACCTAAGCTGGATGCAGACCTTGGCTCGCGACATCCACCGCTTTGATGATTCGTTGTTTGGTCTGGTGAATCTCGGCCAAAAAGCCCTGGGCGATAACGGTATTTATTGGCCGGCACTTCTTATAGTGGTGGCTGGTGCTGCGACTCAGTATTACCAAAGCCGACAACTGATGCCGCGAAGCAAAGATGCCCGGAGTCTGCGCTCAATCCTTCGAGATGCCGGGAAGGGGGAATCGGCCGATCAGCAGGAAGTCAACGCCGCCGTCGGTCGCGGTACGCTGTACCTAATTCCGGCTTTTGTCTTTATTTTCGGACTCAATTTTCCGGCCGCCCTGCCACTTTATTGGTTAACCAGCAGCCTAGTTGCCCTCATCCAGCAATCTAGGGTGCTTAAAGACGACGTCGAGGAAGCAGAGGCTATAGCTGCCAAAGAGGAAGCTAGTACCGAGAGTCCTACAGCCGCTGCATCGGGTCCAAAAATGAAGACAAAAAAGCGCTCTTCCGCAAAATCTGCTTCACGCAAGCGTAAGCGGAGGAAGCGATGAACCCCGATATTGAAGAAGCCATCCTATATGCCAAAAAATACCTAGAAGACCTATTGTCTTTTTTTGGCCTCAACACCGAAGTTTATGCAACCACACAAGACCAGGAAGTGATTGAGCTTAACATTCCATCAACTCACCTTAACGGGTTTTTGATTGGCGCAAAAGGCGATACCATGCGGGCTATGCAATACAGCATCAGCTCGGCATTGAAAAACCAAGGGTTTGAGCACACCCGGGTGAATGTCGACGTGGCTGAGTATAAAAAGCAGCGGGCGGACCGGCTGGCCCGGCAGGCTGAGGATTGGTTTAAGGAAGTTCAAACCAGTGGCCAAGCCAAAGAATTAGCACCAATGAACGCTGCTGACCGCAGGGTAGTGCACAAGGCGGCTGGTGAGTATGGTCTGGAGACCGAATCAGTCGGCGAAGGCTACGATCGCCACGTAGTCCTTAAACCGGCTGGCGAAAACGGGTCAAAAAAAACCGCAGAGCCTGAAAAAGCCTAACATCTAAAAAAACAGCCGGAAGCGAAATACTTAACTAGTCAAGTATTTATCGCACGGGTTATTTATCAAGAACTTCTTCGTATACGGCTTTGGTTTGCTCGGCCATTTTCCGCCAGGAATATCGCCTGGCTTGCTCTTGACCAGCTTTAATCAGTTCTAATTTTAGCTTGGTGTCGTCTAGCACCTGATTGATTTTGCTGGCCATATCGGCGATGTCTTTCGGGTCAAAATAATGAGCCGCGTCGCCATAAATCTCCGGCAGGCAGGTCGCATTGCTGCTAACAACTGGCGCGCCATGTACCATGGCTTCCAAGCCCGGCAAACCAAAGCCCTCACTTAACGACGGGAAAACATAGGCAGCCGTATTTTCATAAAGCCATCTTAGTTGCCCCTCGCTAACAGAACCAGTGAAAATTACTTGATTGGTTAAGTTTTTTCGCGAAACAAATTTTTCCAACCGCTCATACAGGCTGTCTTTTCTCCCGACCAGAACCAATTTTAGCTCCGGCCGAGCCTGGATTAGGATGGCAAGGGCTTCTATTAGCCGTTCCAAGTTCTTGTGTGGTTGTGGCCGACCGACGTAAATGATGAAAGTCTTGCCGTTTAACTCGCTTAGAGGCTCAGCTTTGTTGGTAATCTTATCAGCAGCTAGATAAGTGACGGTTATTTTATCGGGGCGGATTTTAGTATATTGTGCGACGTCCCTTTTTACGAAATCGCTGATGGTTATGATTTTGCGCGATTTTTTGGTCACCCGCCTGATCAACCATTTATAAATTTGTTGTTTGATACTGAAGACCAGTTGATTCTTTGCCGGATTACGGAAACGGGTCGTTGTCAGGTCGTGGATGTTAGTCACGGTTTTACCATGGTACAGGACCGGCTGCTGCGGCATGGTAAAGTGTACCAAGTTGGCTTTCAGGCCGCGCAGTTGTCTAAGGAAGCCGATCTGCTCGGCGAATGTGAATTCCTTGAAATTGGACTCGACGATTTTAAAGTCCGGAGCGACACGTTTTAAATAATCGACTTGGGCGGTTTTTGTCAGCACAATGATTTCGAACCCCGGCTTGAGCCCTTGTAGATACTCGACCAACTTATCAACATAACGCCCGGTGCTGGTCCCGGACTCCCGTGCGTCAATGACAATCTTAGCCATACTCTTATATACTATAGTGACAACTAGCAAAGATTAACAGATAGGAGATTTATGGCCAAGAAGGCACTTATTACAGGTATCACCGGTCAGGACGGCAGTTACCTGACAGAACTGCTGCTAAGCAAGGGTTACGAGGTTTACGGGATCGTCCGTCGAGCCAGCACTTTTAACACCCAGCGCCTCGACCACGTTTACCAAGATCCGCACGAAAAAGGGGCCAAACTCAATCTAATATTCGGCGATCTTACCGACACCAGTACTGTTTACAATGTCTTAACACAGGTTAAGCCTGATGAGGTTTATAATTTAGGCGCCCAAAGCCATGTCCGTGTATCATTCGATTTACCGGAGTATACTGGTGACTCCGTTGGACTCGGAACTGTCCGGGTTCTCGAAGCCATTCACCGTCTTGGTATGAAGGCGCGGTATTACCAGGCCGGTTCCAGCGAGATGTTCGGAAAGGTCCAGGAGATGCCCCAGACAGAAACCACGCCGTTTTACCCGCGCTCCCCCTACTCTGTCGCCAAGGTCTACGCCCACTGGATGACTGTTAACTACCGGGAAAGCTATGGTATGTACGCTTGCAATGGAATTTTGTTCAACCACGAGAGTCCCAGACGTGGTGAGACTTTTGTAACGCGCAAGATTACCCGCGCTGTTGCCCGTATTCAGGCTGGACTGCAAAAGAAGCTCTTTATGGGCAACCTAGACGCCAAGCGTGATTGGGGCTATGCCAAAGAATACGTAGAAGCTATGTGGCTAATGCTTCAGCAAAACAAACCTGACGATTACGTGGTTGCTACCGGAAAAACCCACTCTGTACGAGAATTCTTGGAAGAATCATTCAAGTACGTCGGGTTGGATTATAAAAAATATGTCGAGTTTGATCAGCGATACTTGCGCCCAGCAGAGGTGGACTTATTGGTCGGTGACGCCAGCAAGGCCAAGAAAAAGCTAGGCTGGAAACCGAAAACGTCGTTTAAAGAACTAGTCAAGATTATGGTTGACGCCGATATTGAGGAGCTTAATCGAAAAATCAACGGCGTATTCGACGAAACCCAAGAGGTAGTCTAAAGTTTTTCCAGCACTGCTTTCAGCTCTTCGGCTGACTTCTCCCAACTGAATTTCTTGGCTTGAGCTAATCCTTTTCGACGGAGCTCGTCAGCTAGTTTTGAATTTGTTAGTACCCTTTTCATTAGTACGGTTAGTCCGTTTGCGTCCTCTGCCTTCACGTATAAACCAGCGTTACCTACTACTTCCGGGAGCGAAGTATTGTCGGCGCTGATAACCGGTACGCCGCAGGCCATCGCCTCCAAAAGCGGGATGCCAAAGCCCTCGTAAAGCGACGGATAGACAAAAAGGTCCGCACCGCTGTAAATTGCCGGTAGATTCTCATCGGGCACATAACCGGTCGTAACGATATTTTCGCCGGCTTTTCTAAGCTGGCTGATTATTTCGAGAATTGTTTGGTCATTCCACCCCTTGCCACCGGCCAATACCAGACCGTACTTTTTCTTTAGGTCTGTGTCCAGCGCGGCATAGGAGCGCAATATTCCTTCGACATTTTTGCGGGGCTCCAAAGTGCCGGTATATAAGATATATTTTGGTGGTAATTTATATTTTCGGCGGACTTGGGCTACTTTATTATCTGAACGAGGATAAAAGAGCCGATGATCTATAGCTGGAGACACTACGCTGATTTTATCGGGGTTGGTTTTGTAATGATCGACAATTTGCCGCTTGGTGCTTTCAGAAACAGCTATAACATGCTTGGCTCGCTTTATAGACTTAGGCACGTATCTGAGCATGTAAGGTAGATTCCTGTGTTGCGTAAACTGGCCGTAATGTACAAACGATAGGTCATGAATCACATTAACAGCAGGCGTCCTCAATATACTTGGCGGAGCAACGAAATTTGGGAATAGGTACAGATCCCCTCGACTTTTGGCCAAAAACTCAAAGGGGATATTAAGTTTAAATCGATGAATCAGATTCATCCCCTTCTCGGGGAACAATCGGCTGACTTTGTATCGGATGTTACCGGCTTGGGGTAAAGGACTGATATATTGCCTACCCAGGAAATTATAATAATGGCCGACGATCTCTAACTTATCTGGATTGTTTTTGGCCAGCCGGTCAACTAAGTAAGCAGTATAAACACCAACGCCAGAATGATGTGCCCGAGCGGCAGGCTGCATATCAACTATGATGCGCATCTTTGCCATTATTTTTTGCGGTGTCCCGCAAGATTCGTAAAGTATGCCGTGCCGTTTTTTGCCAAGAGAATTTAGCCGCCTGCCGCTGACCTTTTGATATCAACTGTTTTCGCAGCGCCGGACTTTTTAGGAGTTTATCAACTACCGGTGCCAAAGAGTCGCCGTCCCTGACCAGCAGTGCAGCGTCACCGGCAACTTCTGGTATCGACGAGTTATCGTAGGCTACCACCGGGCAATCGGCGCTCATGGCCTCCAGCACCGGCAGACCAAATCCCTCATAACGGCTGGGAAATACAAAAGCCGCAGCGTGCCGGTAAAGATATAAAAGGTCGGCCGCGGACAGGTAGCCGGGTATAATCACATCTCTAGCGTAAGCATCGCTGCTCTTAAGAGCCGAAAACCAGCCCAAGTCTTCCAAACGCTCACGCAGCTCGAATTCTTTACCAACCATAATCAGCCGCAGCTGCGGGTATTTTGGTTTGAGTTGGTAAAAAGTTTCCAGCAAACCAACTATATTCTTGCGTATATCAATCCCTCCAACGTACAAAAGGTATGGTTTGTCTGCCAGCCTCTGAATATTCTTGGTGGCCTTGCCTCCTTGTTCCAAAGCATTCGAAGCGAGGTGTACCACCACCACATCAGAATCCTTAATGCCGTCGAGGTATTTTAGTAAATCGTTTTTGGAGGACTGAGAAATGGCGATTATTTTAGAGGCGTTTTTGTAGCTTTTCAGCACCCTTAAGTATTTTTTCCAATACAGGCTGCGCGCCAAGGCGTCTTTGGCTTTGCGCGCGCCTCTGACCGGCCGCTGCTTTTCCTGGCTGCGAAACAGGTAGGGGATAAGGTCAAGAAACATCACCACACTCGGTACTTTTTTAGGGATACCAAACGAGGCATCGCACTGCAGTAGTACATCGACGGTTCCAGGCTGGGGGTTAACTGACCGAAAAGATGGCAATACCGAACGCAGAAACCGCTTGCGGCCCAAGCGCGAAGTGGGGACTTTGACAATTTTAGCCTGCGGAAAAATTTCCAGAACTTTGGGTTTGGGCAACCCGGCGTCAGTATAAAAACAAAGACTATCATCCTTCCCCAGACAATCTTTCAATCCCATCAGCGTAAATTCTAGTGATTTACCGATGCCCCGATATTGGGTTTCGTGTTGCAGCGGCCTGGCGTCTATACCAATTTTCATGACCTTATTTCCTTAGCAGTGATTTGCCGGCCGAACAATTGCCGTCTAAAGGCGGTGAGCAACCCTATACCAAAATATACTGATCGCTTCAGGGCCTTACCTAGAGGCCGCAAGTGGCAGTATTCCATGAATTTAGCATAAAGCGCGCCAGGTATATTCCAAAGACCAACGGTGCGCAAAACAAAGAAAAGGTCGTTGCGATAAAAGTCGAGCCTATCAAAGAGGTCTTCATAATGAGTCAACCCGCCGCTAATCGTGTTAAGGTGGAAAATCTCAGCCTTGGGCTCATAATAGATTTTCATTCCGGCCCGGATCATCTTGAGCCCCATGTCGCTTTCTTCGCGGAAAGCAATACGGTAATAGCGAGTATCGTAACCACCAACTTTTTTGGCGTCCGCAACTTTTAATGAATGGTTGCCGCCCGGGAAAGCGTTGGTGTAGCCAGCTTCTGTAGCAGTGAATACACCATGCGAAACGCCGTGCTTATCAAATCTCAGAACCTGTTTCTTAATTGGGAAGCCAGCTTGCAGAACCCGCCCGCCTACGGCGCTGATGGCTGAATTCTTTTTATAAGCTTGCAGGTGATATTTGACGAGATCGCTGTGAGCTTTTATATCGTCATCTAAAAAAAGCACGATCGGTGCTTTGGCTGCCCGCAGCCCAAAATTTCGGGCCGCCGGCAGCGAGGGTGGACTGATTCGGTAGTATCTAAAACGGGGATCTTTAATTGTCGTCAAAGCTTTTTTGGTCTCTGGCGGGTGATCGCGGCTTTGATCTAAAACAATCAACTCTAAATCAGAATGAGATTGCCCGAGGACAGCTCGGACCGCGTTGATCAGTTCAGTTTCGCGTTTATAGGTAGGTATAACGACTGAAATGTCCGGTGCGCTCATTTTTTAATCCTGCGCTTTATCTTGCCAGCAGCTTTTTTATAAGTAACCCTGTGACCAGCTAGCATAGACATGTTTTTAAATGCCAAAGATTTTTGATTATTACCCCACGCCAGTTTCGATACAAAAACAGTATTATCTACTATTCGTTCGATGCGTTCTTGCCCCATATTTAGACTTTTATAATTGTCGAGGTTAATTTTTCGTTTTGGCAAAAGTCGGCTGCGCTGCTGCCAGGCTCTGCTGCGTACTGACTCGATTTTTTTTATCTGCAGATTGGCATTTTTCTTCGAAATACCAGCTTTATGCTCTCGATATAGGTATAAATCCTCTTCGAGATTAGCCATTTCACCAAGCGCGCTTAAGCGTAACCAAAAATCGTAATCTTCCGTGGGCCAGCTGGACTGTTGGTAAAGACCAGCTTCGATTGCAATCTCGCGTTCGAATATCACCGAACCGTGGGCAAACGGCGATCGCACCAACAGCTCCTGTCGCAATTCGGGATCGTTAAGCAGTAGCGCATGCCTGTACATAATGCGGCTCTTTTCGTCGATGACACTTATACAAGAGCCCGCTATGACAACTTTGGGATGAGTTTTTAGAAATTCGACCTGTTTTTTCAGCCGATCAGGGGCAGATTTATCATCGGCATCCTGCCGGGCTATATATTTGCCGCTCGCCTCTTTGATGCCGCGGTTCAAAGAAACCACTAAACCTTGATTTTCCTGTGCAAGTATCTTGATTCGTTTATCTTGCGCTGCGTATTTTTTTAATATTTCTGGACTTTTATCGGCTGAGCCGTCGTTGATAATTAAAAATTCAAAATCTTTAAGTGTCTGCGTTAAAATACTCTCGACCGCCACGCTTAAATATAACTCGGCGTTATAAACAGGCATCAACACAGTAACGGTCGGTAATTTCATAAACGTATCCAGCTATCCGGAACTATATCAGTTTCTTGGTTGGCTTTTTTATCCTGGAACCAGAGCTTCGGGGCGATAACGATTTTATGTGCATTTTGATTAAGCCAAGCGCCCCACCAGCTAAACGAACTATTGGCCAAAATGTTATGTTTGCAATGTTTCATTAGGCGCATGTCTTCCGAGCCTTTTTTATTGCCTTTCACAAAGGTAGTCGGAAAACCTAAATCTAAGTTTTGTTTACACCATTCGATGTCGTTGGAGAAAACGAATAACTGAAATTCCTTAAGATCAGTCTTTTTCTGGAGGAACTTTATGGCCTTACGGTAATATTCAATCGAGAGTAAACCATGAAATTTTTTGGTCATAGCATTTGTAACATAATCACCGCGCCGTATATGCAAAGAGACCGAATGACTGTTTTTGATCTGCTTGAGCCAAACTTCGTTCCTACCGGACGCTGGTTTCTTTAGCTCGATTTCTCGAAGCAGCAGCGGCCTAATATCTTTGAAGTACCGCTCATCCTGCCACCAGCCATCCAAGTAGGTATTATCTGGCAGTGATAAGACCTTTTTATCAAAATAATTTCCTGACTGACGGTAATTCTTGATGCGCGGCTTAGCCTTGCCTTTTATTAGGTTGTAAAGCCTTGCCTTATAGTTATCGGGGTTATTCTCAACCAGTGCGAAGCGTTGGCGGTCGATGAATTTTTGTTCGAACTTATAATCGCCAAGTTCGTAATATCTATTCGTATCGCCTTCTACTACCGCTTTGAACCAGTACTTATCCATATAAAGCTCTGCACCCAACTTGTGCGCTAGCCGCCTCCCTGCTGCATACTGGAAGAGCTGGTTGCTATGGCCGCCTTCGAGCTTAACTATAATCATTTTCCGGTCTTCCTCAGCAGGCTTTCATACAAAGCTAGGTAATCATTAGTTATTTTGGCCCAAGTATAATCTTTCTTCCAGTTCTCGTGACCAAGTTTGCCCATTCTTCTACGGCGAAAAGGGTTAAAAGCTAAAAGGGTGGTTTGCCACAGCGCGTCTTTGCGATCAGCCTCTACGCGCCCATTGGCCGTTGGGTTGCTTTTGACGATAATTCCGTCTCCAGTCCACTGGGCTATTTCGGCACTGTTCCCGGCTGAACTAGCAATAAAAGGAACGCCGGCTGCAGCAGCCTCAAAAAGAACTATCGGGCTGGCTTCAATATTGGATAAAAATATAAAGATGTCAGCACATTTTAATAAATCTCTAACCTCCCCTCTTTTTGAGCCGTCAACCATAACAACTTTTTTGCCCAAAAAATTCCGGCTTGTGTTAATGCGCTCGGCTTGGCCTTCAAATAAATCATAAGAACCTACGTGCGGAGTTATGCCGCCGGCGCTAACGAGAGTCGTGCTAGCCACTGGCAGCCTTTTAAAAACATACAAGAGTTCTCGGTGGCCTTTCTCGCCGGTGTAATTGGCAATCGTCATTATCATCAAACCCTTGATGCCATATTTCTTTTTGAGAGCAGTTTTGCGACCCTTGCTTAAGGGTTTACTAAATTCAGTTTCGTCAGCGCCATTAGGGATAAGCTGGGTATTAGACAGATTGTGTTTATGAGCAAAATTAATATCGCGGTAATTGTTGGAAAGATAAACAGTGGCGTCAAATTTACGAAGGTAACGTGGTAGCTTGATAAAGTAGTCTTTATAAAGCGGATCATAAAGGGCGGAATAGCCACAAGGCACTAAGACTTTTTTAGCCTTAATTTCATCAAGAACATCAAACATCAAGTCAGTCGTCCATTGCTGGGCGGCGTAAGTCATAACGATGTCGAACTTGCCCTTGCGGAGGAAATTTTGGTATTTTTTAATTTCGCCGGCCAGGCCGGTTACAATGCTCATGCCATGCTCACTTGTGGGTCTAATATCAAACTCAACTATCTTGACGCCGTTATGCCTTAGGCTTTTTCTTTGGGGTAGTTTTCTGGTCGCGACCGTGACCTCATGGCCTTGCTTAACCATCCGTTCACTTAAGTGCCGCACGACTTCTGGAGCGCCACTGACTGATGGGTGATATGATTCAACGGCGTGTAGTATCTTCATCTAAATTCCCTCATATATTTTATAGGAGCCCAAAGTAGTGTCTTCCAGAGTCGGATGGCGCTAGCAGGGTAAAGACAAAGCGCACCGACAAAATTATTGTATCCATTTAGCAGTTGTCCGTGGATCAGAAACTCAAAAGTTAATCTAACTTGGTGACTTTTATATTGCCGGTAAACTTTACTTCTAAAAGGCGAATTAAGCCGCTTGTAATAACTGGCGTCACCAATAATTCTCCAAAACGGCTTAGCATAAATTGGCCCTTGCCAAATATCTTTTACCAGCTTGGCGAACAAGCGGTGCTGTGCCTCCTGATTAGTGCTTGAGATACCACCCGGACTGAGTCGGTATAAATAATATACTTCGGGGATCAAACCAACTTCCCATCCAGCGGCCACAATTCGCCTCCATAGGTCATAATCTTCATTCGGCCCGTAATTATCGCTATAGCCTCCAACATCTACTATGGCTCGTTTGCGGATTAAAGCGGCGCCATGACCGATAGGGTTATCAAAATACATATGGCGAGCTATATCCAAGTGTTTGGTTACCGATGTGATTGTGATGCCTGTGGGTTTTAGGGTCTTGTGATCGACGTATTTAAAGAAGGTGCTTACGACAGCGCGTTTTTGGTCGGCTGAAATCCACCCCAACTCTTTCTTAAGCCGGTTGGGCAGGGAAATGTCATCTGCATCTTGCCTGGCGACTAATTCAGCCCGCGCCAGCCTCACACCCTTATTCAGCACGCTGACCAGACCGTGATTAGTTTGTCGGATTAGACGTATACGCGGGTCTTTGAATTTAGAAACTACGTCATAAGAACCATCCTGGCTACCATCATCTATAATAATAAATTCAAAATCTCGGAATTTTTGATCCAGAATACTTTGGACCGCCTTTGCAACGTATGGCTTATCTTTATATATGCCCATTACCACGGAGACCTTCGGTGTATTGCCTTCAATATTCTGCTGCCGGCTCCAATTCTCATGCATATCGGTCAATTGCTTTTCCAGCGCCAACTTTTGAGGCTTGGATAGAAAGTCACATTCCCAGATGCTGTTATAGACGGTGATTAAACGCTCGATTGCCGCAACTGCGTCAGCCGAGCTAATGTTTTGGTCGTGTACACGGTAGAATGCCAGAGTATTTTTAAGTGCGGCAATCCCGTTCGGAAAATTAGCAGCGATGCGCAACCAAAGCTCGTAATCCTCGATAGCCTTTAGAGACTCGGATTCGTCAAAACCTTTCAACTCATTAAGCACCGATTTGCGGACCAAAGTTGTGAGTGTCGAGATCACGTTTTCCTTGAGCAGAGAGTTAAATTTTTCGCCGCCGGCCAACTTGCTAGGCTCTACTACTTTTTTGTGCTCCAATTTACCCTTGGAGTTCATAGTTTCGGCTTGGCCGTAGACCATAACGATGTTTGGATTTTCAAATAACGGGACCTGTCGAGATAGTTTATCATCCGGCCAGATATCATCTGAATCCTGAAAGGCAATTAATTCGCCTTTAGCTTTCGAGATCCCAAAATTTCTAGCAACTGCCGGCAGACCTGAATGTGGAATTTTGTAGTAACTAATTTTATTTTCATAGGGCTTCAAATTTTTTTCGGTATCGTCGGTGGAGCCGTCATCAACTACGATGACTTCGTAAGCCCAAGGCGCCTTTTTTTGATTCAGTACACTCTCGATGGCCGAAACTATGAACCCCGCCCGATTATAGGACGGAATAACCACACTGATATATGGATCTTTAGACTTCATTAATTGGCGAACGTCCTATTTAACTGCTTTGTAAAATCGCGGAGCCAGATTTCTAACAGCCGCACCTCAAATTCGCTATCATTGACGGTAAATTGCTTTAGATATTTTCTGGCTTTTTCTTTTACTTGGTCTTTGCTGCCAGTTTTCTTATTTTTTTTAGCAATGACTTCTATGTTTCTGGTTGCTAAATAAGAATTTCTCTCCACCTTTTCCATCTTAAAACCGAAAGCATCAAAAAGTTCTCGGAAACGATCTTCGCTCCAGCCATCATAGTGAACTGCCCAAGGAGCTTCGTTGGAACCAAAAATATGGCGTATTGCCACATTACGGTCTTTATCCGAAGTTTTGCGATCAAGTACCAATCTGGCCGTGGCGTCAAATTCCGGGACTTCTATATGAACCTTCCCGCCTTTTTTCAGCCAGCTATGCCAACTAACTAATAAGGCTATGGCTTGAGTGCGTGGAAAATGTTCAAAGACATGATGGAGTCTTACCTCCTCAATTGTTCCGGCTTTGTAACGCATGTCGGTCAGATCTGCAAATTCATCGGCTACGGACTTCTGCTGAACCGTGTGTTCGGTCAGCGGGTAATCAATATTTACATATCCTTCCAGGTAAACCTGCCCGCATCCCAAATGCAATTTCATCCCGACCATCCTTTCCCGTATATTTTGCGTGACATAGCCAGCCAATTGCTGTAGCGATAGGTTTCCAGGCTAGTATCGTATGCTAGCGGCAATACTCCTTGCGGCATTATGTGGCAGATTATGTAATTCTTGGATATAAGGTCGTATATATCTTTGAGGTATATATCAGCATCCTTATACGTACCGCCGTATTCGAACTGTATTAAATCGATCGTCTGTTCATTAAGAGCCTTCTTAGCACCTTTCAGAACGGCCAGCTCGTGCCCTTCGGTGTCAATCTTTATAAAATCAATATGATCCAGCTGATTGCTATGTAAGTAATTATCTATCGTAATCTGCGGAACTTTAGTTGGTTTAGTATGCTCGTTGCTGCGATAAGTGGAGCTTTGCGTATCATCGTTTCGGTTGAAGTTAATCGTCAGCAGGCCTAGTTTGTCGCCTACGGCAACTACTTCAACACCGGTTTTACGGCCGGTCTTTATATATTTAGCGGAGTCTGGATTAGGTTCAAAGCTGGTAATTTCGGCCTCCGGAACAACTTTTCTGAGCATTTTTGTGTACTCGCCTCGATTTGCTCCAATGTCAAAACACCTTTTCCAGCTAGGCCCCAAGGTAGTAAGAAGAAAATACTCGCCGTTAGTAAGGGGATTGCCGTTGTCCCAATTTAGCGTCTCTTGAATAAATTTTCGACGCCGATAATTTTTAATCAGCTTCATTTTCTTATTCCATTCCAATATTTTTCGGCGGTCCTGCGTTTGTCGCTAAAATCTTTTTGCTCCCAGCCGTCATTAGTTGGCCAGCTAAGATGCCCCCACTTTTTTTCGTAAGTGGCCCAGTCCTTGTGTTGGCGTTCGGTGTTGCTCGCGCGCACTTCGCTATTGGCATCAGAGTAGTGTTCTATGTATGACCCCGGCGAATCTATACATTGGTAACCGGCTCCATCTAGGCGCAAGCAAATATCGCCGTCAGCGTGATAGAAAAAGTAGTTATCCTCATCGGCGTAGCCAATTTTCTGCAGAGCTTCTCTTAGATACAAACCGTGGTTGACGAATATTTTGCTACCCCAAGTTAACCCTACCCAGTATTTTTGCTGCTCGGGCCAATTGCGCCAATAAAAAGCCACGGCGCCGATCTTTTTACCAGCCTTTAATTCTTTATCAAATAATTTAATACCGTTTTTGATCGCTCCCGGAATGATCAGGCAGTCGTCGCTCAACATGCAAATGTATTTACTACTGGCGGCTTTAAATCCCAGATTCATAAAATAACCCCAGCTTTTGCGCTTAATCAGCTTGCCGTTCCACTCGCCGCGGTTGTGTTGAATGATACTTATAACATCTTTTTGTTCGACTAACCAGTCGATCGTACCGTCATCCGAGCCACCGTCTATGATAATGATTTCGTGAGGTGTGTCGACCAGCTCTAACCTAAGAGTATCAATCGTGGGTTTCAAGAAATCGATTCGATTGTAAGTGCCTATCACCACCGACACTATCGGTTTATTGTGCATGCGTCTCTATTTTACCTTAAAAGCCAGTCTCTAACACCTTAAGTCAACGACTTTTAAGAATTTTCGACACGGCTTTTTTCAAATCTTTGCGGAATTTTTCCGGGTTATGATCCTTGAGTGCGATTTTGCGGACTTTTTTGGCCATCGCCTCAACCCTACTCGGCTCTTGAGCTGACATTTGCCTGACAGTCTCTTTAATACAGTCAACCGTATTTTCTCTAAGAATAACTCCGTATTTATCAGCATCTAAGCCCGACTCTCTACTGAGGATCGGGATCAGACCTTGGTTCATTGCTTCTACGACCGACCCTGGCTGCCCTTCGCTGCAGGAAGGAAAAATCTGAAAAGCACATTTATCAACGATTTCATAAAACCTGTCAGTACGCATAGGCACTTCGCCGATGAAATGAATATTCGGCAGCTTGAGCTCATTTTTATAGGCACTCAAAAATTTCTTCTCGGGCAAAGTGATGATATATAGGTTTTGGTTCAGATCTTTAAAAGCCTCGATAACCAGATCCAGTCCTTTATGAACATTGCCAGCTCCAGCAAAGAACAGCCAGTTATTTCTGGCCTCCGCATAATTTTTCTTAACGGTATCGAAATGGTCGTCGGGGAAGTTAGCGTTATTAAGCGATATTACCAGCGGAAATTTGTTGTAGGTGCTGCGAGTAAATTGGTTTCCCATGATTATAATGCCGCCGGCTGAACGGTTAGCCGATTCTTCGGAGTCGTGCACGTATCGGTCGTGCGGCAAAGTAACTCTCCGTCGTCTTTTAAGATCCGTCAAACGCTTATCTTCTGCAGCATTGCCAAAACGCCAGTAAGTGCCAGTTGAGAAATAGATTAGTTTGTATCCTGAACCTAAAACCTTTCTTAAGTATTCAAAATTTTTGCCGCCATGAGCTACTACCAAGTCGTACTTACGATCCGGCTTGAATGTCTTATCGTCCCAGTCGATGATTTCCACCTCATACCCTAATTGGTTCAGCACCTGTGCCCAAGCCAGGGCTATGCCCTCGTTGCTAAAGCGTGTGGTGGGTCTGCCTTCGAGATGGGCTACAATCGGAGATACCAGATAGGAAAGCAGGGCATATTTACTCCACGGCCGCCAGACAGGTGAATATTCCCGGTAACCAAGGATCTGCTGATGGTCGCTCTCGTTTTTTATCTTGCTATATTTTCTGGTCATGGCCGATCCGATAATATAAATTCAGCATATTTTGGTATGGACTTAATCCATCGTTCGTAGCCTTTTTGGCTGTCAAGTCTGGCTTTATCACCGAGTCTGCGAAAGTTTATCTTGGCTATTTCCTGCCAGTCTTGATTTTCACGACTCAGATGATGGATCGGCGGCTTAACCTCCGACCTTTTTGTACTAATGAACTCGGTAAGCTTAGACGCTCTATGGCTCTCCGGGTAGTCCAGCAGCAGGCCGTTTTTATTTTGAAAGATATACTCATTCATTGTGGACTCGTTATTGGCAATGACTGCACAACCTCTGGCCATAGCCTCCAGAAACGTCATACCTACTCCTTCTCTAGCGCGTGGCGCAATAAAGATGTTGGCCGGTTCTATGGCTCTCAGATAACTTCCGCGCGAATCCACGTTGATGTCAACCACCTCGGTATTGCCAATCTTTTCTAGCATCTGGTAGTAGAATTTCTTATCGATTCTGGGATCGAGGTGGCTGCGGAATAAAAGTTCTGTCGCACCAATAGAGCTGCAGAGTTTTTCTAAAAATGTTTGGTCAATCAAACCTGTTCTGTTCCAGTAGAAAACGATGTTTCCTCGCTCCCACGAAACCGGTTTAAAAGATTTGGGATTCTTATAGTACTTTAGTCTCAGTGTTTTTAATCCAGCTTGGGTAGCTTTTTGGCACACTACGTCCGAAAAAGCCACGATGCTTAAGTTAGTAGGCAGGTTGTTCCACCATTTTTTGTCATAGCCTTGAGCTTGATCCCACATGGGAATCCATACAATTTTTCCTTTGTAATTTTTTAGCACGGTTTCAGACGGTGGTAGCATGCAAAAAATTAAAGGCGTCTTTTTCTCGGTCTCTTTAGGGATGCGCTCTCCATCCCAGACTTTTAGATTGATACCAATGTACGGCTCAAGCGGGTCGACTAGCAAATCGACAAAAGCGGCACTGTTTGCAACGTGCCAATCTAGACAGTAGGCGTTAATTTTCATACAGTTGCCCGTCCTTGTGAACTATCAACTCTATAAAATTCCATCGGGTAGTCCTCGTATATGCCTATAGGCAGAACTGAGCATACACGCATTTGGAAGTCCCTGTCGTCGTAGGAACAGACCCGCTTGTCCTTTTCAAAATAACCGCCGACAAGTTCCCACGCAGCTTTAAAAAACGAACACGATGATTGACTCATGTTAATGTCATTAAGCTTTGTAAAATGAGCGGCATCTTTGGGCCATATTTTTTCAATTTTGAATTCTTTGAATTTCTCTGGACTAAATTTTGGCAACTTCTTATCCTTCTCAAACCAGAGGCTGCTACCACCGAGCATAGCTATATCGGGATTATTCTTGTAAGTCGCAATGATTAAATCGAGACAGTCCGGGGTAAGCAAGTCATCGGCGTTAAGGATTACAATCAGCTCATTCCGGGATTCTTTTGCGGCCTTATTGATTGAAGCTGCTTGGTTCGGGTTGCTGGCGTTATTTATTACTTTTATAGGCATCCGCTTATCAGAATTTCTTTTTTTGATATGATTCATTACTTCCAAGGAGTTGTCAGTCGATGCATCATTAATAAACGTCACCGACAGTGGCCCCTTGTAGCTTTGGTCGGCTATGCTCCTGAAAGCCGCTTTTAAATATGGAGCATGATTAAAGCAGGGTACTACGACTTCAATTTTCTTTTCCCAGTTTTCCGACCGCGAATAATTTTTGATGGATGGTTTGGATATTGATTGTTGGAACTTTTTAATGTTGGCCGAAATATTATCATCTAGATCAACGACGGGCCCACCAGCAGGAATGAATTTCTTTAGCAGCTTTTTTATCATCTCTTAATCAGAACGGGAGTAAGCGTTTGGGTATCGGATCTGACCGTTCTGGAAACGGTGAAGGGTCCTTCCCACGGACCGTTGACGTGGTACCACTCAATTTTGGCGCCGTGCTTCTTTAAAATTGTATCTAATTCACTGCGGTTCCATTCGCGGAGATGCCAATGATTTTTCGGCGTACCATCCGGATTTGTATATTCTGGGCGGCGATTGGGCGTGCTGAACATGACGACTCTTTTGGCTACTCTGAGTAGTTCATCGATGAACTTGTCGTATTTCTCGACGTGTTCTATGACGTCGATGGTAGTGATAACGTCAAATGAGCTGTCCGCATATGGCAGGTGATAGCCATCGTAGACCTTCAACTCTCTGAGTCTAGGGTTCTTCTTATAAACATGCGCTTGGCAATACTTTATGGCTTTATCATCGACATCTACACCCACTACCTCTTTTGCCTTGATTGATAGTAAGTTCAATCCATAGCCGATGCCACAGCCGACATCCAGAACCTTGTCGCCATCCTTGACGTAGCTGTCAAGGGCTATAAAGTAGGCCTCTTTCTGCAGAGGTACTTCAATCGGGCCGTCGGTTGTAGTGTATTCGCCGGGATCTGGTCTTTTAGAAGGGGTGTCTTTGGGAGTTTCTTTTGGAGCTGCTTGGTTAGCGGCTTCTGGAACTTTTAGCTTTGTGATCTGATAACCAAAACGCCGAAATACTTTATTGACACTAGCTCTAATAGGCTTTTTCATCTGCCTCCCTTCTTTATCGCTTACAGATTTAATTTTACTTCCTAATTGATCATTAAAGAAACTCAAGAAAGCCTTTTTTATCTCAGGATTTTCGTGTACGGATTTTGGGAAATTAAACTTGCCTCCGGCTTTTGGTTTTTCCCACTTTAATTTCCAAGGCGGTGCTTCGCCGTGTGCGTGAGTACCTTGTTTTAGTCCGGTGTTTTGAACCATATTGAACGCCGGCCAAGCTACATATTGATTGTTAAGCAAAATCGTTGCTGCGCAATTAACGTCCCAAGCGCCAGAGAGCTTACCTCCCAAAAGGTGATTTATCATTGATGCCATGTCCTCGCCGGCTCTCTCCGGACTGTAGTCGGTCGAATTCAACAGATTCTTTAAATTGTCACCGTCAAACTCAACTGACTGCCAGAAACGCTTCCATGTCGCCCAGCCCCAGGATGAAAACCGCCGAGTGAAAAAACGTCGTATTCGTAGTTCTTGAACACAGATCGATCAAAAGGATATCTTAAACCTGTGACACAAGCTACCTTGCTATCATCGGCGTATTGATATAGCGAATATTTCATAAACTCATAAAAGCCTGGAGCTACACATACGTCATCCTCGACGACGATAACAGCTTCAGCTTTTTTAAAAACTTCATTCAGCCCATCTTCTATAGACTTACTCAGTCCCTTATTCTCGTCCCGATATTTTTTGGTAACATCGACCCAATCAATAGCATCGATCATGGCTCGGACTTTTTTGATATCCTCTAAGTCACGCTTGTCGCGGGGACCATCGCTAAAAACATATAACTTTGGAATCTTATTATTTCTTAATGACTCTAGAGTTTGGACTAACTGCTCAGAGCGATTAAAGACAAAGAGCGTTACCGGAACTTCTGTATCAACGCTTCGCATGAGGCTCAGGTTTGGCGAGTGCTTCTGAATGCCATTCAGCTGGAATATCGACGATTGATTGAAGCTCTTGCTTGCCGTCGACTTGAATGACTACTCTATCGCTATCAAGCGCATATTCGCCATATTTTTTCTTCGCCACAAAACGGAACCAGGTCGAATAACCACCAGGCCTTAAGCTAAGGCGAGGTAACTTCATAACTATTTTGTATCTGCCCTTTTTGCCAAATTGTTTAAAGTCCTGACGATTATGCAGCGCGAAGCGACCGGCGCTGTCTTCGGCAAAAAAATTGATTAGGCAATTGGGAAGGGGTTCTTTTAAGCTGAACTCCACTTCCGCTTCAAAAGCCGAGTTAGTGGTTAATCTATCGGACTTTTTGACATGACTGTAGTGTATCTCTACCTCTTGCAGTTTAGTGGAGTGGGGATCGAGTTGCAGAGGTCGCATGCCGGTGTAGTCGAGTAGAACTTTATCAATCGGGCCCATGGATTTGACTTTTCCATTGCTAAGAAGGATGCCGCTTTTACAGAGCTTCAATAGGTTCTCCGCGCCGTGGCTTACCATTAACACAGTGCACCCGGACTCCATGGTAGAAACGATCTTATTTAGTGACTTTTTTTGAAAAGCGGCATCGCCGACCGCCAATACCTCGTCCAATAATAGAATTTCTGGCTCCAGATGAGCCGCCACCGAAAAAGCCAATCTGACGTACATGCCAGACGAGTAAAATTTAACCGGAGTATCCAAAAATTTTTCGACTTCGGAAAACTCGACTATCTCCTTGAAGCGCTTGCGTATTTCCTGGCGACTCATACCGATCATCGAACCATTGAAAAATATATTTTCCCGGCCGGTCAACTCAGGATGAAAGCCGGTACCAACTTCCAGCAGGCTAGCAACTCGTCCGTTCATTTTGACAGTTCCGGCTGTGGGGTCGACTATTCTTGAAAGAATCTTCAGAAGGGTTGATTTGCCAGAGCCGTTTTTGCCGACTACGCCAAAAATCTCGCCTGGATTAACGTCAAAAGTGACGTCTTTGAGCGCCCAGAAAGTTTCGTGGTTTTCCTGCCTGTGCCTATCAAATGGCTTCTTGAGTATATTAGTGATGTCATCTTTCAGCGTGCCGTAGCTGGCTTTCATGGCAGTCCGGTGGCTGATGTCATAACTCTTACTAATTCCGCTAACTTGTATAGCTGAGTTCATATGATGTCTGCAAAGTTCTTTTCGGTACGCTTAAAATACCAAAGACCGACAATCAGCATAAAAATTGCCACGATCCATGATGTCAACAAACCTTGCCAATTAACTGGCTGGTGAAATAATCCTTCCTTAACACTAGTTATAGCTCCCGCAGCCGGATTTAAATAAGCATATGGTTGAAAGCGCTCAGGAATATACGAAATTGGATAAATTACAGGTGTTACAAAAAAGCCTATCTGAATAATAAAAGGTAGGGCCGAGCGTACGTCCCG
>Ga0187892_10005588_pt1 | contig 19620 bp, 16 predicted proteins | sample MA1701073metaG_FD_139345 | JGI IMG/M metagenome (GOLD analysis project Ga0187892, IMG submission 139345) | Bio-ooze microbial communities from a basaltic lava cave in the Kipuka Kanohina Cave System on the Island of Hawaii, USA - MA170107-3 metaG ...
CACCGTGCTTTCCCCGACACAGGCCACCGCCTCATCCACCATCATCCAGGTCAACTTCCGGTACCCGATCTTCGGATAGCGCAGCGCGAACTCACAAATCGCCGCCCGTTCCTCGGGCAGAATAGCGTACAGCCGACAGGGCGTGCCGCAGCGGTCTTCCAAACGCTCACGCCTTTTCCAGCCGTAATAAACACTCGGCGGTACACCCAAGGCGCTCAGCGTCCACCGCACAGGCCACCCAGAACGGCGTTTGGTTTGTTCGATAATTTTGATCACGACTGCCTTTACCTCTGCCGGGACACGCGAGAGATCGCCTAGCTTCAGATCTTTTTTTTCAACTCTAAATTCTCCGCGGTGATCTCGGCGATCACCGCACGCAACCGGGCAATTTCCGCTTCCTGGCGGGAGAACTTATCGTCTTTGCGAGGCGTACGCTTCGCATCCTGCTTCAACGCCGCCTCCGACCCGTTCTGTGCCACCGCACGCCAGCGGTAGAATACCGAGGAGGCCAAGCCGTTGCGTCGGCACACTTCACTAACACTCACCCCGGGTTGCTCAGCTTGACGCAAAATCTCTAGTTTCTGCTCTGCCGTGAAGCGCCGATATTCGCCTTTGCTCATTTGCTTTGCTCCTTCCGTATGCAACTCGCAGCAAGGCAAAGTCTCTCATATTTCTAACCGGCTTTTGTCCGAAAGTCGATGAAGCTACACAAGCGCTCAACCCCCATCCCAACCTTCCCCCTGCCAGAGGGAAGGGGCTTAATGAGGGAAGACATACGTCGCGGAACAACAAGGCCATTGAAGCGATTGGGCGGGGTGTGGGAGCAAGTGGTGAGCTTTGATAATCTGCTGGCCGCGTAACGCAAGGCACGCCGCGGTAAAGGTCGGCGCGTGGAGGTCGCGCGCTTCGGTCTTAACCTGGAGCGCGAACTCCTCGCCTTACAATGCGAATTGCAGTCAGGCGAGTATCAACCGGGTGGCTACCTTCGTTTTACGCTGTACGAACGCAAGCCGCGCTTGATCGCGGCCGCACCGTTTCGTGACCGTGTGGTGCATCACGCGCTTATGAACATCATCGAGCCGCCGCTCGATCGCACGTTCATTCATGATTCCTACGCCTGTCGGGTGGGGAAGGGCACCCATGCGGCAGTCGCGCGGTATCAAACCTGGGCGCGGCGATATCCTTATGTGTTGAAGATGGATATTGCCCAATACTTTCCGTCTATCGATCACGCCATGCTGCGCGAAAAGCTTCGCCAGCGTATCAAAGATAAATCGGTGCTGGCGTTACTCGACCGCATCATCGACCGCTCGCCCGTTGTCGAACGCACACCCGGACATTTCCCCGGCGATGATCGGCTGGCGGCAGCGCGACGGCGCACAGGTATTCCCATCGGCAATTTAACCAGCCAGTTTTTCGCTAACTTGTACCTGGATGACTTTGATCACTATATGAAGGAGACGCTGCGGTGTAAGGCTTACTTGCGGTATGTGGACGATACCGCCGTGCTCGACGACGACAAGAGGAGGCTCCATGAGATCCGCGCCGCCGTGCGCGAGCGGCTGGCGCAAGAGCACTTGCGTTTGCATCCGTGCAAGGCCGACATCAGTCGTGTGAGCGATGGGCTGAATCTTCTGGGATATATCGTGTTTCCCAATTACCGCCGCATGCGTAGCGATAATGGCCACCGCTTCGTACGCCGTTTGCGACGCATGGCCGATCTGTACCGAGATGGTCGTCTCGGATGGACCGCGATCGACGCTGCGGTGCAAAGCTGGATCGGGCACGCGCAGCATGCCATGCCGCTACCGAAGGATTGCGGCGTGCCATCTTTTCGCGGATCATCTTTCAGCGGGGAACGGACCGAGAGGCGACCAGCGCGTGATCCGCGGCTGTTCCTGGAACGAGAAACCGAGGAACGTTCGCTCGGCCAACCGTAACAGGAACGAAGCCGACAACCGGAACAACAACCTGGGGTTTCGCCTAGCCCAGTCCATCCGCGCTCATGCGGTGGCCCGGGGCCGGGTGATTCAAGGATCGCCCGGGCGTGGCGCGCGGATGTCCATGAGCCCGTTTCCCGGCCGCGCACGGAGGGGCAGGCCGAATAGTGTTGTCACGGACGGCGCAACACGGGGCCGGTAGGTTCGCCGAAGGCTCCGTGTTGGATTCTGTGCGCTTACGAGGACCTGCGTGGGCACGAAAAAACCAAGCTACTCGGTGTTTATTTCCAGCACCTACCTCGATAACATCGAGCGGCGTACGCTCGTCGAAGATGCGGTGATACGCGCTGAGATGCACCCGGTCGGCATGGAGCACTTCACCGCGAGCGCAAAGCCGACCGTGGATGAATGCGAACGGCAGGCGCGCGAATGTGATCTCTATGTCGGCATCATCGCCCACCGCTACGGTTGGATCCCCGATGGGAAATCAGTCTCCATCACCGAGCTGGAATACGATGCGGCGAAGGGACGGCCGCGGCTGATGTTCGAGATTGACGGTTCTATCCCGATCGACAAGGAGAAGGACTTCGACCAAGGTTCCGATCGTTGGGCCAAGCAAGAAAAGCTGGACGCGTTTCGTAGCAAGTATCGCAACGACCAAATGCCCACGCCGTTCACGGAGACGATGTTAGGGGTTAAAGTCCTTCACGCACTAAACCGCTGGCGCGACGAGCATGAAGGCAATAAGCCCACACCCATCAACAAACCCGATACCCGCGAAGCCTCACAGGAGCTCGACCGCTACCGCCAAACCGCCGACTCTCTGCATTCAACGCTCTCGCTCGCCGGTTTCAAGACCAAGCTCCGCGTACCCATCGATCTAGAAGAGCTGTATGTGCCCTTGCAAGCCAATGTAGACTTGCGCGCCACGGGAGATGCGATGTTCGCCGATGCGAGCGACGCCGCAGAACGGCTCAAGTCGGGCCACGGGACGCTCGACATCGCGCTTATCGAGGCCTTTCGCGAAGCAGCCAAGCGCAAGCGCCGGGGCCTGGCCATTCTGGGCGATCCCGGCTCCGGCAAGACCACCCACCTCAAGCGGCTCTTGCTGGGGTGTCTACGCCAAGGTTCCGAGGGATTGGGTTTGGGCGCCGACGTCGTGCCGGTGTTCTTGCCGTTGCGCGAGCTACGCGACTTGTCGGAAGGCATTGATGCCTTCATCGAAGAAACGCTCGATAGCCCCCATCTTAAGATGCCAGAAGGCTTCGGCGCCCGGTTATTGGAACGCGGCCGCTTGCTATTACTGTTCGATGGATTGGACGAAGTCAGCGATCCCAAAGAACGGGCCAAGGTAGCCCGCTGGATCGAGCAAGCCGCCCAAGCGAGACCCACCTGTACCGCCGTCGTCACCTGCCGCTTTGCCGGTTACGACCCGGATACCCGCCTGGGACCCGAGTTTTTGGAACTGTATCTTCGTCCCCTGACCCGCGAGCAATCGGAAGGATTCATCCGCAACTGGTACCGGGTCGTCGAAACCGGCCTGGCCCCCGATCCGGCCCAGGGCGACATCACCGCGAAGACCCGCGCCGACGAGCTTATCGAACGGCTAAAAGAGCCAGGTTTTCGTTCGGCCCGCATGGTCGAGATGACCCGCAACCCGTTACTGCTCGCCAACCTGTGTCTGGTGCATCGGGACCGCGGCGGCTTACCGCGGGGGCGGCACCAACTCTACGATGAATGCATCGAGGTGTTGCTCGAACGCTGGCGCGAGGCCAAGGCCCTCACCGTTAATGTTTCCGCCGAAGTCGGGCGGGGTATTTTGCAACCCGCGGCGCTCTGGCTGCATGCCGAAGAAGGCCGCACGCGCGCTTCGGCCCAGGCGCTCGCCCCCGTCTTGGAACCCGCTCTCAAGGCCGCGCAATGGCGCGGTGCCGATGCCGCGGCGTTTCTGCGGACCGTCCGCGATGAGAGCGGTCTCTTGACCGGTTGGGGACCGGACCACTACGGATTCATGCACCTCGGCTTCCAGGAATACCTCGCCGCGTGTGAATTGCGTCGTCAGGCTTTCGAGGGCGACAAGAACACGGTGGTCAAGGACCTCGCGATCCACTACGGCAAGAGCTGGTGGCAGGAAGTGATCCTCATGCTCTTGGCCCAGCGCAATCCCTCGCTGTTCACACCGTTCATGCGCGAGGCTATGCATAATCCGCGCTTCCCGGAGGCGAGCGAATTGCTGGGCCTCATTCTCGAAGAGTCACCCGAGGTCGCGGCTGAACCCTTCGTGGCCTTCCTGCAAGAGCCGCCGGGCACCGATCAGAGCCATTGGGCCGGACAACTGGCGGCGCTGCGTGTCTTGGAACGGTTGCAGGCCGAGGAGGAACTCAAGAACCTCACGGACTCGCTCCGCAGCCATCCGCTCCCCGTGCTGCGCGACTGGGTCAAGAGCCGCGCGCGTGCAGTAGCACAGCCCGTCCGTATGAGCGAAAACGGCGGTGTTGAGCTGGTGCTTATTCCCGGCGGCGCGTTTCTCATGGGCTCACCCGAGGACGAGGAAGGCCGCTGGGAAGGAGAAGATCCACAGCACCAAGTGACCGTCAAACCGTTTTATCTTGGGCGTTATCCTGTCACAAATGAAGAATACGAGCGCTTTATGAAGGCCGTACCGAAGGTCCAAGAACCTGAGTACTGGGGTAACCGCCAATTCAACCAAGCCAAGCAACCCGTGGTCGGTGTGTCCTGGGATGACGCGCTACGGTTCGCGGAATGGGTCGGGGGACGGTTGCCGACCGAAGCCGAATGGGAATACGCGGCGCGCGCGGGGTCGACGAGCCGCTACTGGTGGGGCGATGAGGTCGGGAAGAACAACGCCAACTGCGATGGCTGCGGCAGCCAGTGGGACAGTAAGCAGCCTTCACCCGTGGGCTCGTTCCAGCCGAACGCTTTCGGCTTGCATGACCTGCTGGGGAATGTGTGGGAATGGGTCGAGGACTGTTGGCATGAGAACTACGAGGGTGCGCCGAGCGATGGTTCGAGGTGGGGAGAGGAGCACGGCGGTAATTGCGCCCAGCGGGTGATCCGCGGCGGTTCCTGGGGCGACTTACCGGCGACCCTCCGCTCGGCTTACCGCGGCGGGTTCAACCCGGTCTTCCGGCTCACCGACCTCGGCTTCCGTCTCGTCCAGGACATTTGACCCTTTGCACTTTATGCTTTTACCCTTTTTGGCGCGGCCAGGGAGGGCCGCGCCGGCGTGGATAGCATTTGGCTACGCGGCAAAAAAGCCGCTAACCCCACCCGACGATTCTACGACATAAACCAAAACGGGGAGCCATGCACGGATCGAGGCGGAGTGCTAAACTGAAGAGTCTAACACGTTGAGAGAGTAGCCTAGTGTCCGTTGTCTCATCTGCTACACGCGAAGCCTTGGCTCCCACCGAGCTCGTACTACGTTGGGCGGGGATATTGGAAGACCCTAGCCTCCGCAATCTGCCGTATCGGATTGAGCTCAACAAATGGGGGCATATCGAAATGACGCCGCCAGCAAATCCCCGTCATATGAGTATCGCCTCGAGCTTGGTGAGGTTGCTTGAGGACCGGCTTGGCAGTAAGTCGTTCACCGAATGTGCCATTGTAACCTCAGGAGGTCTACGGGTCGCAGATGTGGTGTGGTGTTCGACGGCGTTCCTCACTCGCCACACTCGCATATGGGAGGAATGGGCGGCTGCGTTCGAAGAAGCGCCTGAGCTCTGTATTGAAGTGATGTCGCCCTCGAACACCTATGGCGAGCTTCAAGAACGGGTGCAACTGTATCTCGATGCAGGTGCGCAAGAAGCATGGATCGTGCACTCTTCCGGACAGGTGGACGTCTTCGGAGCCGAGGCTCCCCGATCGGCATCGCGGCTTGTGACGGATTGGGCGAGCTGTCTAGCAACGATGCAGGAGCTTACGCGGAGTCCGGAACGAGGGTAGGGCGGGTGCGCCGCCCTACGTCTGGACCTGTCAATAAGCTTCGAGGAACCAACACAACAACCAGCGGCGGTTCAGCGATTTTCTAGCTTCTGTTTGAGGATCGCATTGATCTGCTGTGGGTTGGCTTTGCCCTTGGATTTCTTCATGACCTGCCCGACGAAGAAGGCCAGCAATTGCTCCTTGCCTTGGCGGTATTGACTGACTTGCGACGGATTCTGTTGCAGTACTTCGTCGATCATCTCCGCAATCGCAGTCGTATCGGTGACCTGCTGTAATCCCCGGTTGCGAATGATTTCGTCGGTATCGCCCTCGCCGTTCCACAGGGCCTCGAACACCTCTTTGGCGATCTTCCCGGAAATTGTGTTGTCGGCAATTCGCCGGACCAAGCTCCCGAGCATCGCCGGGCTGATCGGGCTTTGGGTGATGTCTTTTCCCTCGCGGTTGAGCACGGCCATCAATTCGCCCATGACCCAGTTGGCGGACAGCTTGGCTTGACCGCCGGAGACCGCAACGGTGGCTTCGAAAAAGTCCGCGGTCTCGCGGCTCGCCGTGAGCAGCGCCGCGTCATAAGGCGACAACGCGAACTCCGCCATGAAGCGGTGTTTCTTGGCATCCGGGAGCTCGGGCAGCGTGGCCTCGACCTCGGCGATAAACTCTGCGCTGAGATCCAAGGGTAAGAGATCGGGATCGGGGAAATACCGGTAATCGTTGGCCTCTTCTTTTAAGCGCATCGAGCGGGTCTCGCCGCGTTCGACATCGTAGAGCCTGGTCTCCTGGACGACCCGCCCGCCGGATCCAAGCAAGTCGATCTGCCGTTCAATCTCGTAATTGATGGCCCGCTCGACGAAGCGAAACGAGTTGAGGTTTTTAATTTCTGCCCGAGTCCCGAACGTGGTTTGTCCCTGCGGGCGGATCGAGACGTTGGCGTCACAGCGAAACGAGCCTTCCTGCATGTTTCCATCGCAGATTTCGAGATACCGGACTAAGCTATGGATCTTTTTCATGTAGGCGACGGCTTGCTTGGCCGAACGCAGATCCGGTTCCGAGACGATTTCAAGCAGCGGCGTTCCCGCGCGGTTCAAATCGATGCCCGACATCCCGTGAAAGGCATCATGGAGCGATTTCCCGGCATCCTCTTCGAGATGTGCCCGCGTGATGCCAATGCGCATAACGGCGCCATTCTCGCTCTCGATCTCGATCGATCCCTGTCCAACGATGGGGATCTCATACTGGCTGATCTGATAGCCTTTGGGGAGATCGGGGTAGAAATAGTTCTTGCGCGCGAATACCGATCGCCGGCTGATGTTCGCATGGATCGCGAGTCCGAACTTCACCGCCATCCTCACGGCTTCTTTATTGAGCACCGGCAGCACCCCGGGCAGCCCCAGATCGACGCCGCAGGCCTGTGTATTCGGAAGGGCGCCGTATGCGGTGGCGGCTCCGGAAAAGATCTTGCTCCTGGTCGCGAGCTGCGCGTGAATTTCGAGTCCGATAACGGGTTCCCAATCCATAAGGTTCTCACTACTAGCCCGCCGTTTGGGCGGGCACGTTAGCCTTGGGGTTTCCAAAGGGAAGTAGTGCAACTCTCCCCTTTGGTCGCCTGCGGGGTACATGTCCCGCAGGCGAAATGTATTGTCACTCTAACCGCACCCTTCGGGCGCACGCAGGTGCCAGTCGGTCACCTGCTGGTAGCGGTGGGCCGCGTTCAATAACCGCGCTTCGCCGAAGTGATTGCCGATGAGCTGTAATCCCACCGGAAGACGCCCGACAAAGCCCGCCGGCAGCGACAGGGCCGGCAATCCCGCCAGATTGATCGATATCGTATAGATGTCGGAGAGATACATCGTGACCGGATCGTCGGTCTTTTCACCGAGCTTGAAGGCGACGGTCGGCGAGGTCGGGCCGAGGATCACATCGGCCTCCGCGAAGGCCCGCTGAAAGTCATCGCGGATGAGTCGCCGGATCCGCTGCGCCTTGAGGTAGTAGGCATCGTAATAACCGGCCGAGAGCGCATAGGTTCCGATCATGATGCGCCGCTTGACCTCGGCGCCAAACCCCTCCCCGCGGGAGCGGGAAAAGAGATCGTTGATATCCGCCGCACCATGGCAACGGTAACCGTAACGCACGCCATCGAAACGGGCGAGATTGGAAGAGCATTCGGCCGGCGCAACCACATAGTACGCCGGGATGGACAGACGGGTATTGGGCAGTGAAATCTCGGAAACGACCGCCCCCAGGCGCTCAAATTGTTTAACCGCGGATTCGATCACAACGCCGATTTGCGAGTCTAGCCCTTCCCCGAAGAATTCGCGCGGAAGCCCGATCCGGAGTCCCTCGATCGAGTCGTCGAGGTGTGCCGAGTAGTCTTCAGCCGGGCGCTCGGCGGAGGTCGAATCCCGCGCATCGAAGCCCGCCATGGCGGTGAGCAATAGCGCCGTATCCTCTGCGGAACGGGCGATCGGTCCGCCTTGATCGAGGCTCGATGCATAGGCGATCATCCCATAGCGGGACACGGCCCCATAAGTGGGTTTAATGCCGGTAAGACCGCAGAGGGCCGCGGGTTGGCGAATAGACCCGCCGGTGTCGGTGCCGGTGGCGGCGGGGGCCAATCGGGCCGCCACGGCGCACGCTGAGCCGCCGGACGAGCCTCCCGGCACGCGCTCGAGGTCCCAAGGGTTGCGCACGGGTCCGTAAAAGCTGGTCTCGTTGGACGATCCCATGGCGAATTCATCCATATTGGTCTTGCCGAGCATCACCATACCGGCCCGCCGGAGCTTTTCGACCACCGTCGCATCGTAGGGAGCGATGAAGTTGTCCAGCATTCGCGAGCCGCAGGACGTCTTGACGCCGCGCGTACAAAAAATGTCTTTGTGCGCGATCGGGATGCCCGTAAGCGGTCCATTGTTACCCGCCTGGCGCCGTTGATCGGCCTCTCTAGCTTGCGCGCCTGCGAGCTCCGCGGTGACCGTGATGAAGCTATTGTATTTCCCGTCCATGCGTGCGATGCGATCGAGGTAGATCTCGGTCAGCTCAACACTCGAGATCTCGCGCCGATCGAGCGCCCGCGACAATTGTATTAGGGAAATTTTATACATCCGGCGGCTAGGTATCTATCACCTTCGGGACACAATAAAGCCCGGCTTCCACGTGTGCGGCAAGCGCTTGAAACGCCTCTCTCTGATCCCCTTCCGTGACCACATCGTCGCGGAGTCTCAGGCTCAGCTCCAGAGGATGGGCGAGCGGTGCGACGCTGACTGTATCCACGGTGTTCATTTGTTCGACGAAGGCCAGGATGCTGGAAAGCTGCCGCGCATACTCGGGAAGGTCGTTGTCACTCAACTTTAGCTGCGCCAACCATGCGATTCTCTCCACGTCGGTTTTCTCTAGGGTCATTTTCAGATCGCCATGCCGGTCCGGGATCCCAAATTTACCACAGCCACAAGCTTGCTCGAAGCCTTGGCGACTGGTAAAGCGGTAATTGCACTGCACGCCTCCGCACAGGCTCGCTCATGACCGCTGCGGCGATCTTACCTGATGGGGCCCCCCGGCTCTTGCGCGTCGACTCACCAGAGGGATGGTTTATACTTCCTGTACTCTATTCTCTATGATTGTGATAGAGTGCCGGCGCCACTGAAGGGAGGAGACTCGTCGTGATTACATACGCCTACTGGATACTGATCATAGGGCTTGCAGCCCTGGCCTTGTTCGTCATCGGCTCGAAAGTGAATAAGTGGACGGCGGCACTGGTGACAGCGTCCATCATTCTCGTCGTCGGCTGGGCGGCGTACTTTTTTTACTATCAGCAGGTATTCGTGAAGCAATGGGGTGGCGTCATGTCCATTGACGTCCCCGCCGGCCAGCACCACATTGGGGCGACGTGGAAGGATGATAACCTTTGGGTCGAGAACTACGACCCCGCAACCAATACCTGTGAGTTTCGCGAGTACGCCAGAGGACATGTGCTGCAAGGCCGCGTTTCGATAAAGAATTGCAACCCCTTGTTTCCAACACAGTAGCGCACACCACAGACGTTACGACAAACGGTCGCCGTGCGGCCTGATGTGATATATTTTTTGCAGCGCGCGACGCGACACACGCGCCACCCATACTATTAACAACATCCCCTAGGTATCTATTGACCTTCGGGACGCAATAAAGCCCGGCCTCCACGTGTGCGGCAAGCGCTTGAAACGCCTCTCTCGGATCCCCTTCCGTGACCACATCGTCGCGGAGTCTCAGGCTCAGCTCCAGAGGATGGGCGAGCGGTGCGACGCTGACCGTATCCACGTTGTTCATTGTTCGACCAAGGCCAGGATGCTGGAAAGCTGCCGCGCATACTCGGGAATGTCGTTGTCACTCAACTTTAGCTGCGCCAAGCATGCGATTCTCTCCACGGTCGGTTTTCTCTAGGGCCATTTCAGCTCGCCATGCGGGTCAGGATCCCAAATTTACCACAGCCACAAGCTTGCTCGAAGCCTTGGCGACTGTTACAGTGACAGATGCGTTGACCTGGGGAAACGTTTAGTTCGTAGTTCTTAATCGCACCGGGGGGCTTTCGCCGCCCGCATTCGCGAGTGGCGTCTGGTATGTTTAGCCGATTGCGCGGATTTTTTTCGAACGACCTATCCATCGATCTGGGGACGGCGAATACGCTCATCTACATGCGCGGAAAGGGCGTCGTTCTGAACGAGCCCTCGGTCGTGGCCATTCGCCAGAGCTCGAATCATTCCAACCAAAAGAGGATCGCAGCCGTCGGCACCGAGGCCAAGCGTATGTTGGGACGCACGCCGGGTAATATCACGGCGACGCGTCCGCTCAAGGATGGGGTCATTGCGGATTTTACCGTCACCGAAAAAATGCTGCAGCACTTCATGCATAAGGTCCATGGAAATCGCTTCTTGAAGCCGAGCCCGCGGGTCGTGGTGTGCGTACCCTGCGGCTCGACACAGGTAGAGCGGCGGGCGATCCGCGAATCAGCGGCCGGGGCGGGCGCGCGCGATGTCTACCTGCTGGAAGAGCCTTTGGCCGCAGCCATCGGCGCCGGGTTGCCAGTCAGCGATGCCAGCGGCTCCATGGTCTTGGATATCGGCGGGGGCACCTCGGAGGTCGCGATTATATCGCTTAACGGCATTGTATTTGCAGATTCCGTGCGTATCGGCGGCGATCGATTGGACGACGCGATCATCAATTATGTGCGCCGTAACTACGGGACCCTGATCGGGGATGCGACCGCCGAGCGCATCAAGCACACGATAGGTTGCGCCTATCCCGGCGATGAGGTGAGGGAAATGGAGGTACGGGGTAGGAATCTTGCCGAAGGGCTGCCCCGCAGCTTCACCCTGAACAGCAACGAGATCTTGGAGGCCTTGCAGGAGCCCTTGTCGGGAATCGTAAGCGCCGTGAAGACATCCCTGGAAAAGACACCGCCGGAGCTCGCCTCGGACGTCTCGGAGCGCGGCATGGTGTTAACCGGTGGAGGCGCCTTGCTCCGGGACATCGATCGGTTGCTGAAAGAGGAAACCGGGATCCCGGTGGTGATGGCCGAGGACCCGCTCACCTGCGTCGCGCGCGGTGGTGGGCGCGTACTGGAACTGATCGATGAGCTCGGTCCCGAGGTTTTATCCTTAGAGTAAACGTCAACACGGCACGGAGGTATTTTGGCGGAAAAGACCCTATTTCGGCGCGGGCCGCTGCTCCGGTTACGTCTCGGCCTGTTGTTGCTGACATCGCTCGGCTTGATGATCGTCGATCATCAGCGCGAGCAGCTGGAGGACGTACGCGGGGTCCTCTCGCTCGTGGTGTATCCGCTTCAGTACGTCGTAAACCTTCCGCAGGAAATGGTTCGCGGGGTGCGTAAAGCGCTCGTAACCAAATCCAGCTTAATCGACGAGAATCGACTTCTGCGCAGGCAAAACCTGATACTTAAGACACGTTCCCAGCGGTTTGCGGCGTTGGAAGCGGAAAACATGCGCTTGCGGGAGTTGCTGGAATCGTCGCTGGAGGTGAACGAGCGGGTGTTGGTAGCCGATGTGATCGCCTTGGAGCTGGTCCCGCCCAGCCGAACCGTCGTGCTCGACAAGGGCAGCCAGCAGGGCGTCTATCAAGGTCAACCGATCATCGATGGCGACGGCATCATGGGGCAGATCATCCATGTGAACCCGATTTCATCCACGGCCTTGCTCGTCACCGATATCAGTCATGCCTTGCCGGTGCAAATCAATCGCAGCGGCGTACGCGCCATCGCTAGCGGCAGCGGTTCGGCCGATGGTCTGGAGCTCGCGCACGTACCGTTGAACGCCGATGTGAAACGCGGGGATTTAATCGTCTCTTCGGGCCTTGATGGGCGTTTCCCGGCCGGCTATCCGGTGGGCGTGGTGACTGAAATCAGCGTCGATCCGGGTGAACCTTTCGCGAAGGTCATAGCGGTCGCAAGCGCGAAGGTCGAACAAGCGCGGGAGGTCCTTTTGCTTTGGCCTGACAGGCGCCAGAGCCCCGATCATTCTTCGTCCAGAGAGAGTATCGCGTTTCAATGATGGCGGAACAAGGCGGATCGGCTTGGGCAATTCCGGTGACCTTGCTCGCGGCGATCGTACTCACGCTTATGCCCCTGCCTGACTGGGCGGTAGCATGGCGGCCCGCGTGGACGGCCATGGTGTTGATCTATTGGTGCATGGCCGTACCGGACCGCGTCGGCATCGGCGTCGCTTGGGGCATCGGGCTGGTACTTGACGCCTTGGAGGGGAGTCTGCTTGGGCAACACGCCGCCGGGTTCGCAATCATCGCCTACTTCACCGTGACGAATCACCGGCGCTTGCGTACCTTTTCATGGTTTCAACAGTCCTTATGCGTAGGTCTGCTAGTCGCAACCAATGCGCTATTGAAGACCTGGGTCCAAGGAATCATGGGCTTAACCCCGGACTACGCGATCCACTGGTTGCCTGTCATCTCGACCATGGTGTTCTGGCCATGGCTCTATCTGGTATTGCGGGATATGCGTCGCAAACACGGCATCGTCTAGCCGGTTTCACCTGCGGGCTCAGAGAGGGTATTCCCATCCGTTCCGGTAAGTTAGTATAGCGAACAGGTGCGTTACCCACTTGTCCTTACGGATTCGGGAACCGAGACCCGGGTTTTTCGTAACCGCGTCATCGCCTCGCTCGTGATTATGGGGGTGTCGCTATTGCTGGTCATCGGGCGGCTTATCAAGCTTCAGGTATTCGAGCACGACCGTTATAAAACGCTATCGCAAGAGAATCGGCTCAAGATCGTGCCGGTTGCTCCGACACGTGGACTTATATACAGCCATGACGGCGTGCTGCTAGCCGACAACCGGCCCTCGTTCAGCCTCGAAGTCATACCGGAAAGGACGCCTGATCTCCCTACGGTCATGCGTGAGCTGCGAGAGTTGATGACGATTGGCGATGATGATCTCAAGAACTTTTATCGGGCCGTGCGCAAAAAGCGCAGATTCGAAGGGGTGCCTTTACTTAGTAATGTCGGCGAGGAGGACGTTGCGCGCTTTGTCGTCGATCGTCACCGCTTCCCAGGCGTGGCGATTGTTGCGCGTTTAACCCGCTACTACCCGCGTGGAGCGCAGCTGGTTCACGTCGTCGGTTACATGGGCCAGATCGACGAGGGGGAAACCAAGCAATTGGACACCTCCAACTACAGCGCGACCCGCCACATCGGTAAAACCGGCGTGGAAAAGTCCTATGAAGCGGTACTCCACGGCCGCGTGGGTTATCAAGAAGTGGAGGTGAATGCCGAAGGGCGCGTGATCAGGGTTTTGAAGCGCGTGCCGTCAAAGCCGGGTCGGGACCTGCACCTGTCCATCGATACCCGGCTGCAACGTGCGGCTTTGCAGGAGCTTGGAGCGAAACGGGGAGCGGTGCTGGCCGCCGATCCTCGAACCGGGGCCGTGTTGGCCTTGGTCAGTAACCCGGTGCATGACCCCAATGTATTCGTCGGCGGTATCGGCATCGACGAGTACAAAGCATTGCGTGATTCCCCGGATCGACCGCTTTTCAACCGCGCGCTACAAGGAATGTATCCACCCGGTTCCACGATCAAACCGTTCGTGGCGCTGGCGGGCCTGGACTCAGGGTTGAGAACGCCCGAGACGGCGAGCTGGTGCCCCGGTTGGTACAGCCTTGCCGGACAACGGCACAAGTACCGCTGTTGGAAAAAGACCGGTCACGGGCATGTCGATCTCGGGCGGGCCGTCGCCCAATCCTGCGATGTGTATTTTTACCGCCTGGCGCACGATCTCGAAATCGAGCGTTTGCACAAGTACTTGGGCCGGTTCAACTTTGGACACCCTACGGGAATCGATTTGCCGAGTGAGGCATCCGGACTTCTGCCCTCGCCAGCGTGGAAACGAGAGTCGCGGCGTCTTACCTGGTACCCCGGGGAGACCTTGATCACCGGCATTGGGCAAGGATTCCTATTGGCGACGCCCTTGCAGCTCGTGACGGCCACGGCGATGCTCGCTAACGGCGGCCGCCGCGTTACACCGCGCGTCGTGAGCCACACGGTTGACCGCCGGACTCAGATGAGCACTCCGGTCGGGGACCCCGCCAAGGCCGAAGCTCCCTTCATCAGCGCCGCCGACCGGCAACGGATCGTTCAATCCATGGAACGGGTGGTTCACGGTAGCGATGGCACGGCCCGAACGGTCGGCCTGGATGCGCCGTTTCGGTTTGCAGGGAAAACCGGTACTTCCCAGGTGTTCAGAATCAAGCAAGGGCAGGTAATCAACAACAAAAACGTACCGGAGCATCTGCGAGATCACGCCCTATTCATAGCATTTGCCCCGGTGGAAGCGCCGGTTATCGTGCTGGCGATCGTGGTCGAGCACGGGGGCAGCGGCAGCCAGGCCGCGGCGCCGATCGCGCGCAGACTCTTGGATCAGTATCTTAACGCCGACACGACGGAGGTACAGCAAATTGGCGGCGGATAGCCTGCGCCCGGCCATTAATCGGTTTCATCTCGATTCGCCTCTGCTTACCGGAGTGCTGATCTTGTGTGCGATGGGTTTGCTGGTGCTCTATAGCGCCGGCGCGCAACAGATGGGAATTGTCATCGGCCAAGGTGTGAAGATGATCGCCGGGCTTGGGATCCTGGTCGGCATGGCGCAGATTCCCCCGGCCCAATTCAGACGCTGGGCGCCCTGGTTCTATGTGATTGGCCTGGCGCTGCTCGGTTTGGTGATGCTTCTCGGCACGGGGCGCGGCGCCCAGCGCTGGCTCGATCTCGGCGTCATACGTTTTCAACCCTCGGAGCTGATGAAGATCTCGGTGCCGATGATGGTGTGTTGGTATTTGAGCAACGCGGGAGTGGCCCCGGGCTTTCGCCGCACGCTCGTGGCCCTTGGCATCGTTATTATTCCAGCGGCTCTTATTGCCGAGCAACCGGATCTCGGCACCGCGACCTTGGTGGCGGCGATCGGTCTGTCGGTATTGTTTTTAGCCGGCGTAAGCTGGCGCTTGCTCGGCGTGGGGGCGGTCGTAACCGCAGTGGGCGCACCGGTTCTTTGGTATTACATGCATGAATACCAGCGTCAGCGCTTGATCACTTTGTTGGATCCGGAGAACGATCCGCTCGGGTCGGGCTATCATATTATCCAATCCATGATTGCCGTCGGTTCCGGAGGATTGTTCGGCAAGGGTTGGTTAAATGGCACGCAATCACACTTGGAATTTTTGCCGGAGCGGTCAACCGACTTTATTTTCGCCGTGCTGTGCGAGGAATTCGGATTAATGGGTGTGTTACTGCTTCTGAGCGTTTATCTGTTCGTGATCCTGCGCGGTTTCACGATCGCCCTTGCGGCGCAAGAAAGCTTCCTGCGCTTATTCGCCGGGAGCCTTACGATCACACTGTTTATTTATATATTTGTTAATATGGGTATGGTGGTCGGCCAATTGCCGGTTGTCGGCATCCCGTTGCCTTTCATTAGCTACGGAGGAACCTCGCTCGTGACTCTGCTCGCGAGTTTCGGTATTCTGATGTCGATTCACACCCACAAACGACTACTGTCGAATTGAGGAGCACGTTTGAAGGCGTTGATTGGGGCCGTGTGCCTTGCAATTTTGTGCATCGGATCGTCGTTTGCGAGCGAGCTTGATCGCAACGCGGTCAAGGAATTTATCGATGAGATGGTTGCACGCCACGCTTTTTCGCGCGGCGATCTCGATGCTTTGTTCCGTGAAGTCCGCTCAGCGCCCGTGGTATTGGCGGCGATCGCGAAACCCGCCGAGTCCAAGCCTTGGTATCAATACCGCACCAACTTTGTAACGCCCGAGCGAACCGAAGCAGGCGTCGATTTTTGGGCCCGTAACCGCGTGGCCCTGGAACGGGCGGAACGTGTTTTTGGCGTACCGCCTCACATCATCGTCGGCATCATTGGGGTCGAGACGTACTACGGAAGGAATACCGGCACGCATGTGGTCGCGGACGCACTCAGCACCCTGGCGTTTCACTTTCCGCCACGCGCTGCGTTCTTTCGTAGCGAGCTCGAGAGCTTCCTGCTGTTCACGCGTGATCAGGGCATGGATGCGCTAACGATTAAGGGGTCCTATGCCGGCGCCATGGGGATCCCTCAATTTATGCCCAGTAGCTATCGCCGCTTCGCGGTGGATTTCGATCACGACGGCCACGCGGACATTTGGGCGAATCCGGCCGATGCGATTGCCAGCGTGGGAAACTATTTAAAAGCCCACGGTTGGGAAGCCGGAAAGCCCATCGTGGTGCCCGCCCGCGTCACGGGGCGGCAATATGATAGCTTTTTGTATCAAGGCCGGGAGCCCAGTGCGCGCTTGAAAACGATGCGGGACGCGGGGATCGTCCCGGAGAAACGCATGGGCGATGACATGCTCGCGTTTCTGGTCGCCTTGGACACCGGCGCCGGCCGGGAATTTTGGCTGGCGCTGAAGAACTTCTTCGTGATAACGCGCTATAATCATAGCACCTTATACGCGATGGCCGTATTTCAACTGGCCAAGGCCGTCAAGCACGGTCATAAGAACAGCGAAGCTTATCCGCGTGAACCTATCGCTAGCCACTGAAGCCGGCCGAAGCTGCAGGTACGCCTTTCTACTCTGCCTTGGGCTGCTAGCCACGGGGTGTGGCACGGCGCCCTTGCGGCAAAAACCCGCCCCTCCCTCTGCGACGGAAAAAATTCCCGATCCCAGCCCGACGGTGCGTGACGAACCCTTGAGTCGTTACGGTAACCCCGAAATTTACGAGGTCTTTGGCCGGCGTTATCGCCCGTTGAAAAATGCCGCGGGATTCGCGGAACGCGGGATCGCCTCTTGGTATGGCCCGGACTTTCACCTGCGTCGCACCTCGAGCGGAGAGACCTACGATATGTATAAGATGACGGCGGCGCATCGGGTCTTGCCGTTGCCGACCTATGTCGAGGTCACCAATCTGGAGAACGGCCGCCGGGCCATCGTAAGGGTCAACGATCGGGGACCGTTCAAGGATGAACGTGTGATCGATCTTTCCTTTGCGGCGGCCGTGAAGCTCGGTGTTCATGGACGCGGCACGGCGCGTGTCGAGCTGCGGACCATCGCGCCCGGCCGCCGGCCTGCGGTCCGTGCTACGGCTCCGTCGCCGCCCCATCGAACGCAAAAGCGCTCCGGGTATTACTTGCAGGTGGGCGCGTTTTCCGACATGAGCAACGCGGAGCGCCTGCGCAACCATATCGTAGCGATGCTCGACAAAAGCGTTGAGATTCGGCCGGACGTCATCGCGGACAAATCCTATTACCTAGTGCACGTCGGTCCGTTGGCAACGACGGCGGCCGCAAGCCGCATTGCCGCGCGGCTTAGGCGGATGGGGGTCCGAGACCATCGCCTAATCGAAAACTAATACGCTGTTTCCGGGCGGCATACCGTGACGTATGCGCCCATGAGTTTTGAAAACCACCATGAAAAGCTTTTCACTCTTGGTCCTTGTTCCGGTGTTATCGAACTGGGCGCATGCCGTTGAGGCGCCGGTGGCGCCCCCGCCGCGCATCGACGCCGCTGCATACGTTTTGATGGATTATCACAGTGGCGAGCTCCTCGCCGAGGGCAACCCGGACCAGCGCTGGGAACCCGCGAGCCTGACCAAGATCATGACGATGTACGCGCTCGCTCACGAGCTGCAGGAAGGGAATGTCGCCTTGGAGGATCCGGTAACCATCAGCGAGCAGGCGTGGCGCGTGGGCGGGTCGAAGATGTTTATCGAGGTCGGCAAACAGGTCTCCGTTAAGGACCTGTTAATGGGCGTGGTCATCCAATCGGGCAACGACGCGAGCGTTGCGCTCGCCGAGCATATTTCCGGCTCCGAAGAGGTCTTCGCCGAGCTCATGAACCAGCACGCGCGGCGTATCGGTCTTAAAAACACTCACTTTACCAACACTTCGGGGCTTCCCGATCCAAACCACTACTCCACGGCGCGCGATCTCGCCCTCCTGTCCAGGGCGCTCGTCCGGGATTATCCGGATGTCTACGCGCTTTCCAAGATCAAGGAATTCACTTTTAATGGTATTAAACAACCTAACCGCAACAAGCTCCTGTGGCGCGATGCGTCCGTAGACGGCCTCAAGACCGGACACACGCAGGGCGCCGGGTATTGTTTGGCGGCCTCCGCGCTGCGCGATGGCATGCGTCTCATTTCGGTGGTGCTGGGGTCGAAAACCGAAAAGGAGCGCGGCGCTGCAACCCAAGGATTGCTCAATTATGGATTCCGGTTTTACGAAACCCATCGCCTGTACGCCGCCCATCAAGCGCTCGCCCAGGTGCGCGTGTGGAAGGGTGAAGCGCAAACCGCCGACGTGGGCCTGGTGGAAGATCTTTTCATCACCTTGCCGCGGCGGCGGCATAAGGATTTGAAGGCGGCGATGCATCTCGAACCGCGGATCGTTGCTCCGGTGGCGAAAGGGCAACGAGGCGGGACCTTGAAGATCAATCTCGGCGGCAAGGAGCTTATGCAAAGGCCGCTGGTTTTACTGAGTCCCATCGCCGAGGGGCCGCTCTATAAGCGCCTCCCCGACGAAGTCTGGATGCTTATACCGTAGTCGTTTCCCGCGATGCCGGATTGCTATCTTAACGGTGAGTTCATCGCACTCGAGTGCGCGCGCGTGTCCGTGTTGGACCGGGGTTTTATTTTCGGTGACGGCGTCTATGAGGTGATCCCGGTATTCAACGGACGCACGTTTCGCTTGGGGCAGCACCTCGCGCGGCTACGGAAGAGCTTAGAGGCGATTCGCATCCCGCAGCCTCTCAGCGAGCGCGAGTGGACGGATCTGTTGAATACGCTCGTCGAGCGTAATGGGGGGGGCAACCAATCCCTGTACGTTCAGGTGACCCGCGGGGCTGCCAAGCGCGACCATGTATTGCCCGAGCCCATCGCGCCGACCGTGTTTGCGATGAGCACCTGCCTCGACCCCAAGCCCGGTCACGCACCGGTCAGCGCGATCACCTGTGAGGATATCCGCTGGCGCTACTGCGACATCAAGGCCATCGATCTGCTGGCGAACGTGATGCTGCGGCAGCGGGCCGCCGATGGCGGGGCTTACGAAGCCATCTTGCTGCGGGACGGCTGGCTGACCGAGGGCGCGGCCAGCAACGTGTTCATCGCCGCCGGCGGTATTGTCAAAACACCGCCCAAGAGCCATGCGCTCCTGCCGGGGATCACCCGCGACGTGCTGGTGGAAATATTGCCCGCG
>Ga0187892_10005590_pt1 | contig 19617 bp, 16 predicted proteins | sample MA1701073metaG_FD_139345 | JGI IMG/M metagenome (GOLD analysis project Ga0187892, IMG submission 139345) | Bio-ooze microbial communities from a basaltic lava cave in the Kipuka Kanohina Cave System on the Island of Hawaii, USA - MA170107-3 metaG ...
GGGATGTTGGTTGTAGTGTTCGACGAACTCGTTGATTTTGCGCTTCGGGTCTGGCACGGAGTTGAAGGAGCCGCGACGGATGGCGCGCTGCGTAATGAGGCCGAACCAGCGTTCCACCTGGTTGAGCCAGGAAGAGTAAGTCGGAGTGTAGTGAACGTGGAAGCGCGGACGCCTCGCAAGCCACGCCCGAACGCGCGCGTGGCGGTGCGTTCCGTAGTTGTCAACGACCAGATGAACATCCAGGTCCGCGGGAACGTTCGCCTCGATGTGACGCAGGAAGCTCAAGAACTCCTGGTGCCGATGTCGCGCTTTGCATTGCGTGAACACCTGGCCGTTGGCCACATCGAGCGCGGCAAACAAGGTCGTGGTTCCATGGCGGATGTAGTCGTGAGTAATGCCTTCGAGGTATCCCAAACCCAGGGGCAGCACCGGCTGGGTACGCTGCAAGGCTTGCACCTGACTCTTCTCGTCGACACACAAAACCAAGGCATTCTGCGGCGGATTGAGGTACAAGCCGACCACATCGCGCAGCTTCTCGATGAAGAACGGATCGGTGGAGAGCTTGCAGGACCTGGATCGATGCGGCTGCACCCCAAACAACGCCAGATAGCGCTGTACCGTGCTCTTGGAGATCCCGGTCTCATCCGCCAGATCCCGCACACTCCAATGTGTCGCCCCTTGCGGGCGGCGCCCGAGCGCCGCATTCAACAACTCCGCGATGTCTTCCTCGGTATGGGTACGCGGCCGCCCCGGCTTGAGCTGATCGTGCAATCCGGCCAGACCCTGCTCACGAAAGCGCTTACGCCAGTTCGTGACCGCCGGCGGCGTCACTTTGACGCGCCGCGCTGTTTCGCGGATCGACATCCCACTCTCTGTCAGCAGAATCATGTTCGCACGTCGTACCAGTCCGTGCGACAGGCTGCGTGAGGCAACGATGGCTTCAAGATCTCGCTGCTCCTGCGCGCTGAGCTGCAGTGACGCACCGCGTTTGAGTTTGCGCGTGAGGGCTGTCCTTCCGATGCTAAAGATACATCTTGGACAGTCCTCGTCAGTACTAGTTTCTTATGGGACATCACACTAGGATTGCGATGTATAGGAGGTTGCATCATGAGTCGAGGCCCTTGGTTTCCGCCCGCATTCAAAACTGAGGTGTGGCGACTTTGGCAAAACGGTGAGAACTGCGCCGAGATTGCCCGAGCGCTGGGGACGTATCCGGGCCCCTTGCACAGGCTGCTGAGGCAACGCGGTGGCGTGGCTCACTTGCGATACCGTTCCGCCCGATCGCTGTCGCTGAGCGAGCGCGAAGAGATCTCGCGGGGGATTTGCGCTGGCGATTCCATGCGAGCGATGGCGCACCGGATGGGACGTTCCCCTTCGAGCATCAGTCGCGAGATCGCCCGTCACGGCGGCACCGGCCGCTATCGGGCCCTCGATGCTGATCGGCAGGCCTGGCGCAATGCGCAGCGTCCCAAGCCATGCCGCTTGGCGCAGCAGCCGGCGCTGGCTCTCCTGGTCGCCCAAAAGCTGCATCTGAACTGGTCGCCGCAGCAGATCGCGGCCTGGCTTGCCAGAGAGTTTGGCAACGATGACAGTAGGCGCGTGTCGCACGAGACGATCTACCGAACGCTGTTCATCCAGACCCGCGGCGCGCTGAAAAAAGAGCTGCTCGCGTACCTGCGCCGCGGTCGCTCCATGCGCTATGCCCGTAGCTATCGTGGCAAAGTCGGCACGGGCGGCGGACAAATCGTCGATGCGGTCTCGATTCGCGAGCGCCCCGCGCAGGCCGAAGATCGCGCTGTCCCCGGCCATTGGGAAAGCGACCTGCGGTGCGGAACGCCGGGCACGCAGATCGCCACCCTCGTGGAGCGGCACGCCCGCTTCGTCATGCTGGTGAAGCTACCGAGCAAGGACAGTCCCACGGTGGCCCGTGCACTCAGCCGGCACGTGAAGAAATTGCCCCAGCAGTTGCGTCGCTCGCTCACCTGGGATCGCGGGCTTGAGATGGCCAATCACAAGCGCTTCAGCATCGACCGCGACATCCAGGTGTATTTCTGCGATCCGCAGAGCCCCTGGCAGCACGGCTCGAACGAGAACACCAATGGACTGCTGCGCCAGTACTTCCCCAAGGGCAGCGACCTGTCACGCTACTCCCAGGCACACTTGAACAGAGTGGCTCTGCAACTCAATCAGCGGCCGCGCGAGACCCTCGGCTTTGACACACCGGCGAACGTTGTTCACGCTTGGGCTGCATCGACCGGTTGAGGGCGCCGGCTTTTGAATTTCCTATCCCCTTTTGCAGGTTAGCGAGCGGTGCCACCCATGTTGGCAGAACGGCAGCGTTACGGCGTCAGCTGTAGACGCTCTCGCGGAGTCGCCGAAAGAACGCATGCGACTGCTCCGAGCAGCGCGACGGCAGCGAGGCAGTTGACGAGTAAGTAAGGGTCGCCTCGCAACATCGATGCGGCCAATAGGGGACCGAGGCTCACGCCGATCGCCTGAACCGCAGGGGCCAATACAATCAAGCGTCCGCCGGGGTCATGACTCGCGACGAATCCGTAGAAGTACGGCACGGCGAATGCCCAAGCGAGGCTATAGAGCGTGGCGCCGATCGCGAACGCAACCGCGCTTGCGTTCTCGGTCATCAAGACGAGTGCCACGAGTTGTCCCGCCATGGCGACGACGAGTGGCAACCGGCGACCGAAGCGATCGCCGAGCCGCGAGGCGCCCAGCGCGCCGAGCACACTGATCGCCAATGCCGCTGCAAGCATGCTGCCGACTTGCGGTGAAGACAAGCCAGCACTAACGCCCATTCGCTCAATATAGGTCCATAACGCCCCGAGGTTGAGCGTGAAAAGCGCAACACCAGCTAACGCGAGCCAAGCGGACCGTGTCGCCAACATCGTGGTCGGAGGCTCCGAAGATCCCTCGATAAAGTCAGGAAGCTGTGTGATTCCGACGGACGCCAGTACTGATACGCCGCCGAGCGTGAGGAACAACGCACTCGGACCCCACACCGCCACGAGCCGCGGCAGGACGAACAGCGCAATCACTTGGAAGATCACTTGCGCCGCAATCATCAGGCCGAATGCGCGGTCCGTATCCCGGCAGCGAGCCAGCGTGCTCATCGCGACGGAATAGACCGTCCCGGCGCCGATGCCGGCGAGCAGACGGGCGATGAGCAGCTGCGCGAATCCTGGCGTGCCGAGCGACAGGAGATTGCCGATCACCAGTGCCGAGAGACCCACGATGGCCGCGCGCCGCCACCTGCACCTGACGACCCAAAACGCTGCGGCTAGAGCCGTGAGTGCAAAGCCGGCAAGGTCTGCGGAGGCAACGTATCCAGCGAGGCTGGCGCCGAGTCCGTGCGAATCCGTGAGAATGCCGACCATCACCGGCAGCACCGAAAATGCTGCCACACCCGCCACACTGAGGCCGATCGCCGCGACAATTGCGCGTCGCGAGGGAGTCATGACAGCCGGCGCCATCATCGATTCCAACGATAGGTGAAGGTCACGCCATAGGTGCGCGGCTCGCCGTACAGAAGAATCCCGTTGCCGACACCGTTGTCGAAGGCATCGACGACGAATTCTTCATCCGCGAGATTGCGTACCCAGGCTGCAAGCTCCCAGTGCAGATTTGATGGGGCATAAACCAGACGGGCGTTGCTCAGCCAGTAGTCCTCGGCTGCAAGATAGCCGAAATTCACGGCTTCTTTGAAGACGCTGTCGGTATAGCTTGCATCCACGACGAGCCGCAGCAGATGCTCCGATCCGAGCGCCCATTCGTATTCCACCAGACCATTGAACGTGAGCTCGGGAGCATTGGGCAGCTTTCTGCCCGCGGGCACCGGGCCGGTGGCCGAATCGAACGCACCCAGCTCCGAATCGACATAGCCGAGCCCCGCCTGCAGCGTGAGACCGCTCGCGGCTCGCCATGCGACGTCGAAATCGAAGCCGAGTACCTCCGCGCTGTCGACGTTATCGAGCCGTAACACGGTCAGCCCGCCCACGGACACCTGTATGAAGGTCTGTATGTCGCGGTAATCGTAGTAAAACGCCGCGCCGTCCACGCGTACTTTGCCGTCCGCCAGCTGGCCTCTGAAACCGATCTCATAAGCGATCAGCTCCTCAGGTTCGAACGGCTCGAGCTCCGCGTCGCTGAAGGTAATGCCGCCAAAGAATCCACCGCTCTTGAAGCCTTTGCCGACACTGCCATAGAACAACCAGTCGTCGCTCGGCTTGTAGTTGAGACCGATCTTCCCCGACAGATCCGATTCGTCGATGCTCGTGTCGGTCGCTGTCAAAGGGAATGGGCCGGCGAAGCCCGGATTGCATCCCGGGTCGAGGATACAGCTCGTTCCGTCCGGATTAAGGTCGGTGCTGCCGCCAGTGAAATCCTTCTCTTCCCAGGTGAATCGCAGGCCAGTGACCAGGCTGAGCCGCTCGCTCAGAGGCCATTCCGCATGGCCGAATGCAGCGGCTGACCGCGTTTTTTGACGCCAGTCTGTCGAGAGAATCGTCAGCAGCAAGTCGCGGCTGTCAAATTGATTGCCAGCAGCCGTGTCCACCTCATCGTAAGAGTAAAACAGTCCGGCGACCCAGCTCGCACGGCCTGCAGTTGAGCTGAGCCGAAATTCCTGAGAGAACTGGTCGATGTCGGCGTCCCAAGTCGAATTGACCGATCTAACGACAGAGGCATCGAAGTCCTCGGCCTGCTTGCGTTTTAGCGTCTCGTAGCCACTCACCGAAGTGAGCAGCAACGAACTCAACTCGGCGTCGAAGCGCAGCACTGCTCCATACGACTCCACGTCGACCGTCGACAGCAAGTCGTAATCGCCCACGAAAGGATCGCCATCCGTATCGCTGTAGCCGAAGAAGTCGACGCAAGACGCTGGGTCGACCCGTCCGTCTAGGATGGGCTGGCAAACATCGAATGTGACTGGATCCTGAGTGCCAAAATGCTCGATGCCATAGCTATTCGAGCGATCCGTCCCACCGTGCAAGTTCAAATTGGCGCTGACCCGCTTACTCGGCTCCCAGGCAAGCTGCGCGCGCCACGCAAAGCGGTCGGCGGCCCCGAAATTCGCGCCGCTGACGCTATCCTCGGAAAATCCTTCGCCCTGATCCTGCACCTTGGCAGCGAGGCGGAACCCTAGGACCTCAGTGAGCGGGCCACCCGCGGCTGCTTCCGCCTCGAACAATTCATAGTCTCCGTAACTCGCACTGACAAATGCTTCAAATGCAGGCGTGGGCTTCCGTGTCACGAAGCTCACGGTTCCTGCCGTAGTATTGCGTCCGTAAAGCGTGCCTTGCGGACCCTTCAACACTTCGACGCGCTCCATGTCGAAGAGCTGCAGACCCATCATAGCCGTGGATGCCAGAAATACCTCGTCGATATAGACGCCCGCGGTTGGATTGTTGTTGGCGTTGAAGTCGTTGAGGCCGACGCCACGAATCGTCACAACCGGATTCGTCGCCCCTAAAGTGTTCTTGACGTTCACGTTGGGCAGATGGCGCGACAAATCGCCGATGTCTTCGACGCGTCGCTCCGCCAGTTCATCTCCGGAGAGCACGTTGATGCTGAGGCCCACTTCCTGCAGGCTCTGCTCGATTTTCTGCGCCGTGACGACGATTTCTTCGAAGGCTTGTTCGTCGGCCGCCGTGGCGGTACTCGCCCAGAGTGAGACGGCGGCGAACATGACTGTGGCGATGCAGCCGTTCGCAGTTCTCGCTGTAGACATGAGTGCAACTTCCTCTGGTTGGATTTCGTGGGTCTGACCGGTTCAGGTGCCGGCAGGAAAGTCTCGCTCGCAGAATTCGCGGAGCGCACCAAGAGACTGTGTGATGGTCTGCGCGGCGAGGCCGCGGCCGAACCAGCGATTGAAACCGTGTTGAAACACGGGCAGCGTGTTGCCGATCACCAGGCGCATGGACAGGCGTGTGCCACGCGCCAGATTGGCTGGCGATTCGAGCATGTAAGTCTCGTCCAGACGCATAAATGCCAATGCGATATGTGTCCGCAGGCGCTCTAGCGGCACGACTTCCTGCGGCCGATCGATAAGCGTCAGCGGCAGGCCCAGCAATCGGTACTGCCAGCGCACGGTTTGGCCGGGCCGAGGATAATCGTCAGGCGCGTCGATCGGACGCACGATCCCGGTATCCCAGACCACGACCTCAGCCGGATTCGTAAGCGCCAGCCAGACGCGCTCGCGATTGGCCGCAATGTCGATGCTCTTTTCGATGACTGCCGATGCCGGCGCCTCGCTCATGCGCACAATCCATTCAGGGCCCGGGCAATGACCTGTCGTCCGCGCACCAGCACCAATTCCCGCCAGTCGGCGTCTTCAGGATAAAACGCGCGTCGCATGTCCTGCTTGATTGCGCAGTTGAGGTCAGGACGGCTTGAGGTGCTGTGCAGCCAATTGTCCGCACGGAGCGCTTGGAGGACCTCAAGGGCGGGAAGCGTGCCAAATTCGACGGTGATCGGCGTCAGCTCGGTGTCGGGCAGCATCTGCTCACTCGCCGAATCGATTGCGCCTGGCAATCGCTCGAAGCCCGTGCCCGGACCAAAGAAGGTCGCGCCATTTCCTAGCCAGCGGTGTATCGCTGCGGCACGCAACCCTGCTCGATCTACGCCGCAGATCAGTTGGCAGGCGCCGTAGGGACCGAGCCCGGTGTGGATATCGAGGAGCGTCATTCGCTCCGCGCTCTTGGTGAGACCCGCGAACACCGAGCGAAGTAGTCGACTCGACCAGCTCGGTTCGCGACCACCAAAAAACAAGCCATTGGCGTGCCGATACTGGCCGCGGGCGAGCACCGTTTCAGCTGCGGTACGGCCGCAGCGTGCCTGATAGTCGATGAGGGCTTGCTCGCCGCGGCGCCGCGTCGTTTCGTTCCAGACTTCAGGACATAGCAGCGTGTGCAAGGCCTCGTAATCAGGGTTCTCCGGGTGCTGCGCATCGTGCTCGATGAAATTCCGGTTGACGTCAACATTTTCGTTGTCGACGCGGCGATACCAGGCGAAGCCATAGGGATTCAGTGCGTGGACCAGAATCACCGCGGTATCGTCGGGCACGTACGCTGTCTGCAGACCTTGCAGGCAGGCGATCTGCAGTGCCGATCCGGCAAATCCCTCAATGCCATGCGTGCCGCTGATGATCAGCAGGACGCGGCGTGCATTTTCGGCGCCAAGCCGTACTACATCTGTATAGAGGCTGTAGCCATCGACCGATGGGCCGGGATGTTGATGCGCGTCGACGGCCGCATGCTTCGCGGAAGCCGCTTCAAGCAGACGCTGACGAGCGTCGCGGTAGCTCGAAGCGAAAGAACCGTCGAATGCTGGAGTCATGGTGACCGCCATGGCGAAACGACGCAGGGAATATAAATCACTTGCGTGCGATGAAATTGTCTATTCCGGCCACGCACTTGTTATGATCGGCCATGTACACCCCTGTGATCGAGGCAGCTAACGAGGCGATCAGTGGGCACCGTTGGATTTCCAGCCGTCCTTACGCAAACGCTGCTCGAGATGCTCGATGAGTGGGGCGTCAATACGCATCTGGTGCTCGCCCAGTCAGGCCTGACGCGTGCTGCCATACGGCGTTCTGGTGCCTACATCGAGCGCGATGCCCATCTGCGGGTGGTGCGCCAAGCCCTTGCACTGTGCGTCGACCGTGGTCTGGGATTGCACTTCGGCCGTCGCATCAGTCTTCGGCATTACGGTGTCATCGGTTACGCCATGTTGAGCAGCGCCAGCATTCGGCAGGTCATGGAACTCTTCACTCGGTACCACCGCATGACCGGCCCGCTGCTTGGGATTTCGATACGCACCGCGGGTCATTCAGTGGTGGTCCGACGCGACGATCTCTTCGAACTTGGCGCGTTGCATCAATTCGCAGTGGAAGAATTCCTTAGCAGTTGGATTACCGTGTTCGACTCTTTGCTCGAAGAGACATTTCATCCGACCGAGATTCGTGTCAATTACCCTCCACCACGCTACGCCGACCTGTATGGGACGCTCTTGAAATGCCCGGTCACCTTCGATGCCGATGTCGTTGAGCTGCGATTCGACGTTGATTATCTGGACCGGCCTCTCAGCTTTGCAGATCCTGCGACAGCCGAGCTGTGCAAAGAACACTGCGATCAGCTGCTGGCACAGCTTGACGGTCAGGGGGGTGTCGTGGATGCCGTACGCCGGGCGATGACGGCGGCGCCAGGGCAGTTCCCGTCGCTCAACATCGTGGCGCAGCGCTTGCACACGAGCGTGCGCACATTGCGTCGCAAGCTCGCGCAGCAGCGCACGTCGTTTCGCGCGATTGATCGCGAGATTCGCCACGCGCTCGCGGTCGAATACCTGCGTGGCACCGAACTGCCGATCAAACAGATCGCCTACTTCGTCGGGTTCGAGGATCCCGCCAATTTCACTCGCGCATTCCGCAGCTGGGTGGGCTGCAATCCGCGCACATCACGGCGGAACAAGGAATCCGCTATCAGTTCCACTCGCGCAAGGAGAGAACAGCGCAAACCTGCGGCTGATCGCCTTCCTCACCGAGCCGGCCTTGATCCGTAGGATCCTCGCCCACCTCGACCAACCGACGACCCCGCCGCCGCTCGCCTCACGGGCACGCGCCCCGCCCCGGTTCGAAACCGAAGGGCCCGGCACTCCGGAGTTCGCGTTCGCTCCGTCCCCGCCCTGGGACCTGACCACGCCAGCGCCGGACCCCGGCCTCGCCTTCGATCAGACCCTGCACTGATCTCACCCCCACCAGGCGCCAAGTCACGCGGGCCGCCCAGATCCCTCCCCTGCGCCACCACCGCCGCGGGAACAGCATCCGACGCCGACCAGCGCGATCCAACCCCCGCCGCCGTCGAACGCCTCCAGCTCACGCGCCCGCGCGCTTGGCCCGCAATGGAAAAGGGCTTTTGAATTTCCTATCCGCATCCGCTATCCGGAGCTCGAGTACTTAGAACGCCACGGGAGTAGCCGGACCGGGCAGCATCGCCTCTGGCTCGGCCACGGTGCGACTTCGGATCCGAGTGTCGGCGCCACCGTCACTTGACTACGCGCGTCCACCCGGTGTACTCGTTGTATCGGATAGAAAGCGCGTCACCCGATGCGGCAGGTTCGTTCCATGCCCGCTGAAATCGTCAGGCCGGAATCGACCTGCCGACCCGACCTTTATCTCGCCGATTCGACTCTTTTCTACGTTCTTCTGTGCGAATTCCTGCACTCGGGCGGGGCCCGCTGCCGCCTGGGCTCCATCGAACGCTTCCTCACCTTCGCCGATCCCACCAGACGCATATCGGTGCCGGGGGAACTGTTCTTTGAGCTGTCCATGCGGCTCTGCGACGCGTGGGGTCCGGAGAATGTCTTCAGGGCGCTGGCGAACGCATTCGTGGAGCAGTGGACACCGGTGAGCACGGTTTTCGCGACCGCTTGGGATCCCGCACGGATCGCCGAGCGTCTCCAGGCGTTCGAGAGGCTCGCGGAACGATCTTGCCTCTCGCAGATTACCGTGGCGAGCGATAATGTGGTTGCCATCCGCCGGCTACTGATTCGCCGCGATCTGGCCAGCACAGTCTCCATCTCCGTCGCATATTGGGCTTATGTGGTTTCGGCATTCAGAGCTGCTGGATGTCAGGGGATACGCGTCGAGACGCCAGGCTGCCTGCTGCTGACGGACAGGCATGTCGATCTGGCAGCTTTGACGAGTGCCCCGCTCTCGCAAACCGTCCGGCTGTCCTGGGAGGTGAGGAAAGCTTGGCCGTCGCGTCAGACGCCGCGGTTTCGGGTTGCCAGACACGACAGACTGATATCGGACCTGGTCAGTCTGCTGGAGCGATCCATCGTCGCCGGCCGCCAGATGAGCCTTTCGGAGGCAGCAGTCGCCGTCCACCGCAGCAGGCGATCGCTCCAGCGCCGCCTCGGGGAGGCGAACGTCTCTTTTATGGGCCTGCGCCTCGCCCTGCAACTGCGCATTGCGAGCCATTCGCTTGCAGATGTCGAGCGAGAGCTGGACGACATCGCGATCAACGCCGGCTTTACCGACGCGTCCCATATGATTCGTCGTTTCCAGCAAGCCACAGGGATGACGCCACGCGAGTTCAACCGGCGTCTGATGACCTAGAAACCGTCGCAGAACCCTCCGCTTCCGAGCGCCGAGTGTTGGGCTGTCTGCGCCCGGGTGCGAACGCGGCAGGTGCGGTTTCGGCAGCTAAATTGGCGCGAACTTACAATCGATCACGACCGTCCGACTGCTAGTATCCCCACGACATCACGACGGCGGGGGGATTACAAAGTCGTGTGCGCGTCCATCGAGAAGCTGGCTAGAGTGTCGGCGGCGGCCTCTCGAACCTTCGCATTGTGCACCTGGAGCCTCCTGGTACTGGCCCCACCACCTGTCGGAGCGCAGGACGAAGGCGCGCGGGCGGGCGGTGTCGCGGCGCTTGAGGAAGTGATCGTGACGGCGCGCAAGCGCGAAGAGCGGCTCCAAGATGTCCCGCTATCCCTGCAGAGTTTCTCGGCCGACACCCTGTTCGCGAACCGGACGGAAAATGTCGTGCAGCTGATCGGCTCCGTTCCGAACCTATACACGAGCTCGAATCTTCTGTCTCCCGGAAAGGACTTCGTCAACCTTGTTATCCGGGGCGTTGGAGCTCAGAGCGCGGGGACACCGGCAGTAGGCACGTTCGTGGATGGCGTCTATCTTCCCGCGCTGTCGTTCGATATCGGCTATCTGGACGTCGAGCGCGTCGAGATCCTGCGCGGGCCGCAGGGCACGCTTTTCGGAAGGAATACGGAAGGCGGTGCGCTCAACATCATCCTCAGCAGGCCGGATGAGCGCACTTTGGCCAAGGTCGCCCTGACCTACGATGATTTCGAGACAGTCAAAGGTCAGGGCTCCGTATCAGGGCCACTGGGGAACGGTTTCTTTGCTTCGGGTGCGGTTGAGATCGAAAGCTCCGAAGGTTTCATGCGTAACAGGGTAGTTGTAGAGAGCGCAGGCGGTGGTGCTGGAGCTTCCGCAACCTCCGCCGACGACTATCACCGCTATGCGGCCAGGCTGGCACTACGCAAGGTCCTCGACTCAGGCACTGAGTTCTACTTCTCCGGGGACGGTTCGAGGAGGACGGGTCTCGACGGCCTCCCCGGCATCCCGCGAGGAAGAAAGGATTATTTCATCGAAAGCGATTTCCAAATCGACGCCGTCTACGAGAACTACGGCGCCAGTTTCGTCGTCGACCATCCCCTGGGGATCGGCACCCTGACGTCAATCACGGGTTATCGCGATACCTCAACCCTGCTGCCGTTCGACTTCGACGGCTCGGACGAATTCACCGGCAACTATCATGACCTGCGCAGCCGACAGGAGATCCTGTCCGAGGAGCTGCGGCTGAGCGGTGGCCAGGGAGGCAGCTTCAACTGGCTGCTCGGACTCTACGGGTTCTCGGAAAAGCACGTGCAGGAGCGTACGTTCCAGCTCCCGGAAGTCGAAGTATTTCCGGAGGGCATATTCGTCGACGAGCAGACGCAATCGCTGCAGCGGCGTGGCGTCGCCCTGTACGGGGACGTCACGTTCGCGCCATGGCCGCGGCTCGAGTTGAACGCGGGGCTACGCTATTCGTACGAGGAGATCCGCTCCGCAGTCGCCCTGGACTTCGAGATTCCCGGAATCGTCGCCGTTGACGAAAGCAGTCGCGACCGGGTTCACGACGACGAGATATCACACACGGCCTCGATTCGCTACAAGTGGCTCCCCGATCTCATGTCCTATTTGCGCTACGCTCGGGGCTATAGAGCCGGCGGATTCCCTCTGGCGCCGGCAAGCGCCACGACGAACATATCGTTCCTGCCGGAGATCTCCAACAACTATGAGATCGGCCTGAAAGGCCGATTGGGGACCGGTGCATTCGAATTCGACCTTGCCGCCTTTCGCATCGACATCAGCGATCAGCAGCTCTCAACCATCGTGTTCCTGAACGGCGATCCGAACCTGCCGGTCGCTTCGGTCGGCAATGCCGGCAAAAGCCGCTCGGAAGGGTTCGAGGCGCAGCTCACCGCGCGACCGTTCACCGGATTGGAACTGCGCGCCAACGTCGGCAGGACCGAAGCGAAGTACGAGCGCTACGTCGATACGGTGGGCGTGGACAGGTCGGGAGAGCGGTTTCCGTTCGTGCCTGAATGGACAGCGGAGTTCTCGGGCACGTACCGGTTCGAAGTGCGCCCTGATATTGCTCTCGAACTGTATGGCGCCTATCGATACGTCGACGACATCCTGTCCGGGAGTGGAGTCGATATCGACCTGCAGTTTCCCGTGCCCTCCTATCGCATCGTCGACCTACGGGCGTCGCTGGTCTCGCCTTCTTGGCGGGTGGACATATTCGCCGACAACGCCACTGACGAGTTTGCGGAGACCCGAGTCTTCAACGCCTTCTTCTTCCTGGAGCCGCGACCGTTCTCGATCGTGTTGCCGAAGCGTCGACTGGGTGTGAGCCTGTCGTATCAGTTTTAGCCGGGCAAAGGTCTTCTTCGAGGCCGATAGCGGCTCAGCATGCATGCTCATGTGAACGGCGTCAGGCTTTTCTTCGACGTCAGCGGCCCGCTGGTCGTGCCTGACGGGAATGTGACTGGGGAAAGGCGCAGCATCATCCTGCTGCACGGCGGACCAGGCATGGACCACATGGTGTTCAAGCCGGCTTTCGACGCTCTCGCAGGCCACGCCCAGGTCATCTATGTCGATCATCGCGGCTGCGGACGAAGCGATGCCGCCCTGGCATCGACGTGGCGGATCGAGCAATGGGCCGATGATGTCGCGGAGCTCGTCTCGTATCTGGGCGTCCACCGACCGATCGTGCTCGGCACGTCGTTCGGCGGCTTCGTGGCTCAGCGGACGGTGGCGAAGTACCCGGCCGTGTTCAGCGGCTTGGTGCTCATGAGCACGACAGCGCGCGCGGCTGTCGTCGCTTTGTGCGAAGCGATGGGTCGCCTGGGAGGATCTGCCGCACGCAATGCCGCCCGGGCCTTCTTTTCGGATGCGTCCGAGCCGGGCGTGGTCGAGCGCTACTTCGAAACGTGCCTGCGATACTACACCTTCGGACAGCTCGATGCGTCGGCGATCGCGCGGGTGCGCATAAACCGGGATGTGATGATCCACTTCTTCGGCCACGGCGGTGAGTTCTACGACTTCGATCTGCGTAACGACGTGGCGGGCATCACCGCTCCGACGCTGGTCGTCCATGGGCGGAACGATCCGGTGTTTCCACCCGCCTGCGCCGAGGAACTGTTGGCACACCTGCACTGCGAGCGGAAACGGCTGGTATACCTCGAAAACTGCTCTCATCTATCGGAGCAGGATGCGCCCGATATGATCGTGAACTCGATCATCGATTTCTTCGGTCTGCGATGACGGGCGAATCGGCGTTTTGCTCAAGTTACCTGGATGCCAGGGAGCAATTCTGCGAGGTTGCGCGGGCCCGGGGCTTCTCGGTCACGCGGTATCCGCTGGCCCGTCTGATGGGCCTCGAGGGCGAGGACCTGTCTATCGATGCTGCGACGAAGGGCACCGCCGGTGACTGCCTCGTGCTGCTTTCGGGCGTGCACGGGGTCGAGGGGTTTGCCGGCTCGGCATGCCAGATCGAATGCATGCAGCGCGTGGAGTTCGATGGCCTCAGAATCATACTGATCCACGCGCTGAATCCATATGGATTCTCGTTCTCGTCTCGTGTCAACGAGAACCGTGTCGACCTGAACAGGAACTTCGAGGACCGCTATCCACGCGACTACAACGCGCGCTATTCGGACGTGCATGCGACGCTCGTAGAGATCATCGCTGGAGCGAGGGTTGAGCCACCCGCTCGATCAGCTATCGACGCGTGGCTCATGTACTGGGAGAGGAAACTCGGTCGAGAGGGATCTTTCGCCGTCATCACAGGCGGGCAGTTCCGTCACCCGGACGGCCTGTTCTACGGCGGTCATGAGCTGCAACCGTCAGTCCGATTGCTCGAACGCATCCTTGCCGCGCATTACGTACCACGGGCCGCCCGGGCGCTCACCATAGACTTTCACACGGGTCTCGGGACGCCAGGTCATGGAGAGTTGATCTATACCGGTGGCGCTACGGACCGCGCCTGGGAGCTGGCCCAAACCTGGCTCGCCGAGCCGGTGACCTGTCCACAGCACGGTAACTCCGTCTCCAAGGAAGTGAGAGGGTCAGCGCAGTCCTTCTTCGTGCAGGGGCACCTGGCACGTGAGGGCAGCTATGCGGCTCTGGAGTTCGGCACGGTGCCGATCGAGGAAATGATTGCGGCCTTGTGCGAAGACATCTGGCTCCGCACCAGATCTGACATAGATCCCCGCGTGGCCGAGAGAGTTCGCGCCGGCGTGCGCGCGGCATTTCGCCTGGAACAGCCAGCCTGGGAAGCAGCCATCCTCGGCAGGGCCGTGCAGGTCGTGTCCCGGGCGGCTGCTGCGCTTCGAGCCTAGGCAGATCCGGTCGCTAGTGCGCCGTGGCGGCCGGACGTCGCCGAGGCATCGCCGCGGCCTGTGCCAAGCGAGGCGTCACCGCGACCCGTGCCGAGGGCAGCTTCGGAGCGTCCAGTTCCCAAAGACGCGTCGGAACGTCCCGTACTCAACGAGGCATCGCCTCGACCTGTACCAAGCGACGCGTTAGCGCGACTCTTGCTAACAGTCGCACCAAAAGCGCTTCCTGCACCGATCAAAATTGTTGCGACCGCACAAGCCAAAGCAACTTTCCTGCTCTGCGTCTCAGTTTTCATTTTCCGCCCGCCTCGCGGAGCCGGCGGTCAGGGCGCGGATCCTCGCTCACTGTGAGCGCACCGCGTCGCCGCAGTACCCGGCCGAGCTGCCGCTGGGAGCCCGGGCGCCGCCGGCGCGGTCGCGCCTGCTGTGAGCGCGCCGGTGATGGACCGGCCTGCGGCGCGTGCGACGGCGGGCGGGGGGACGCGGCTGCGCCGCGTTCAGGGCGCGGGCCGGGGCGCGGGGCGGATGCCTGCGGGCAGCGCGGTGCCGGTGCAAGTTGCGGCGCTCGGGCGGCGGTCCGGCCGGGTGTCCCGGCGACCGGAACGGTTCGGGCCAGGTGCGTCGACGGTCCGTTCCGGCCAGCCCGAGGTCGGCTACGCGCACCGGCGTACTCCGACATGCGCGTTTGAATTTCCTATCCCCATCCCCCATCCCCTCCACTGGACCCCACTGGGACCCAAAAGCAAGCGCCAGGCTATTAAGAAGCTTCTTACGCCGGGCACCAGATCCGTGATCTATGCGGCCTGAGCGTTGATCTGCACCTCGCATCCCATGTCATTGAGCCGCCGCACGAGCCGTTGAATGGCTTTGGATTTATCCCGGCGTGTGAAGTGATCGGCGCCGAGGTCTTGGTATTCAACTCCGTTTTTCAGCATGTGATAGGCGGCCGTCAACATCGAAGCGGCGACCGCGACGATGGCCTTCTTGGCGCCGCGACGCGCGCGCAGCCGATGGAACTGCGCCTGTAGATAGGAGTCGTTCACCCGCACGGCGCCCCACGCACAGGTCACCAGCGCGGTCTTGAGCCACGGTGCGCCCTGACGGATGCGCGTCGAACGCCGTTTGCCCGCACTCTCATCGTTCTTCGGACAAAGACCAGCCCAGGAGATCAAGTGCCCGGCCGTGGCAAAGCGCTGCATGTCGACGCCGATCTCCGCCACCATTACCTGCGCGGTGACGTCACTCACTCCGGGCATCGTGGTCAGAAGGCGGGCGCTTTGCTGGATCGGCGCCAAGGATTTTCCCACTCGGGCATCGATGTCGGCGATCGCTTCCCTCAAGGCATCGACGAGCTTCAAATGCAGCTGCAGCAGCGCCTGATGATGCGGCCGGACTCTCCCGCGCAGCGCTTCGATCAGTTCGGCTCGCCTACTCTTGGCGTTGCCGTATGCCGGGTCGGCCAGCTTTTCCGGATCGCGCTCTCCGGCAATGATCGCCTGCAACATCGCTCGACCGCTTTTGCCCAAGATGTCCGACAGCACGCTGCCGAGCTTCAGGTTCGCATGCTCCAACGTCTTTTGGATCCGCAGGTTGTGTTGCGCCGTCTAGCGCACCAGTTGCTTGCGGCTGCGCGTCAGATCCCGCAGTTCCTGGATCGCCGTCGGCGGTACAAAACTCGATCGGATCAGCCCGTGCGCCAGCAGATCCGCGATCCACGTCGCGTCGTTCACGTCGGTCTTGCGCCCCGGCACATTGCGGATGTGCTGCGCGTTGGCCAGCACCAGCTCAAAGTTCTCCTCGAGCAGATGCCACACCGGCTTCCAGTACACCCCCGTGGCCTCCATCGCTACGTGCGTCACACCGTGGCCGGCTAACCACTCATTGAGTTCATACAACGCCGTGGTCGTCGTCCCGAAATTCCTGACCTCATCGTGCCGTGGTTCGCTTATACAGCGAACCCGCGCAAACACGCTGTCCTTGTGCACATCAAGCCCCGCGCAACGGGGATACATCACGTCCATCGTTTCTCCCTCCCTGTGAGCCGTGATGCCGGGAGGAACTCTCGTTGTCGAAATCTATTAATCGTGCTCCGGGATGCAATCACATCCCTGGCAACAATTCAGGGTGCTCGTAGAGTTCCGGGTCCAACTATCCTGCGGGCTCGCTCGCACCAAGCCTTTAGCGCCGACCTCGTTCCCGACACCGTGCTCATGCTACCGCCGTCACCACAGTCGCGCGCTCCCAGCTTCTTCCTTCAGGGACTGGCGCGCCAGATGACAAACTATCCTGCCTAGCAGAGGAAATGACTCACAAGCCCGCCACGAACCGCCGTCGCCGTTGACGATGCTTCAGTGTCAGATGTACGCTTTCAATGCGTACACTGCCCGGAGTAGCCCCGATGCCCCGCGTCGTCGTCGAAGACAGCAAGCGCATGAACTTGCGCATCCTGTCCGAGCAGAAGGCCGTGCTCGCACGCGCGGCGGCTCTGGCGCGAACTGATCTGACGAGCTTCGTCACGCAGGCGGCGCTGCGGGAGGCCGAGTCCGTGATCGAGGAGGCGGAGCGCGTGCGCCTGTCCGTGCGTGACAGCCTCCTCGTGCTCAATCTTCTCGAGAATCCGCCGCCCCTGAACAAGACGCTGAAGTCTGCCATTTCCGCTCTGCCAAAACGGAAGTGAAGCTTCCGCCCTGGCACGAGGAGCCGGTCGGCAAATCGCACGATCGCCAGGGGTTCGACTGCGGCGATGAATCGCTGAACGATTTCCTGCGCCGGCACGCCCGCCAGAGTCACGAGCGGGGCGGCGCGAAGACCTTCCTCGCGATCGACGATGCCGATGGCCGGACGGTGCTCGGCTTCTTCAGCCTCGCCCCGGCGAGCCTGCAATACGCGGATGCGCCGGAGGTGGTGAGCCGGGGTCTCGCCCCGCACGAAGTGCCGGGCTTCCGGCTGGCGCGGCTGGCGACGGATCTGCGTTTCCAGGGACAGGGTCTCGGCGGTCAGCTAATTGCCGCGGCCGCGCGGCGCTGTCTGCGCGCAGCCGCCGAAGTCGGTGGCGTCATGCTGGTCATCGATGCAAAGGACGACCGCGCAGCGCGGTGGTATGCCGCTTATGGCGCCACCGCCTTGCGGGACAGACTGCTGATGTTGGTTCTACCGCTCGCACAACTGGAGCGGGAGCTGAGGGCGGCCGGTTAGCTGTAAATGCTCGATGTTTTCACCGTATTCACCGGAGATGTCGGGCCTGAACTTCGTGTCCGCTTGGGAGATGATTCTCGCGTGCATCCCTTTGCCCACGCAGATATGGAATCACGCCTCGGACGCGCGACCGCTCCATTGCAAGGCCCCAGTCGAATTCGAGACCAAAGGTCGGATACCTGTTTCCCGGTCGATAATTCGCCGGCCGGACGCTCGACCGAACCACTGTCATTCGTTATTGCCCCAGCGCGATACATGCTGCTGCCATTGGCGAATGCCATCACGGGGTACACGGTTAAAGCGATGGAGCGAAAGATCGAACGCGGTGATTGGGCGGAAGGCAAGGTGTGGCGCCGTGCGCCTGATGGCCGAATCCTGATCGACATTCAGGGGTATCACCGATGGGTAGAAAGTCGGCAACGGGCGGGGTTCGCGCGAAAGGCAAGGATCGCATCGAATTCACGTTCACATTTGGGCGCAAACGCTATCGCCCGACGCTGCGGCGCTCTCCCACCGAAGGCAATCTGCGACGCGCCCGGGTACAGCTCGAAGCGATCAAGCTCAAGATCGGCGCCGGCACCTTCACGTTCAAGGACGAGTTTCCTGACTACCGGTACGAGGACAGATTGCCGGAGGTGCGGAACGCCAGAACTCCGCGTTTGACCTGCAATCAGGTCTTCGATGCCTACCTGGCCCACTGCGAAATGCGCGTCGCCATGAACGACATGGCTTTTTCCACGTTCGATGGCTACCGAAAAATTCTGGATGCCGTATGGCGGCCACAGATCGGCTTGGAAGCATTCGAGGAGATCCGTTACTCGCGACTGGCCGGCATCGTGGCAGGCCACACGCGGACGAAGAAGACCTATAACAATGTGGTCAGCGCCGTGCGCTGCGCGTTCGACTGCGGATACAGAGATTACCCCGAGAGACCCAATTCCGCCGCGGGCCTGAAAACACTCCGCATCACGAAGAAGGATTGCCTGCCGATCGACCCCTTCACGATCCAGGAAGGCGAACGCATCATCGCCGAGTCGCACGCCGAATTCGGCCCGGCTCATGGCAACTACGAGGAGTTCCGGTTTTTCACCGGCCTGCGGCAGTCGGAGCAGATCGCGCTTCAGGTCGGCGATTGCGATTTACTGAAAGGGAAAATCCGGATAGCCAGGGCGCGCGTTCTGGGTCGCGACAAGGATCGGACGAACACCCGCGAGGATCGCGAGATCACCGTTTGCGGCAGGGCGCTGGACTTGCTCAAGCGGCAGCTGGCGCTGCGGGAGCAGCTCGCGGCTGCCGGAAAGCCTGACCATGGACTCCTGTTCTTCCAGGCGGACGGGGCACGCATCGACGACCTCTCGTACCCCTACGATCGCTGGCGCTACATCATGGAAAAGACCCGGATTCGCTACCGCGAACCCTACAACGCCCGCCATACGTACATCAGCTGGCGCCTGATGGCGGGCCACAACGTGCTGCTCGTGGCCAAGGAGGACGGCCACAGCGTGCACACGATGCTGACGACTTACGCCGCCTGGACCGACGACGCGACCGAGGCTGACATAGAGACGATACGCGCGGCGATGGAACAGTCTCCCGCTCTGCGGACACTCGCAGCCAGTGATCGCCCCAAGCGCCGCTTGGAGTCCCCCGGATTTGCCACCGTTTTGCCACCAGAAGGGGAAGAGACAATCCAGCCCCGGGAGTGGGGCCGGCTAAGTTGGCGAAAGTACAGGCAAGGCGCTCATCCGGGCCTTGCCGAAAATTGGCGGAGCGGACGGGACTCGAACCCGCGACCCCCGGCGTGACAGGCCGGTATTCTATCCAACTGAACTACCGCTCCAGGTCACTGGTGGGTGCTGCAGGCCTCGAACCTGCGACCTTCGCCTTGTAAGGGCGACGCTCTCCCAGCTGAGCTAAGCACCCGCTGGACCGGAATCCGGCCCC
>Ga0187892_10005591_pt1 | contig 19613 bp, 18 predicted proteins | sample MA1701073metaG_FD_139345 | JGI IMG/M metagenome (GOLD analysis project Ga0187892, IMG submission 139345) | Bio-ooze microbial communities from a basaltic lava cave in the Kipuka Kanohina Cave System on the Island of Hawaii, USA - MA170107-3 metaG ...
AGAGTTGGCGGCGGGAAAGCAGAGGCGACTGAGCAAGCAGTTGGTGAATGAGGGCGAGGTCGTCGGCACTGATCGAGCGGCCCTGAACGATCTGGCTTGTGACCATGGAGGAAAGGTGGCACGAGCCGGCGGCGGAGTCCAGCAAAAAATGTAACCCGAGAAAAAATGGACGCTAAACACATACCACGCTTCGGCTACAAGCTGACGAATTGCTGATGCGCAGCAGCCTACCGCTGGCTCAGTTCCATGTCGGTGTTCTCAACTGCTTTCGCCACGCGCTCGAACACCGTCCCTTGAAAGCTGCCGATGAAGAACACGGCGAAGATCGTCACGCCGAGACAAATCTTGCACGGCCAGCCGAGACGGAAGTTCATGGGCTGCTTCGTCCCACTGAGTGTTCAAAGGCCTTTCAGGAACCTGCGCACCTGGTCGTGGTTGCCGAGCATCTTGAAATAGAGGACGTGCCCGCGATCCTCGAAACCAGCCGTTGTCCCAATCCCAGCCTGACCTCGTAATGGCCCTTGATGAGTTTCCTCAACCCGGTGCCTTCATGGCGGTGTGGTTGACCGAACACCTCTTGGACTGCGGAGACGACTTGGAGTGAGCGGACGCGGTCCAGCAACCCGGCGTCAAATTCGATTTCTTTCAATCCAGGACCGAGGGATCAAACTCGCCCTTGAAGGCCACAATCCTGCCTGCGCGTTTGCTCCTTATGTACCGAACGCGCTCGCGCTTCTGAAATTCCTTCCACTCTGCAGCAGTTACGCCGTACTCCTTCGTGACGGATTCGCGTGTCATGGGAACGATGGCGATTTCTCCAGGAACAGCAGGCTTCACCTCAACAGGCGAAAGTTGCAGGATCTGGTCGCCCGCGATGATTCCGATCTCCTCGCCCCTCTTGGCGCGTTCGCAGAGCTTGCCCAGATTGGCGCGTGCTTTCGTGAGGGTGATGGTCGTCATGCCGTCTTTTTAAGGTCTTTCACGGGTCTTGTCAAACGCGCTGCGTAAACCTCCCAAGTCCACCGTCAGGCGTGAGACGGGGGTGTCGGAACAAGCTACCGTTGGGTCAGTTCCAATTTGGCATTCTCGACTGCCTTCGCCACGCGCTCAAAGACCGGCCCTTGGAAGATGCCAATGAAGAACACGGCGAAGATCGTCACGCCGAGACAAATCTTGCACGGCCAGCCGAGACGGAAATCCACGGGTTCCTTCGGTTCGTCGAAATACATCGTACGGACGACGCCGAGGTAGAAGTAGAGCGACGCGCCGACGCCGAGCAGGCCGACCGCTAGCAACCAGTAGAGGCCGCTCTCCCACGCCGCGCCGAAGAGCAGGAACTTGCCGAAGAACCCGGCCAGCGGCGGCACGCCGGCGAGCGAGACCATCGAAACCGCCATCGCCGCGGCGAGCAACGGCGAGCGCTTGGCCAAGCCCTTGTACGCGTCGATCTCGTCGCTGCCCACGGTGTTCGAGACGGCGACGATCACCAGGAACGCTGTCAGGTTCGTGAACAAATAGGCAAACAGATAGAACAACACCGCGCTCGTGCCCATCACCGACGCGGCGGCAACGCCCATCAACATGTAGCCGGCGTGGCCGATGCTGGAATAACCGAGCAGGCGTTTGACGTTGCGTTGTGGGATGGCGCCGAAGTTGCCGTACAGAATGGTCAGCGCCGAAATCACAGCGATCAACGTCGCGCCGATCGCGCCGGCGGGGACGACGTCGCTGTCGAACAACCGCAACAGCAGCGCAAAGCCGGCCGCCTTCGAGCCGACCGCCAGGAATGCGGTCGTCGGCGTCGGCGAGCCTTGATAGACGTCGGGCGCCCAGATTTGCATCGGCACGCTGGCGATCTTGAAGCCGATCCCGGCCAGCACGAGCAGGATGCCGAACCGGTAGCCGGCGCCCGCTTCGCCTGCGTGGATGGCAAGGTCCGCAAAGTTCGTCGTGCCGGTCGTCCCGAAGATGAATGTGATGCCGAACAACAGGAACGCCGACGCCACCGCGCCGATCACCAGGTATTTCAGACCGCCTTCGAGCGATGTGACCTGCCGGCGCAGATAGCTCGCCAACACGTAGAACGTGACCGTGATCAGTTCGAGCGAGACGAACAGCATGACGAAATCCATCACGCCCGAGACCAGCAGCATTCCGACGCAGGCGAACACGATCAACGCGTAGTATTCCGCGATCCCGGATTCAATCTGGCGCGAGAATTCGACGGACATGATCAGCACGAAGGTCGTCGCAAGCAGAAAGAAGCGTTTGAAAAGGAGCGCCAGGGAATCCACCTGGTAGATCACCTGGCCGTCGCCGATCTCGAAACCGGCGTTCGTGGTTTGATGCGCCAGCGGACAGTACGTCCACGCCAGGATCAAGAGGACGCCGCCCGCCGCCAGGTAACCAAGGCCGCGCTTGTTGAACTGTCCGCGGAACAAGTCCACCAGCAACACGCCGATTGCGAGGACCGTCAGCGCGATTTCGGGTGAGAGGAGGCGCCAGTTCACTTCGTCGCCCCTGCGGTCGTCTCGGCCGGTGTGGTGGCCGCCGTCCCCGGCGGCTGGTGCGTTGCGTGCACCAATCCCAAGCGCCCGGGGACGGGCGCCACCACACCGGTACTGGTCACGCCAGTCTGATTCTCAAAGATCGCCGCGATTTGCTTCGCGCCGGGCCTGATCACGTCCACCAACACGCGCGGCCAACAACCCACGAGCAGCAACACAACGAGCAGCAGCGCGATGGGGAACCGCAACGCCAGCGTGCGCGCATCGCCAAGCTGCGCCCATTTCGCCGGCAACGGGCCGAAGAACACCGTTCGCACGGCGCGCAACATATAGACCGCCGACAGGACGACGCCCCAAACGGCCAGCGCCGTCACCCACTGGAACGCGTTCCACGACCCGAAATAGATCATGATTTCGGAGACGAAGTTGGCGAACCCCGGCAGCCCGACGTTCGCCATGGCCGCCATCACGAAACACGTGGCGATGAACGGCAATGTCCTCGCTAGCCCGCCCAAGTCGGCCATCTCGCGCGTCTTGGTCCGTTCATAGATGTAGCCGCTCAAGGCGAACATCAGCGCCGCGGCGATCCCGTGGGCGAACATCAGCAGCACCGTCCCGCTCAGGCCAATCAGGTTCAGGCTGGCAATGCCGAGGAACGCGTAGCCCATGTGCGAGACGCTCGAGTAACCGATCAGATAGTTCAGGTCTTTCTGCTGCATCGCCACGAGCGCGCAATAGAGGATGTTGAACAGGCAGAGAATCAACAGCACGTTGGCCCAGTCTTTCGCCCCCACCGGCAACAGTGGCAAAGCCACCCGCAGCAGCACGTACAGTCCAAACTTTTTCAGCACGCCCGCGTGGATCATCGCCGTCGGCGTCGGCATTGTGGCGTAGCCGATTGGCGCCCAGGTGTGGAACGGCCAGAGCGAAACGAGGATGCCGAAGCCAAAGAGAAACAACGGGAAAACCCTGGTCTGGAAGCCGACCGGGTAGCCTTCCCGCTGCAAGTCGAGGAGGTTGAAACTGCGGGCCGGGCCGCCAAAGTAAAGCGCCAGAAGCCCGATCAGGGCGATCAGCGCGCCGACGGAAAGATAGATCGTGATCTTGAACGTGGCGTACTGTCGTTTCTCCCCGGTGCCCCAGATGCCGATCATCAGAAACGTCGGGATCAACGCCAGTTCGTGCAAAAAGTACATCCAGAAAATGTCGAGCGAAGCGAATGCGCCGATGATCCCGCCGTTCATCAGCAGGAGCAGGACGTAGAACTCCTTCTCCCGCGAGCCGATCTCGCGCGCCACCAGCGTGGCGGCGAACCCGACGATGGCGGCAAGGAGGATCAACACGATGTTGATGCCGTCCACACCGACCTGGAAGGTCAACCCGAGCGACTCGACCCAGTCCCACCGGGTCGAAACGAACTGGTAATCGCTAACCTGACTGCGGTCGAAGAGCAGGAACAGCAACAGCGCCGCGGCAAGTGTCACGACGGACGCGGCAATCGCGAGGATGCGCGCGACGTGCCCCATCCGTCGCGGCACCAACAACAAAAGTGCCGCTGTCGCCAGCGGCACGATGAAGGTTGCCAAGAGCAAAGCGCTCATTGCATGCGGGAAAACAGGCGGTCAGTATGCCTTCGGCGTCGGGATTGGCAAGCGGAAAGGCCGGACGGTGGCGGCTTTGGGAGGGTTTGGGTGCGGCCCGCGGCCCCAAGCGCGCGATGAATCGCGCTACTGCGAACGGACCCAAATCGCGGCTACGCAGTCCTGCGACGCAAGCGAATGGCAGCCAAGACCAGGCTCGTCAGCGCCAGGGTCGATGGCTCGGGAACATCGAGCCAGCGGCTGTTGAGATAGGTCTGCACCGAGAGCCGGTCGGCGTCGGAAAGCGGGCCGTTATAGACGAGCACCTCGCCGATCAGGCCATCGAACAGATCGGCCGTGCCCGTGTTGTTGAGGTAGCCGCCGCCAAGGCGGTTGACGCCGGTGTAGGTGGACTGGTACGCGAGATTGGTCGTGCCTTGGAAGATGCCGTCCGCGTACAAGTTCACCAGACCGTCGCTCACGCGGCGGACAATCCTACATCGCCGGGCGTCAGATCTCCTTGTAATAGAAGATCGAGTAGGCCAGCGCCATGATCAGCGCGGTCATGCCCACACCGTAACCGAGCACCTTGAGCGTGTGCGCCCAGGTGATGACATTGCCGACGATGATGTCGTCGATCAGGTTGAACGATTGCAGGTCGGGGATGAAGAACGCGACCATGAACATCCCGAACTTGGCGAGCACCGTGCCTTGGTCCTGCCACATTTCGCGCGCGCTGCTCTGCAGGTGGCCCATGATGTAGATGCAGAAGGAGATGAACACCGTGAAAATCATCGACGTGGAAATGCTCGCCACGAACATCGCAATCGCGGTGACCAACACCAGTTTCGTGAATGCCAGCAGGACGGCCTTGATCAGGTTCAGATCGCGCACCTGCGCTTTGATTTGCTGGATCACCATCTCGTTTGTGGCCAACCCGGTTTGGTCGGCGGCCATCCCGAACCCGGCGAGCGTCTCGCTGATGAGCACCCGTTCCATGTAAAACAACACCAGCACGAAGACGGCCGACATCAGGAGGACGCTTGCCAACATGAGGAGCACCATCCCCACAAACTTGCCCAGGATAAATTCGAGCCGCCACACCGGCTTGGACAGGATCGTGTAGATCGTTCGGTTCTCGACTTCGCTCGCCAACAACTGCGCCGTCAGGATGATCGCGATCACCATGCCGCCGAAGGCAATCACGCCGAGGCCGATGTCCTTGATCATCTTGAGCTGGTCCTGAAAACCGAATTGCGTGAAGAATCGCGAGCTCGCCAGGATGAACACGCACACCAACAACACGATCAGGAACACTTTCTGGCGCGTTGCCTCGACGAAAGTATTCGTGGCGATCGCCCAGACGCGCGCGAGCGAGAACGGCACGCCGGTGCGAACGGGTGCGGAGCTAATTGCTTCCTGAGCCATTGCCTTTTGCCCTCTTCACTGCCTCCAGGAACATCGATTCGAGCGTCGATTGCGGATGGTCCGCCGAGATAAACTTCGCGCCTTTCGACTCGAGGAACTTGCGGACCTCCTCGCGCTGCGCGTCCGGCAGGTTCTCGACCATGATCTGCGTCCGTCGTTGGTCGCTGACGAGTTCCTTGACGTGGCCCTCCATGATTTTGCGCCCGCGATGCAGGATCGCGATGCGATCGCACACTTCCTGGACTTGTTCCAACAGGTGCGAGCAGAGGAGGACCGTCTTGCCCATTTTCTTGAGATGGAAAATCATGTCGCGAATCTCGCGGGAGCCGATCGGGTCCACGCCGGCGGTGGGTTCATCGAGCAACACCAGCCGCGGGTTGTGCATCATGGCCTGGGCGATGCCGATGCGCTGGAGCATGCCCTTGGAATAGCCCGCGAGCCGGCGATTGCGGGCGTCGGTCATGCCGGTGAGCGTCAGCATTTCGTCGATGCGGCTGTTCATCTGGCTCGCCGGCACGCCGCAGAGCCGCCCGTAAAACCGCAGCGTCTCGGCGCCGGTCAGATAGCGGTAGAAATACGGGTTTTCGGGAAGAAAACCGACATCGAGCCGCGAGCCGACGGTCATGCAATCGCGTCCGAAAATCCTGGCCTCGCCGCTCGTGGGCAGGATCAGGTTGAGGATCAGCTTGAGCGTGGTGCTTTTCCCCGAGCCATTGGGTCCGAGCAGGCCGTAGATTTCGCCTTCCTCGATGAGCAGATCGAGCGCGTCCAGCGCGAGCACTTCGCCTTTGCGCCAGCCGAGCTTGTACCGTTTGGTCAGCTTGTTTGTTTCGATTGCGTACATCAGTGCGCGATCACAAATCCCTTGCAGTTCCCGCTTGTGGCGACCCAGTTTTCGGCGGCGCTGCGGATGTAATCCCCGAGTTGGCTGGCGCGGATGGCTCGCAGGAACTCCTTCAATTCCGCTTCCTCACCTTCCGCAATCAATTCCACCCGGCCATCGTCCAGGTTCCGCACGTGCCCCGCCACTTCGAATCCCGTCGCGATCTCTCTCGTTGTCCATCGGAAGCCCACGCCCTGCACCCGTCCCGTGTAATACACTTCCACCCGCTTTCGCATACCGGCTTTCCCACCCACGCGCGGCGGACTGTAGCCAAAGGCCCCGCCGGCTGCAACTGATTTTTTGACAAGTGGAAAATGGAAATGCCGTTGTCAACCGGCGGAGACGCGGTGTAGGTTTGCTCATCGTGCCGTGAAACGCGACCAGCCCCAAAGCAAGCCCGCACCGGCTCCGGGGCCACGCCCTGCCGACCCCGAGCCCGCCGCGGAGTATTGGCGCTGGTGTCCGCGTTGCGGCCATGAATTGATCAACGAGAAGTGCAAACTGCGGTGCCCGCGTTGCCAGTATTTCATGAGTTGCTCGGACTTTGATTGAGTCCATGGCATTCGGTCGGCGCGCGGAGCCTCCCACATTCGTCTTTTGTCCATTCGTGTGACCGCTCGCATGAACTGTACTGTGTTGAATGCTGCCCGAAACTCCGGAAAGCTGAATGTGGGAGGCGCCTGCGCGCGCCGACCGGTTTACACTCACTTCGTCGCGACGGTTTCCTGCCTTGCCAGCACTTCCTTGATCCGCACTTTGATTTCCGGGTCGTCCGTCTTGGCGAGAAGCTGCCGGAGCGTCGGCTCGGCGAACCGTCCACGCTGTTTCAACTCGCGCGAAGTTTTTTCCCGCACCCGGTACGACGGATCGCCCAGCTTGCGGACTTTCACCATCAGGTCGTTCTCCATCTCGGGCGTGATGAGCTCAACTCGCCCGACGAGCACCCGCACCAACTCTGCCGGGTCCGGCTTGATCGTGATGGGCAGAATCGCGTCTGTTGCTTTGAGCGGCAGGACGTAGAATGCGCGAAGACCCTCCTCGAACCACTGGTCGCGCCAGGTTTCGATCATTGCTTTCGCTTCCTTCTCGTACAGCCCCTGCGAGGTCAGCAATCGCTCGAGGTCCCGCCCGAGGGCTTCCAGCGTCCGGTCGGTGACGGGACGTTCGACGACGACGCGTTCCCGGCTGGCGCAAAGGATGCGGTAGCCGATCTTGCCGGCACGGTTTTCGAAAACGATCACCTCACCGAGATCGTCCACGCCAGTGTTTTGCAGCGCGACTCTATCCCCGAGCATCTGCACCGTGAGCGGCAGCTCGAAGGTCCCGACGCCGCGATAGAAAAGGAACTTCTCATGTTCGAAACTTTCCGAATCCGTGCGGCAAACCCGCACGACCGCAGCGTCCGTCTCGCGCGCGGCGTAGTAATGGCTGCTTTCCTTCTCTCGCGGCAGCGCGACGGTCGCGGTGGGCATCACCTTGAATTGTCCCCAATCGATGAAGTTCGGCGAGACCGCTTTCGCCTGCGGATACCACTCCGAGATCGTGCCGCGCGGGAACTGCACGCGCAGCGATGCCGTCATCTCCTGCGGCGCATAGAAATACACGACCGGCGTCTCCATGCGCACCTGCGCCTGCACCTCGTCTTTGCGGATGAAACGGTGCCGCAGCCCGCGCGCGTTGCTCAACCCGCCAATCTCATAGACGAACTTCGGCAGATCGCTCGAACCGTTCAACGGCCGCCAATCCAGCGCCACGCCTTCGTCGCCGACGATGGTCGTGAAGGTCCCCCATTCGTGGACGACGAAACGATCTTGCGCCGGCGCTACGTCGTCAGCGAACAGCGGGATGGTGGCTAATGCCATCGACATCCCGATCACCGCGATCCGATTCAGCAGTCGATTCATTGTATGCCTCCAATCTTACTTGGTTTCATTCCTCGCCCGCCTCCTCACGTCGGCGGCTGCGAGGCAACCGACGTGAGGAGGCGCATGCGTTAATCCTTCGCCAGCACGATGTCGAACGTCCCTTCCTCGTACATCATGCCGGTCATGCTCTTTCGTTGACTCAGTTCGATGACCAACGAGTCCTTGATGAAATCATCCTTTTCGTTCATCGGATCGTCCTTGAAGTAAAGCTGCGTGACCAGTTGCCGGTAGCCCGGGGATCGCACCAGATAATGAATGTGACTGGGCCGCCAAACGTTCCGCCCGATCTGGTAGCGCCCGGGATGGATCGTCTCGAATTCATAGAAGCCGTTCTCATCGGTCAGCAGCCGCGCCCGATACTGGAAGACACTCTCGGTGGGCGGGTGGTTCCGGTCGTCGTTGTCGTACCGTCCGTGCGCGTTGGCCTGCCAGATGTCGAGCACCGCGCCCGGGAGCGGCTTGCGTGTGTCGTGCCCCCAGACGCGCCCGCGCACGAGCAATACGGTTCCTTCCGCCAACGGCGGCGTGATCTTCGCACGATACGGCGCGCCCGCGCGATAGAACGGCCCGAGGATGTTGTCTTCGGTGGGGCCGGTCTTTCGCTTGTCGCCCGGGGTCGGTTTTGCGTCGAGGTAGGCGGCGTAATCACCCAGTTCGCCGCTGGCAACAGTGGGGCCGGCATCGGCTCGCAATGTCCATGAACCTCCGCTCACACCCAACGCGGCCAAGCCGAAGGAGCCGGTGAGCAGAAACCTCCGCCGATTCACTTCGTGTTTCATTCGGTTGTCGGCGCGACGGCTTTCAGTCCGCCGCTTTTCAACGCCGTGTGGGTGCTCGGAAAGGCATGGCCAAGCCATGGATCGTTGCTCGGGGTCGTGGCGCGTGCTCACAGCGTTATTCTAATGCACCCCGGTCAGACGGGAAGTAAAAGGCCTGTAAAAAGCGACGGGCAGGTGTTGGACAACATTATCGCGCGATCGCGCGCTAATGTTGTCATACTCCTCAGGGCTGCGATTCAGGCCAGGAACTTTACGGTGAACACCGCCCCGCCGCCCGGCGCGTCGCGATAGGCAACCTGGGCGCCCTGTGCTCCGGCCAACGCTTGCACCATTACCAAACCGAGTCCGAGGCCCGCGGGGGCGTCCGGGTTCTTTCCGCGCGTGAACGGCTGGAACAAATTCCTTCGCACTTCCGACGGCAGGCCCGGGCCGTGGTCGGAGACGGTCAGCAGCAGGCGCGAGCCGTTCTGGTTCACGGAACTCTCCTGTCCGAGCGCGACGTAAATCGTGCGATCTTTTGCTGACCGCGTGTGTTTCTCGGCGTTGTCGAGCAGGTTTTGGATGATCTCGCCCACCGCGTCGCGGTCGAATCGTGCCGGCGGCAATCCTTCCTCGACGGAAAGCTCGATTTGTGCGCCTGCCGCTTCGAGCGCGGCCTGCTGCCGGCCCACACACTCGCGCACGGCCCCGGCCAGATCGCCCATCTCGGGGTGCACTTTGAGCGTGCCGCGTTCGAGCCGGGTAAAGCCGAGCATGTTCGCCACAACGCGCCCCAGCCGTTCCGCTTCGCCGGCTACGCGCCGCGCATACTCCTTCGCGCGCGCGGGATCGCCGAGCCCTTCTGCGAGCATCTCGGAGTAGATGCGCAGGCCGGCCAGCGGGGTGCGCAACTCGTGCGCCGCCGAGGCGGCGAACTGCGATCTTTCCCGCGCCAACTTCTCCATTTGACGGATCAATCCCACGATGCACAGCCCGGCGATGCCCGCGAACATCACGCTGCCCAGGTAAGTCTGGATGAACCGCTCCCGAATGCCTTCCGCGGCTGCCTGGGCAGTGCTGACCGCCACGCTGGCATCCACCGTCACGCGCCATCCCGTGTCCGCGATGGGTATGCTCTCGACACCGTACTCGGCGGTCACTTGTTTTCGGAATCGCGACGGGAACGCCGAGCCTTTGAGCGACTCTTGCACCGCCGCAGTCGAAATGACAAACCCCTGGACGATCGGTCCCTGCGGTGTTGTCACGCGCCGCAACGCGAACAGCGTCAGGCGATCGTTCAACGACATCGTGCGCCACAGGAAATCGTCCACGCCCACGCGTACGACGTCCTCCTTCTGCTTTGCGCTCGATACCTTGGGCTCGGCCGTGCTGCGCTGGACGGTCTTTGCGCCTTTTCCGCCTTTGATATCGGTGTAGAGGCGAGTGGCTTCGATGTTCTGTTGGTACGCCTCCGAATCGAGCACCTCGACTTTGCTGCGCAGGGTGTTGGCCGCGACTTGCTGCTGCGCCTGAGGCTGGGGCGGGGCAGGATCGACCCGTTGCGCCCAGTTCAAGCAGGAAGGAACGACAGGCTGCAGTTCCTTCGCCAAGGCGCGCTGGATCGCGATCTCCTGCGGTTCGATTGCGTCGAGCGCTTCCTCGTTCAACGTCGGAAGGGTCAGCTTGCTCGACGCGTCAATCTGGAAGTGCGCGCGGATGAGCGGATCGGTCGGGCCCTGCGCCAGCGGCGACGGGACGACGGCGGCGCCTTCGGCGGCGCCTTTCGGATCATGGTAGAGGCTCTGATAATGATAGAACGGGCGCCGCGACTCGGCTTCTCGCAACGTCTCCAGCCGGGTGCGGACACGCTCGGCGAGTTGGACAGCCGTTTCGCGCGCGACGCGCCACGGCCTGTTTACCTCTTCCACAGCGCGCTGCTCGGCGTCGTGCCGGCCGACGATGTACCACGACACGCTCGGGATTGCCAACGCTCCCGCCACGAGCAGGAGCGAGATCACCGTCAGGTTGAGATTCCGTTTCATGCAACGCCGGATGACCAGCGCAACGCCGCGCGCCGTCTCGCCGATCCTCCGATTCCCCGATTCATTCCTTGTCGCCGCCCCACGCGTAGCCAACGCCTTTGACCGAGAGAACAATCCTGGGATTGGTCGGGTCGCGTTCGATTTTCTGCCGCAGGTGGGCGATGGTCATATCGACCGTGCGCGTTTCGAGATCGGGCCGAACGCCCCAGACGTGTTCGAGCAACTCCGCGCGGCTCACCCCGCGCGCCCGATGCCGGTGCAGCCAGCGCAGGATGCCGACTTCGCGCGCGGTCAGTTCGATGTCGTTCTTGCCGCGCTGGGCCTGGCAACGGCCGAGATCGAACCGGCAGCCATCGGCTTCAAGGATTTCGGGTTCGCTGGGCGCGGCTTTGGCGCGTCGGCCCAGCGCCTCGATGCGGGCGAGCAGTTCCTTCGCGCCGAACGGCTTCGTCACGTAGTCGTCGGCGCCGACCTTGAGTCCGCGGACCTTGTCTTCCTCCGAGCCTTTGGCGGTGAGCATGAGGATGGGGACGCCGGGTCGGGCTTTGCGAACGCGGTGACAAACCTCGATCCCATCGAGCTTGGGCAGCATCAGGTCGAGCAGAATCAGATCGTAGCCGGTTTGCGTCCCGATTTTGGCGGCCGTGGCGCCGTCGCCAACGACATCCACCATGTGGCCGGCGTGCTTGAGAAGGTCCATCAATCCATCCCGCAGCATCGGCTCGTCTTCGACGATGAGGATTTTCATGCGGCCTCAATATATGTAATACGGGTGGGGAGCGCGTGTCAAAGGCGTGTAAAAAGGTAACGGAGGTAACGGTCAATTCAACATTATGAACTCATCATGGTGGCGCAAGCTCTCGCGTGTCTCGCTTGCGGTCTGAGATGGCCAAGAGAACGATTCAGCGCAGCGGGGGAGGAAGCGCATTCTGCTGGAACGTGTCGGCTTCGGTCCCGAACAAGGTCTGGTTCAGCACCACAGCCAGACCTTTTGCGGCTGTTGCGGGACTGAAAGCCTGGACCAGGCTGGCCATTGGGCCGTGCCCGGCCACGTTGACCACAAAATCCAGATCGTGCCCGGCCATTCGACAGTCGAGGCGCGCGCCGCTCAGCGCGTAACCCGAAACGGGACTGATGGAGCGCACGTCTTTCGCGTACACCACGTACCGATAGGAACAACCTTCTATGAGCAAGCGGCGGCGGTCGGAATCCAGGAGACAGACGCCTTCATCCTCCGGCACCAGTTTTGTCTTCTGATGCGTCTTTCCATCTTCGAGTCCCACCGGGTTCAAGGGAAGGTTTGGGATCATTTTCAACAAGCTGTCGCGTCTGGATCGCAGGTACGCTCTCAAGATCCAAGACTTTGCCTTTCGCGTGACCAATGTCAGGGCGAAACCCGCGAGCAGGACGGGCGCAGCCCATCGAGGAGGAAACCAGCCCAGGAGCGTCAGAGGCAAAACCAATATGGCTACCAATAAACAACCGATCGAAACGAAGATAGCGGCGACTTCCGCGATGCACTGCACGCGGCGTCCTCCAGGAACGGGGACACAGCCGGATTCGGTGAGTTGGGCCAGTGTGGCGCCGGGTGAATTCGTCAGCGCGCGCAGGGTTGCATTCGCCGCCTCGGTCCTGAAGTCCATGTCTTCGCCTCCACTCCTTCCATTCGGTGCTGAACTCGTTTGAGCGAGGCCATGGTGAGAGACGGATCGGTAGCCTCGATGGCGCGGATTATTGACCGCGGCCCACGATCGTCAAGCACGAAGCCGGGACCAGCCGAGATCAGCGGTTGACGATGCAGGTGGCGCGAGCGTCCCGCTTGTCGCGCCCGGCTGGTTATTGGCGTGCGACAAGCGGGACGCTCGCGCCACCATGCAAAAGCTCACCCCAGACTGAACCCCCAACGGAAAACGTGGGAAATCAAGCCAATCAAGAACTGGGATGCACCCGGTTGCAGCGCGCGGGTCAGATCATCGCCGCGGGCAATCAGGGGGTGACCTCAATGACCAAGCCCGGGAATTTGTGCCGCAGGTAGTGCTTCCGAAACGGCTTTGTTGGCATGTCCCAACCTGCCTCGGGTCGGTCGCCCAAGAAGGCAGACTCGATGCGGGGGGCCGGCTCGCCGTGGAGAAACGGGTTCACATAGAGGTAATCGAGGGACAACTGATACCGGCCGGGCTTGGCGATCGAGAAGTCCGCTACGAACGTCTTACCGATGAGCTTGTCGGTGATGTACCCCATCGGCACGGGTTTGTCGCCGTCGAGTTGCTGGACGCCGACGCCGTCGATCGGGTCTTTTGCGCCGGGCGGCTTGGTGCGGACCTCTTCGCCTGTCTCGACGTGGACGGCTCGGACGCGCCAGTATTCCATCGTACCGAATTTGTTGTAGCGAAGGTGCATGGCGACGCGAATCGGCTCGTTGACCCTGGCCTTCCGCGGCGCAAGCGCATCCATGACGATGAAGGTGGCGGTCTCGAACGTGCCGTGGCGCAGTCGGGCGAGCCGCTGGTCGGCGGGAACGTCCTCGGGCTTGAGCGTGGGATACGTGATCGAGTCGGTGCGCTTGAGCGGCTCGCGCGCGGCGCGCAATTCAGCAACTCGAGGTTTCACGGTCGGCAACGCGGCTTCAAGCACCGATGGCTCGCCAAGGATGATCGCCGCGTAGCTATGGAGTTCAGGCAAAATTAGAGACGGTCGATTGTAAGCATAGGGGTCGCTGATTGTGATAGGCGCAGCGATTCCATCCGGGGAGACGGCAACTGCGCTCGTGAACCTGCTCTCTCTCGGAAGAGAAATCTTGATGTTGCTCTGTGGTTGACCGGTGTAGTTCACAAGTCCGATAATGCGAGCGTTGCGCTGACGTGGCTGAAGCAGGACGTTGGCGCAGATCAACCCGCCTTGGGGATTCATCACTTGGTAAGAGCTTTCAATGCGATAGTGGAGAATTTCCTCGATCCGCTTGTTGGTGAGCATCTGGTCATCACAGAGTGTGACGGAGCCATGGCCCTTCGATTGCAATGCGGTGGGGCGGCCTATCGGAGACGGCTTCTCAGTTTTGGATTCCTGGAAGACATCGCCAATCAGTACCAAATTACCACCCCAGACAACATAATAGCTGAGACCTTTGATCTCCGACTCGTTGAACTCACCCCCAGGGACAAGCAACGCGAGGTGATCTTTCATGAACTCGTAGTCGGGAGTGACCAGATCATCCTCCGTGATCACGTCGTACGGGATGCCGAGTTCATCGAGTTGCTGACCGAGCTCGTAGGCGCTGATGAGCGTATTCGAGTGCAAGCCGGTACGGACGTTATAGACGATGCCGACTCGGTTGCCTTGCAAAGCGTTGGTGAAGAGAGCGCGGTTGTCGTATCGAAACTGAATGTACGCCTTGGCCCGCGGTGTCAACGCGGTGTAGGCGTTCACGCCGTTGAGCGCAAGCGCCTCCGCTTCGGCGGTCTGATCCGTTCCCGACCAACCCGTTTGCCGGCCATGCATCGCCGCCATCGAGAACTTGATCATCGGCGCGTATTTACCGCGCGTGAACGGCGCTTCGTACTCGACGAGCAAGCCGGGGAAGCTGGTCGCGCGATGATGCCGAAACAGGTAGAGCATCTGCGCGCCCCACGGCTTGGCAACCGGGCTGGCGTTGATCCCGACGGCGATGTGGCGCTTGCCGTTCAACGCCGTCGCGGTCTCGGGCGCCGCGGATTTCTCCGCGTTTTCCTGGTGGGCCGCGTAGTAAGCGGCGAGGTATTTGCCATACGCGTCCACCCAGAACCGCGTCCATTCGTGGCGGACTTCTTCGCGCGTGTCGCTGGGAGGGTCGGCGATTTCCTCGCCGAACTTTTTCTGGAAGTGCTCGCGCCAGATTTTCTGCGAATGTTCCGACGCATCGGCCCACAGGTTCGGGTTGTCGTACCAGAGCATGCTGAGATGGCCGAAGACCGGGTAATACTCGAACGGTTCGCCTTTCTTGCCGTAGTGCGTGTCGTCGTAGGCGGTGTATGGGAACTTGAGATAGATCGCGTTGGTCGGGCTGCGGGCGTCGTGCGGAGTGAGCACGGCTTGTGAAATTTCCTGCCGCATCCGAAACAGCGCGGAATGCAGCGGGTTGCCCATCTCGCGCTCCGTCACCTGATTGCCCACGTATTCGATCAACTGTTCGCCGTCGCGTTTGATCAACGCCGCCTCGCGGAACACGGGGTCGCGCACCCACCAATTGTATTGCCAGAACCACGAATGCTCGCGCCAACCGTAGTACGCGCGCTCGTTGATCTTCTGGATCGCGCGGTCGTCGCCGAAGAACATCACCGCTTCGAGGCGAAGGCTGAGCGGGATGTTCTTCTTGACGCACTCTTCGACTCGCGTCCCCGGGAATCGTGCGCCGTGCAGATGCAAGACCGGCTTCCATTGCTCGAACTCGGGCAGCAACTCCGCTTTCTCGTCCCAACGGATGAAAATCATCCGTCCCCGCTGTGCCCACTCGGGGAGGTCGCTGGCCTGTTCCTCCCAGCGCCCTTGCACAGCGAGCGGCAGCAACGTCAGTGAAATGAGGATGGCAACCCGGTGCCGATTGTGTACTCTCCCGCCCGGCATATGATTCGGATAGACCATCAACTGACGCCGAAGCAATTGCAACCCCGGATCGAGCGGCTGTTCGCGCTCTCCGCCGCCAAGATCAAGTCCATCGAGAAAACTTGGGACCCCGCGCGCGGCACTCCCGTGTTCACCGTGGCCGGCAAGTACACCACGCGCGGCTGGACGGAGTGGACGCAGGGTTTTCAGTTTGGCTCGCCGCTGCTGCAGTTCGACGCGACGGGCGACCGAACGTTTCTGGAGATTGGGCGCAGGAAGACGGTCGAGGTCATGGCGACGCACGTCAGTCATGTTGGCGTCCACGACCACGGGTTCAACAACGTCAGCACCTACGGCAATTTGCTGCGGCTCATGCGCGAGAGGCGGATCCCGCACAACGAATGGGAGCGGAATTTCTACGAGCTGGCGCTCAAGCTTTCCGGCGCGGTGCAGGCTGCGCGCTGGTCCACGATCAAGAACGGCAAAGGTTACATCTACTCGTTCAACGGTCCGCACTCGTTGTTCTCGGATACGATCCGCTCGCTCCGCGCGTTGTCGCTCGGGCATCAGTTCGGCCACGTGCTCATGGGCGAGATGGACCGGAAGATTTCGTTGTTGGAGCGGTTGATCCATCACGCCGACACGACGGCCGCGTACAATGTCTATTATGGCGAAAGCCGCGATGCGTACGACGTGCGCGGCCGGGTTGTCCACGAATCCATCTTCAACCGCAACGACGGCAACTACCGTTGCCCGAGCACCCAGCAAGGCTATTCGCCGTTCTCGACCTGGACGCGCGGGCTGGCGTGGATCGTGTGCGGGTACGCGGAGCAATTGGAATGGCTGAAGACGCTGCGCGCGGACGAGTTGAAACCGTTCGGCGGAAAGAAAGCCGTGATCGCAATGTTCCTCAAAGCGGCGACAGCACCGGCGGATTTCTTCATTGAGCACACGCCCTCCGACGGCATTCCGTACTGGGATACGGGCGCGCCGAATCTCCACAAGCTCGGCGATTATCTCCGCAAGCCGGCCGATCCGTTCAACGATCACGAACCCGTGGACAGTTCCGCGGCGGCGATCACGGCGCAGGGATTGTTGCGGCTGGGCCGGTATCTCGGAAAGAACGGCGAGCGGTATTGGCAAGCCGGATTGACCGTGGCGCGAACGTTGTTCGACGAGCCGTATCTTTCCACGAACAGGAACCACGAGGGTTTGATCCTGCACTCGATCTACCATCGTCCGAACGGCTGGGACTACGTGCCGCCCGGCGCGAAGCAATCGCGCGGCGAATCATCGATGTGGGGAGACTACCACGCACGCGAGCTGGCGTTGATGATCCTGCGCGAGGCGCAACGGAAACCGTGGCTGGTGTTCTTTGAAGTATAGCCGCGCTTCTGTGAAGCACGAGTCGGGGAAGTTCCCGCACAGCTATCGCGCTTCACAGAGGCGCGGCTACAACAACAGCCGACGAATCTCGTTGTAGTCCTGCACCACAAAATCGGCTCGCGCGAGTTTCTCACGAGGCAGGCTGTTCGTGATCGCAATAGCAAGCATGGCGGCACGATGTGCTGCCTCGACCCCGGCGGCGCTGTCCTCGATCACCACGCAACGGTCCGGCGCAACCTGGATCGCCGCGGCAGCCTTCAAGAAACCTTCCGGGTCCGGCTTGCCGTGCTTCACGTCGTCGGTGCTGATACGGACGGAAAAAAACGAATCCAGCCCGGCCCCGATGATCACTCCCTCCACGACCTGCCGCCGGGATCCCGACGCGAGCGCGAGTTTGTAGCGCGGCAGGAGATCGTGCAGAAGCTGGCGCAAGCCGGGGAAGATCGGCACGTTCTTGCGCAGCGCTTCGAGCAGCAACTGGTTCTTGCGATCCATCAGTTCTTCGACGCTGTGCGGGACAGGATGCTTTGCGACGAAATCTTCCCAGAGCACGCGGTCGGTTTTCCCGAGGTAACTCGGGAAATGCAGGCTGTGGTCCGCGTGACCAATCTCGGCGGCCACGCGGTCGAACGCGAAGTTGTGCAGTGGCTCGCTGTCCACGAGCACGCCGTCCATATCGAAGATTACGGCTTGCTTGCTGAAAATGACGGCAGTGGAGCTCATCAGGGGACAAACTGAAGCTTGAACTCCAAACGCTACCAGGCCGGCACCGTTTGAAGTGCAGGCTTCAGCCTGCGACAGTCACGCCGACCGAATCGAGACGCCGCTTCGCCTCGGCGTACAGTTCCGCTGATAACGGGCCGCGATGCGTTGCCTCGACGTTTTCCCCCAAGTGCTCTGGCTTCAACGTTCCGGCGATGATGGTCTGGATGTGCGGATGCGACAGCGTGAACCGCAGCATGAGCGCCGTGCGGCTCTCGCCGGGCGCGCGCAGCTCGTCGAGCTTGGCCTCGTCGAACTTCTTCCATTTGTCCGCGCTGGCGTTCGGGCCGATGCCGTACTCGCCTTTCGCCACACCGCCGCGGATGATCGTGCCGATGCCGGCTTGGGCGGATTTTGTGATCCAATCCTCGTGATCGCGTTGCAGGCCCGAGTACGGAATCTGGAACGTCTCGAATACGCCCCACTTCAGATACGTCGGCAGATGCGGCAGCGTCGTCGAGATGCCGAAATGACGGACCTTGCCCTGTTTCTTCATTTCCTGCAACGCCTCGACCAGCTTGCCGGTCTCGCACTCCTCGACCGACGGATTGTGGAGTTGCATCACGTCGATCGCATCGGTCTTGAGCCGCTGCAAGCTCTCGTGCAAACCGCGGAACAAGTTCTCCTTCGTCCAAACGTGCGGCGTCTCGAACATGCCGTCGTCCTTCTTGCGGACCAGACAGCCGCATTTGGTGGCCATCACGAACTCGGAGCGTCGCTTCGCGAGGAATTTGCCGATGAACTCCTCGCTTCGCCCGTAGTCGTTCGAGGTGTCGAAGAAGTTGATGCCGGCATCGAGCACGGAGTTGAGCAGCGAATCGACCTGTTGTTCCGTGACCGGCCGGCCGCCCCAGACGTGCCTGTCGCGAATCTCCATCGCGCCGAAGCCCAGCCGGGTGACTTGCAAGCCTGTGCGACCGAGCGCAGCCGTGGGAAGTTTGGTCGTCATAGGGATGTTCTGGCCCCGAGCGGCGTAGCGTGGGCTGTCCACAACCCACATCACCGGGACAATCGGCACTGAAACCTACTTCAATTGTCCCAACGTCTCCTTCACCTTGGCAAAGTTGGGCAATTGCCCGGGGTTGTCGCTCGACTCGGCGTAACGGACGACGCCCTGTTTGTCGATAACAAACGCCGAACGCTTCGGCACGCCGCCCATGGGCAGATTTTTGTCGGGCAGGAAACTCGTGTACGCTACGCCGTACGTCTGCGCGATCTTGTGCTCGTAATCCGAGAGCAACGGCACGGTGATGGTTTCCTTTTGCGCCCATGCCTCTTGTGCGAAAGGATTGTCGCCGGAGATGCCCCAGACGGCAGCGTTTAGGTTGGTGTAGGCGTTGATGCCCTGGCTCACTTCACACATCTCCTTCGTGCAAACGCCCGTGAACGCCATGGGAAAGAACAACAACACGGTGTTCTTCTTGCCGAAGTTGTCGCTGAGTTTGAGTTTCTTGGGACCGTCGGCGGTCTTGGTTGAGAGTTCGAAATCCGGTGCTTTGTCTCCGACTTTGAGTGCCATAAAGATAGTTCCTTTCCGAATGAATGCTCCGTGTTTGATCGCCGAGCCACCCAAGCCCGGGCACGGTGGATAGTAGGGGTGGAAGAACGGCTTGCAAGTGCTTTTTCGCCTGCGAGGGATTAAGGGGCGCATCCCGAAGTTGTTGGTGGTGTCGGCAATCCCCCACGCTTGCCGTGGGGATGCGTTAGGCGGGCTCGCTACCAAATGCGCGGCCACTCTTCACGCCAATCACCGGCGACCTTCGA
>Ga0187892_10005593_pt1 | contig 19605 bp, 17 predicted proteins | sample MA1701073metaG_FD_139345 | JGI IMG/M metagenome (GOLD analysis project Ga0187892, IMG submission 139345) | Bio-ooze microbial communities from a basaltic lava cave in the Kipuka Kanohina Cave System on the Island of Hawaii, USA - MA170107-3 metaG ...
CATGCCCCATACCGGCCAGCACCCGGCTCACCCACGGCGAATGCGTCCCCGCTTCGATCACCACCCGCATCGGCTCTCCGCCTCCAAACCGCTTCTCCATCGCTTCCCGGCTCGTCTTGACTCTCTCCAGACACAACTTTATTGACAAGTGCCAGTAGTAGCTGTGCTGGTCTCCCAAATCCAATCCCATCGTCATCTTTCCCGTCACCGCTGCGCCCGCTTTCTTGCTATTGTTCCGCATGGCCAATCTCCTTTTTCATTGGGCTCTCAAGCCCGTGATTTAGTTGCTGGAGACCTTATCGGGACTCCGTGAGATTGGCCTTCTCATTCCATCTACCCTTTCTGCTGCTGACCAATCGGCCCACTGTTGTCGGGGGCTTCTGAGTCCAGTGCTGACCGACTGCCTTGCGGTCGAAGATTAGGATGCAGGGGACGGCAGGGCCTTTAGGACGACCAGTGTGAAATCATCCTGAATTGTCTTGTCGGCAGCAAACTCAAGAATGTGGCTCTTGACCAGCAGGGTGATCTCTTTGGCGTTCAGTTGAAGATTGGCTGTCACTAGTTTCTGCAGGCGGTCCACGCCGAATTCTTGCTCCTGGGCGTCATAGATCTCTGTGACGCCGTCGCTGTAGAGCAGCAGCGTGTCACCAGAGGCGATCTGCACAAAGTTCTCCCAATAGACCGAGTCCTGGAAAGCCCCCAGAATCAAACCGCCAGTTTCCAGTTTCATCGTCGAACCGTCTGCATGGATCAGGATGACGGGATTGTGTCCGGCGTTGCAGTAGGTGAGGATGCGCCGTTGCTCGTCCAGGACCCCGTAGAAGGCTGTGACGAACTGGTGATCGTCCGTGCTCTCCCAGAGCAACTGGTTCACTTTGGACATGATGGTGCGGATGGCGTAGTTGTTGCGGATCTCTGCCAGAAGGCTGGCGCGGAAGCTGGCCATGATCAATGAGGAAGGAATGCCCTTGCCGGAGACGTCACCCACCACCAAACCCCATTGTCCCTCCACGATGCGAATGAAATCGTAGTAATCGCCGCTGACGAGCTGCGAGGGCATGTTCAGGCCTGCCACGTCGAAGCCCCGGATAAGCGGCTCCTTGAGCGGCAGAAAGCTCATCTGAATCTCGCGCGCAATGGCGAGTTCTTGTTCCAGCCGTTTCGTCTCCAGCAGGGCGCGATAAAGTTGAGCCTTCTCTATAGACAAGGCCACCTGGTCGGCGAACTTCCTGAACAATTCAAGGTTATTTTTGGTGTAAACGTCTTCCTGGTCGCTCTCCAGCGTGAAGACGCCAATCAGGCGGTTGTTGCTCAGCACCGGAGCCACCAGCGCGGAGCGCGCGGAACTCCGTGCGTTGAGAAACGACGGATGGTCATGGAGGTCATTCAAAATAACCGCGGTTCCTGCCTGATCTACCATCTCACGGGCACCTCGCCCGAGATCGAGGATCTCAGATTGCTCAACAGCGAGTTCATAACCGTAGACCACCATGCGCTGAATTTCATGGGAACTCCGGTCCAGCAAATAAACGCCGGCGGCATCATAGGGAATGAGAGATCGCAAAGCGTCAATGATGAGGTCGAGCAACTCGTCCAGATCGAGTGACGAGCTGATCTTCTGGCTGACTTGCGCCAGCTTCTCCTCCTCGAGACTGATCCGCTCGTTTTGCTCCAGCAGCTTGAAATAGTTCAGCCCCACGGCAAACTGGTAAGCCAGTGCCGTAAGGTACAGCAACTCCGTCTCGCCATATCTTTTCGAGTGTTTTTTGAAAAAGACCTCGATCACACCTAAGAGCGCACCGCGTCTCACGAGAGGCGCAGCCAGCAAATGCTGACTTTCTATACCCAGAGCTTTGTAGATCACCTGAGACTCCGGATAGTCGGCCAGGCTCGTAACGCGCAGCGGCGACTTAGAAGCGCCAACTTGTCCTGCCAGCCCGCGCTTCAGAGGCAAGAGGTGACCCGTGGGTTCTGCAGGATCGCCAGGAGAATAGTAGACCAGTTCCTCACGGTAGCTGTCGTAGATTGAAACCAGGACGGCAGTGCAGTCAAATTCTTCGCGCACCATCCTGTAGACGTTCTGGAGCAGGGTCTGCAGGTCCGGGGCCGACTGCAGTTCCTGAAGAATTTTGGCCAGGACAACGGTCTTGATGTCCTTGGAGATTCTCCTGTAGCGCGGGATTTCAGGGCTCTTGGAGGAGGATGAGTGCATGAAGTAGGGGTTTTTCTGGCAAGATCGGGAGGCCGGTCAGACCAATTTCGGCGATGACCGATACACGGTTCGGTCTGCCACGCCAGCCTGCTGGAACGATCTCCTTCGCTCCGCGCATTTGTTGCAAGCGCCACAATGCTGCCCAGCTGCCGGGCTGATGCAAGAAAAGCTGAGATGCAACGGCAGGTTCCGGCCAAGTTGTATGACATCAACTTTCGAAAGTTTCGAGAACGGCGTGTGGATCTCGAGCGGAAAACCCAGCGCCAGGCTGGCCATCTCCTGAAAGCGGAAAAAAAAATCCGAAGTGCTGTCAGGAAACGGGTTTCCTGCCAGCGGGCCCAGAGCAATTGCTGGAATGTCGTTCAAGGCACAAAACAGAGAGGTCTTTGCGAGCAGCAAAAGATTGCGACCCGGCAGGTAAACTTCGTGGTCGTCAGAGAGATGGTCGGGAGCATTCATTCCCGTAGTGCTCCAGTGGGAGTTGTAGATGTCCGTCACAGGGAGTTCAAGCTCTCTGATGCCCTCTATATTCTCGCTGTCGAGCTGCTGCAAAAAGCGCCCTGCCCAGTCGAGCTCGATTTGTTCCCAATGCAAGCCCTGCCGGATATAGATCGGATGAACCCGTTCCACTACGCCGGCGAGAATGGCGGTCAGCACACAGCTGTCCAAGCCACCACTCAGCAAAACGGCAACGCGGTTCTGAATCGAAGCTTGCATCAGATCAGGCGGTCATGTCAGGCGTTAGGAGGATTCCGTTCTCGTCTTCGCGGGCGTTCCTGCGCACGCCTGCTGAAAGGGCAACGGAGCGCCCGTTCCACCCCGGATATCAAGTGCGATAGCCGTTGGCTGGTGGGTCATGGAAGCCGTGAGAGAATTGCTGGGTCAGGAGGACCCGGCCTGCAAAGCGCGCGGCGCTTTTCAGAACGTCAGCCTTGCTTCTTCTACAGCCGCGGCGGGGCAGAGAAGGCAGGGCCTCTTCATATGTCTTTGCGCCGCCCAAGGGCAGGAAACATCCTACGCAAACGGACTGTTCTTGATTGCGTAGTCGATGACTTCTTTCGGCACTTCATATTTGCTGACGCTGCCATTGCCTCGGAAGTCGATGTCTTTGATGCCGATCTCGCTGGTGTAGAAGGCATCGACCGTCATCGTTCGAACCCAGTCGAAGAAGACGATCCCAGGGCCGAGATCGGAAGGAGCATGAACTCCATACCGGCGGAAATCCTTATAGTGATCCGACTGCTCGTAGGTCTCCCCCTTTGTCTTCCTTTCCTGCTCGAGTTGACCCGCTTCCACAAGGAGATCCAAGATCGCTGTTTGCTGTTCCGGCCTGGCAGTCACAAAGGTTGCCGAATAGCGCTGGCGCATCTCCGCATCCAGCCAGGACAGCCCTCCGGTGAATGTCGCCGCGAGCTCGTCGTTCTGACTGCACAGCAGATCGATGAACTCGGGTGCTCCAGCGTCTCGAGCGCTTCCTGAGCGGGAGTCGGCTGGCACTATGAGTTCTGCGAGCCTGCCGAGTGTTTGGAATTCATGCTCGCTAAAGAGTTTTGGTTTGTAGGTTCCACTCTTCTTTTTCTCTTCCTGGGCGCGGCCGTGCACATGCTGCGCCGCTTCGAGCTTCATCTGGCCGGCAACCACAGTGACCGACAAAGCAATAGTCCGCAGCATGTCGCGGCGGGAAACGTCTCCAATCTGCACCAAAGGTTCGGTTGTGTTAGACATTGCCTTTTTTCATCTCCTCTGCCAGGTAGTCGCAGGAGCGCCAGGTTAAAGCATTGATGGTCAGCGTGGGGTTCTTGTCAGGATTGCTGACGAACGGCCCGCCATCGCAAATGAAAAGATTCTTTGCATCATGCGCCTGGCAGAATCCGTTGACTGCCGAGGTCTTCGGGCTGGCTCCCATGCGAACGGTGCCCACTTCGTGAATGATAGTGCCGGGCACGGAGATTCCTTGGCTTTCCCGCTCGGCAGCGCTCAGTCCGATCACCTTGCCGCCCATCGTTTCGATGATCTCGGCAAAGGTCCGCTCCATGTGGCGTGCCTGCTTCCATTCGTAATCGGTCCACTTAAAATGGAATCGCAGAACAGGAATGCCCCACTTGTCGACCACAGTAGGATCGATTTCACAATAGCTGTGGTCGTTGGGAATCATCTCTCCACGGCCGGCAAAACCTACCGTCGTGCCATACTCCTGGCGCACACCTTCCTTCAGCTTCTGGCCATAGCCATACTTGCGCGCATGACGATGGAAGGAGCCGATCCCGGGCATGCCATAGCCGCCGCCAATCTCGATGTGATAACCGCGCGGAAATCCAATCTTGTCGTGCTTCTCCCAAAGCCACCACGGCATGTACAGGTGAGCGCCACCGTACCCATCGGTATCGTAGTGTGGCAGTCCTTCCAGCGCCGGGACCTGGCCGCTCAATCCAAATCCTACGGTATCCATCAGGAAACGTCCGACAACCCCGGACCCGTTAGCCAACCCATTGGGGAAATGCTTGGACTTCGAGTTCAGCAAGATCCGGGCAGACTCGCAAGCGCTGGCTGCCAGAACGACCACCCGGCAGCGCAGCTGCTTCTCTTCACGGGTCCGCTTGTCGATGTAGAGAACGCCCGTCACCTTGCCGTTGGCGTCCGTCAGGACTTCCCGGACCATCGCCATGTCGATGATCTTCAGCTTGCCAGTCTTCATTGCCGGAAAGATCTGCACCTGGCTGGAGGCATAGTTTGAAGCGGTGAGGCAGCCTCGCCCGCACTGTCCGCAATAGTGGCACGGCGGGCGCCCGTTTAACTCGCGTGTGATCACCGCGCGCCGGTTGGAAATGCAGGGGATGGCAAGCCTCTCGCAGGCCTTCTTGATCAGGATTTCGTGCGCCTTAGGTGGCGGCGGTTCATGAAACACACCATCGGGAGCGCTGCGAATGCCTTCCTTGGTGCCGGCAACTCCGATGAATGCTTCCGCTTTGTCATAGTAGGGCGCGATGTCGTCGTAGGAAATCGGCCAGTTGGTTCCCAGTCCGTCCCGGTCGTAGGGCCTGAAATCGTAGTCGGAAAATCGGAACGACATGCGTCCGTAGTGGTTGGTGCGTCCACCGATGATGCGCGAACGGAACCACTGGAACTCGCTGCCATCGCCCACCGTGTAGGGCTCACCCTCAAGCTGCCAGCCGCCACTGGTTGTTGTGAAATAGCCAAACGACTTGCCCTTGCCGAAGTAGGCAGCGCCGCCTTCCTCCGCGCCACGATGGTCCACTTCGTAAGGCCACATATGCTCTTTGAACTCCTTGACCGGATCGAGCATAGGCCCGGCCTCGAGCAGTGTGACTCTGATTCCTTTCTCTGTCAGCACCTGTACAGCCGTGCCACCACCTGCGCCAGAGCCAACCACCACCACTTCCTGTTCTTCCAGACTGCGTCGTGTTTGTGCCATTAGCTTTGTTTTGAGAGCAAACTGGTTTGGGAGAATTGCAGCAGCGGCATGCTGCCACAGTTTGGCAGGCCTCAGCGGCCACCAGCCGTAACGACTTCTGCAATTGCTAAACGACTGGAGTCTAGCATCGGTAGAAAATCTGGGTCAACTGTGCCGTTGGCAGTTGTTCCGCAAAGTCGCAGGGCGATGAGCCAGAGGCCCGACAGTGAGCGAGCACATCTTGCCCTGTGCTTGCAGCCCTTATGTCTCTCTTCATGCTGCTTCAAGTTCATCTATACTGTGCAGGATTTTCTTGGCTTTTTTCTGCTGACATTGCAAGATCGTCGCGCTTCCGCAGAGACGCTCTCAGAATCGACCTCGGCTCGCAGAAGTGCTTCGTTGAAGCCTTTCGAAAATATCTTTTCCAGGAGTCGCTGAAATCTTGGGTTGGGCCGGGCACAGAGGCGGAGAGCTATTTCTGTTTCGTTTCCTTGCCCGAAAAGGTCACAGAAGATAGGAGCGAATATGATTAGAAGACTGTCTCAAGGCGTGCTGGTCTCATTGATCATGATGTCTCTGGTGACCATTGTCGAGCCTCAGGCGCCCACGAGTCGCTCGGCAGGGCTGAAATCCACCTCTCGATCGGCGGGTACCGTCAGCCTAAGCGCTTCGCCAGAGACCGCAGGCCTGTCACTCGAACGCCTGGAGCGGATCAGCCAGAACATTCAGAACAGCATCGACGACGCTCGCATCGCCGGGGCCGTGAGCCTGGTGGCTCGACATGGCAAGATTGCCTATTTCAAGGCCTTTGGCATGGCGAACCGGGAAGACAGAAAACCGATGCAGACCGATCACATTTTCCGGATCTGCTCCATGACAAAACCGATCACCAGTGTCGCGGTGATGATGCTCTATGAAGAGGGCCGCTTCCTCCTGAATGACCCGGTTTCTAACTTCATTCCAGAATTCAAAGGGATGAAAGTCCTGGATCCGCCCTACACCCAGGACAAGACCTCAACTCCGGGGAACCTCGTGGAAGCAAAGCGTCCCATCACGATCCGCCAGTTGCTCACCCATACCTCCGGGCTCACCTATCACTGGAATGCTCGTCTGGGCAAGCGGTATCGGGAAGCCGGAATGGGCCATGGCGTCCTTCAACAGGAGGGGACCATCGGCGATGCCGTGAAGAGGCTGGCCGAGGTCCCGCTGCTGTTTCAGCCGGGAGATGCCTGGGAGTACAGCGTTGCAGACGATGTGCTGGGTTATCTGGTGGAAGTGGTTTCAGGAACGTCGCTGGAAGGATTCTTTCAGGAAAGGCTCTTCAAGCCACTGGGCATGAAGGACACCGGCTACTTCTTCCCGCAAGAGCAAGCAGCTCGCATTGCCACTGCCTATACCTACTATCCCGAGAAAGGACTTCAGCTGTTCCGCGACAAGCAAACGATTGAAGAAGGATCGTTCGTCTACTCTGCGGACTATCCCTACCACGGACCAAAGACTTATTTCTCAGGCGGCGGCGGGCTTTGCTCCACGGCTGAGGACTATTATCGGTTCTGCCAGATGATGTTGAATGGTGGCAAATTGGGCGGAACGCGACTGTTGAGCCGCAAGTCCGTTGAGTTGATCTCCCAGAATCATATTCAGGGAAAATCCGACACGGCGGGGTTTGGCCTGGGATTTGGCGTGAACAGTGAAGCCCGGCATCTCACCGAACTGGGATCGGTGGGTGCTTATTATTGGGGCGGATTCTTTTACACCAGCTTTGTGATCGATCCCAAGGAAGACATGATTGCCATCTTCATGGGCCAACTGCATCCCACTGGCGGCCTGAATCTGGACGCGAAAACGATTCGACTGGCTTACCAGGCGATCAGTGATTAAAAGCAGTTGCGTGCGGCAGCAGTAGAACCATTTCTCAAGAACGATCTTCTTCAAACGGCACAAGCGCCAACTCATCCAAAGGATAAACTCCATGAAAAAACCGCTCAGTATCATCTTGTTCCTGGCTGTCGCCGGGGTGCTTGTTTCTCAGACGTCTGAACCCAAATCCACCTTCAACGGGCTCCATATGAATCTGGGCAACCTCTCGCGGCTTTCGCGCGCCAGGACACGCTCCATCAGTCCTGAAAACTTTACCGGCGAAAAAGGCAAAGCGGGCATGGCGACCGAAGGTACCGGCGCAGGGCCGTCGCGGGATTTGGGCCAGGGCTGGAAGGTTTCACCCTCGGTTCGCATCGCCCCCAAACAAATTTTCACTCTGGCGGACATTCAAGGATCGGGAGCCGTCCAGCATGTTTGGATGACTCCCACAGGCAATTGGCGCTTTTCGATTCTGCGGATCTACTGGGACGGAGAGACAACGCCTTCGGTGGAAGCGCCGGTAGGCGACTTCTTTGCTTCGGGGTGGGGCAAATATGCTCAACTCACATCGCAGGCTGTCTGCGTGAATCCAGGCAGCGCCTTCAACTCTTACTGGGAAATGCCCTTCCGCAAGTCCTGCAAGATCACGATGGAAAACATCGATGCCGATCAGATGACGCTCTACTATCAGATCGACTACACCCTGACCGAAGTTCCCGAAGACGCAGCCTACTTCCACGCCCAATTCCGGCGGACGAACCCGCTGCCGTACAAACAGGACTACACGATTCTCGACGGCGTCAAGGGATGGGGGCACTATGTGGGAACCTACATGGCCTGGGGCGTCAACAACTCAGGATGGTGGGGTGAAGGCGAGATCAAATTCTTCATGGACGACGATGGGAAGTTTCCAACCATCTGCGGAACAGGCACTGAAGATTATTTCTGCGGGTCCTACAATTTTGAGAACCGGGAATCAAAGCGCTACCAGGAATTCACCACGCCCTATGCCGGGATGCCGCTGGTGATTCGCCCGGATGGACTTTACGAATCGCAGCAGCGCTTCAGTCTTTACCGCTGGCACATCATGGATCCGATTCGCTTCGACAAGAATCTGAAAGTCACCATCCAGGCCCTGGGCTGGTTCAAAGAATCCAATCGACGCTATCTCCCGCTGCAGGACGACATCGCTTCAGTGGCCTACTGGTACCAGACCGAACCGCACGCTCAGTTCCCAAAACTTCCAGACAAGGATTATTTATCGACTCAATAGGAGCAGCAGGTTGTCATTGCTCCTCAGTCGGAGAGCGAGCCAGCCAGGGGCGTTGCCCTTGATGTCCTAGGTGCCGTGGGCAGGCGCGGTGTCCTCACGGCGCCGTTTTCCAGAAGCATCGGCGCTTCGCGGCGGGCTGTCCTCAGCCCGCCGTGTCTCTCTGTCCGCTTTGACTCAGCGGTTGAACTTTCCACGCAAACCATGATGCGTATCTTTATGCGTTAGCACGCACTGCTGGCTGCAGCTCCCCTGGCTGGGTCATGCCTGTGGGCCGCTGGCAATGAAAGCCTGACGACAGTCCCTTGGCCTGCCGGACTCTCAACCTCGATGGTTCCCCCATGCTCCTGCATGATCTGGTAGGCAATTGGCAAGCCTAGCCCCATTCCAACTCCAACCCCACGTGTAGTGAATCCGGGGTCGAAGACACGCGGCAAGTGCTCGGGCAGAATGCCTTCTCCTGTGTCGTGAAATTCAATACGGACCACCCCATCCTTGCTGCCTGCGCGAACGAGAATCTGTCCGGCTTTTGGAATGCCTTGGCAGGCATTCAAGAGAACATTCAAGAAGACCTGGTTCAACTGGGCAGCGTGACACTTCAAAGGGGGAAGTTCAGCAAACTCGCGAACTATCTGGATCCGGTCACCAAAGTGTCCGCGGAGCAGTGCCAAGGTGCTTTCGAGTCCTTCCCTGATGTCAACTTCTTTAAACTCTTCTTCGTCAAGCCTGGCGAAGTTGCGCATGGATTTGAGGATGCCGCCGATCCTCTGACAAGCATTTTGGCTCACGTGGGCGGTTGTTTCGAGGAGGCTAAGCGTTGCGTCCAGTGCCTCCACTCGCTCTGAAGGGGCGGCTGCCAGGAATTCAACGGCCTGCCGGCGAAGCTTGCCGCTCAAGCGCTGCAGAAGGTCCGCATTGCTGTTCAATGAACCCAACGGGGAATTGATCTCGTGAGCCACTCCGGCGACCAGACGCCCCAGCGACGCCATCTTTTCCGATTGAATCACCTGGAGTTGGGCCTGCTTGAGTTGTTCGAATGCTTCGGTCAATTCCTGATGTTTCTTTCGAAGTTCCGATGTTCTTTGTTCCACCAGGCTCTCGAGATTGGCATTCACTTGGCGAACCGCTTCATAGCTGCGAGCGTTTTGAAGAGCAATGGCGGCAAGATTGGCGAAGGCCTCCAGAAACAGAATGTCTTGTTCCTGGAAGAAATGCTGATGGCTGGTCGAGTCCAGATATATGACCCCTGTGACTTGATCGCGCTCGCGCAGCGGCACACACACTAGTGAATTGATGTTGAAACGAAGAGCGCTGTCGGTGACCTCACCCTGCGGAACCTGCGGACTGATCCTCATTAGACTGGGGCGGGCCTCACGCCCAACCTTCGCCACCACGGATCGGCTCATCGCAACGACGCTTTGAATGGTCTGCTTGTCCATGGCGCGGGCTACCTGGACCTTAAGTTCATCAGACTTCGGCTCTCGCAAAAGGATCAGTCCTTTGTCCGCCTGCAAAAGCTCAATGGCCAGATCCATGATTTCGTCGAGCAATTTCTGGAGATCCAGCTGGGAGTTTACTTTCCGACTGACCTCGTAAAGCGCGCTCAATTGCTCGGTGGTAATCTCTGCTTGCGCCCCCATCGCGGCCCCCTTCCTTCCAGCAGTCCTGCGGCAGAACAACAAGTTGAATTAATCCCTGATCTAGGGTGCGGAGATGCCTGCTGCTTTCGAAGCTCCTCCCCGTGAAATCCTGCCGGCTTGGAGGGCTTCGTCACAGCGGCTCATCTCCGCTTTGATCTGGTCGAGGACTGCCGCAACATCCTCGGAGCCGCTCCCGATCTGCGAGTAGAGTTTCGAGCTTTCTTTGAGCCATCGTCGCGCTTCGGTCCAATCAGAATTCGCGGCGCCAGTGCTTGTGCTCATAAGTTGTCCAACGTTCGAGTGCGCAATGCCAAGCTGCCGGCAGGCTCTGGCGCGATCGAGAATCAGTTCAGAAGTCCCAGCCCCAGCGGCACTCGCAGATTGCAGAATCTGGCAAGCTTCTTTGAGCGGAGAGATCGCTCCTTGCCAGTCGCCCATTGAACAGAATGCAACGCCAATCTCGAGAAATCCGTAACCCAGGAAATGCTGTGGCTGACCCAGGGTAAGAAACGCGCCTCTTTGTGACGCACCCGTTTCAAGCGAAGAGTGGCCCCCTGAACTGGTTTCGGTAGTCGTGCACTGAGCCTGGCGGGCATTGGTGGCAGCGTCGAGTCTTGGAACAAGTACCACCGTCCATCTCGAGTCGCCTGGCTGGGCAGAGCTGGCCAGAAAAGCGCTTCCAGCCGATCCACCTGCGATCTCCTGCAAAACCTGGAACTGCCCTGCAAGCCAAGGTTCGAAGTTGCCCGCCCCAGTTTTTCCTGAGGAGAACAGACCCAATGCGGGAGCATCCAGGAGTCCCCCGGTGACTTCTCTGGCAGCCAGCAGTCGCTTCACCTCACTCAGCAGAGTGGAATCCCCTTGGCAGGCTTCTTGCAGAAAGGCCGGCCGATTTTCCGCCTCGCATTCCAGGGAGCGTTCGTAGAGACCACGGATCTGTTGCCAGCGCTCTGGCGAGACCGAACCCTCTTGAGAGCGACTGAGGCTAACCGACTGAGTAGGTTCCCTCCCAGCGGTGCTCGTTTCTGACCCGCCGGTCAAAGCACGGTCGGATGCCAGGGTCTTCTTGAGGGACTCGTCAGGCAAAGCCATTGACGCCTCTTCCGCGTGATCGTGCAAGTGAGTGTGAAACTGAGAGGATAAGGAAACTGAAGATACTTTACCCCAAGTTCGCCCGCCAGTAAACGACCTCGAGCTGAGGCCAGCTGCATTCGAACGTTGACACGCTGTCGTTGGACATGCTATTAAAACGCCCCGACTGGATCTGAGTTTGAGCGTTAGAACTGCCTGAAGATATTGAGGAGGCAAGTGGTGAAGAGGGTTCCGAGTTTAAGAAAGTGGCTCATTCGGTCCTTCATGCTCCTTTTGGTTCTGGCCGCATATGGAGGCGCGGCGGTTGGAAACCGGAATCTCATCAAGGTCGCAGAAGCGACCGAGTCTGAAGGCGAGAGTTTTGTTTTCCATGAGATTACGGAAACCCGGCGGGAATCATCCAGACCAAAACGGCATCGTGAGCACCGCCACCGCGAGATCGATCGGGACCACGCTCAACCCGATTTTCGCCGCCACGGGCGGCTTTGGTTTGTCAACGAACACTTCAAACTTCGCGAAGATTTCGGTCCATCCTGTCCCCCCAGGGCTCCCCCAGTTCTCTCCTAACTGATTCCATCCCATTTTCGACACAGCAAAGAAAAAACTTGTGGAATGGCTGCGCGTGCTCTCGCTGTGCGAGTCCCGCAAGTTGATGTGAATACAGGGCCTTTGCGCTTGACCTGCCTGGGAGGCGGTGAGCTTCCAAGCTTCAGTCCCCAGATTGCATCCAACACGGCAACGCATCTCCCCGAAGGCGGCCATCCGCCAAGCCTGGCCATTTCATTCAAAGGAGTTTTTCAAGCCGCGGTGCGGCACGACAACGGATAGAAACGCGGGAGCGCTCTCCGAGCGGCGATTGGTTGTCTCAACCGAGGAACTGACCTCGCCGCTGACGACAGCGGCTCCCACATTCACTTCCATATTCATCGGAGAGTACTGTGAAAAAGATCATTGAGGGCCTCTCGAAATTTCACGAAGAAGTTTTCCCACAGCATCAGGAACTGTTCAGTGAACTGGCCTCGGGCCAACGTCCGGAAGTCTTGCTGATCACCTGCTCAGACTCACGGATTGATCCCACTCTTTTGACGCAGACCAGGCCGGGCGACCTGTTCATCATCCGCAACGCCGGCAACATTGTGCCTGCTTTTGGTCAGGCAATCGGAGGCGTCACGGCGACCATTGAGTACGCGCTGATGGCGCTCGGCGTGAGGGACATCATCATTTGCGGCCATTCCAATTGCGGAGCCATGGGCGGTGTCCTCCATCCGGAGCGACTCGTCAAGATGAAGAGCGTAGCGGCCTGGCTCCACTATGGAGAACCTGCTCGCCTGGTCGTGGAACAAAAGTACAGCCACTTGTCCGGAGACAAGCTGCTGATCGCCCTGACCGAACAGAATGTTCTGGCTCAATTGAACAACCTGCGGACTCACCCGGCTGTGACTGCAGGGCTGGCCAAGGGCGACTTAAGATTGCACGGATGGGTGTATGAGATCGGGACCGGAGAAGTCACGTCCTTTGACCCATCAAAGGACTGCTTCATGCCGTTGCGTCACATCGCTGCAACGGTCGGTGTGGGGAGCTAGACGGCAGGCTGTCCGCAAACGAAATTGAATGACTCATTGAAAATAGACGCGAGGAAACATTCATGTCGACCTTGATAATTGCCCCGAAAGAGGCTGAGGAAAAATCCACAGCAGTCGCAACCGAATCGGTTGGCCAGCGGCTCAAGCATTTCATGAATCCCTTTGACTTGCGCTTTGAAGATATGACCCGGGACAATTGGTTTCGTGTGGCCATTCGCGACACCAGTGCGGGTTTGCTGGTTGCCATGATGGCCATCCCGATGGCAATGGGTTTCGCGATTGCTTCGGGGCTGCGTCCGGAACATGGCATTCTGGCCGGCGCCATCGCCGGCCTTGTGGGCGCCTTGTTCAGTGGGTCCAAGTACAACGTGTACGGCCCGGTGGCGGCGTTGATTCCAACGATTGCTGCCATCATGGACACCTATAAAACACCTACCGACCCTTTTGCGGGTCATGGGTTTCTGGTGCTGATCTGCATGTTCTCGGGGCCGGTCCTGATGTTGATTGCTCTTCTGGGATGGGGCAGGGTGGGTAACATGGTGCCCCATTCCGTTGTGGTGGGGTTCAGTGTCGGGATTGCGGTGACCATCGCCATGACCCAGTTTGGCGAGATTCTGGGATTCAAGGCGGCCGTCAGCGGCGGGTTTTTCGAGAAGCTGCGCATCATCGGCGAAAACATTGGGCTGGCCAACGGCTCAGCCATGTTTCTGGGCTTGCTGACATTCATGATGACCCGATCCTTGCTCAGCATCTCCATTTATGTTCCGGCCCCACTGCTGGCACTCGGCATTGGGACGCTGCTGTCCTCAACCATCCTGGCCAACAGCGGTCTGTCGCTGGTGATAACGAAGTACGGCAAGATTCCGACAGACTTCCTGGTAATTTCACCACCGAGATTGCCTTCGTGGGACCTGGCCGTCCTGGGTGATCTGGCTTTTTACGCGCTGGCCTTTGCGTTCGTCTGCGGGTTCGAAAGCCTTCTGGCGGCCCGCATGGCAGACCGTTTAGCCGATAACCGGGGCACGCCTTACAATCCGAACAAGGAATTCTGGGGACAAGGGCTGATCCAGGCCTTCGTGCCGATGCTGAACGGCATGCCCCTGTCGGGCGCGCTGGCCCGGACGGCAACCAACATCAAGGTGGGCGCCATGACGCCGCTTGCCGGGATCATGAAGTGTTTCCTCAAGCTGTCACTCGTTTGGTTTCTGGCACATTATCTGGAGTTGGTTCCGATGGCCTGCATTGGCGGCATTCTCGTGTGGGTGGCGTTTAACATGGTCAAGCCAACAGAAATCAAGCAGGTCTGGGCGCACAGCTGGTTCCATGCCGGACTGATGATTTATACAGCCCTGATGGTGATCTTCACAAATTTTCTGGCGGGCGTCTTGTCCGCGATGGTCATCTACGGACTGCTCTACAGATTCCTCGATAGACCGGCGAAGACGGCATCTGCCTGAAGTAGCCTGCAGGGCTGTTGGTGGTTTCTGTGAGCTGCATTCACCTAAACGATTTGCGATAAATTACAAAATGGAGAACTTTTATGTACCGATATAGAAATTTCATGGTGGCGCTGGCCCGCGCTGATGAGGACGCCGGCCTGATTCGCTACGCCACCTCAGTCGCCCGGCTGGGCACGGCCAATGAGGTTCGCTTCGTTCACGTGCTGGGCGAATCTAGCGGCCCAGTAGCTGCTCCCAGCCACGATAGTGTTCTGACTGAGCTTCAGGCGGCGGTCCAGCGCCATTCTGCCGGCATGCCGGTTTCGGTCCAGGTGTCCTGTGAAGTGCTCACGGGGCCAATCACGGATCAACTGCTAGGGTATGCGGCCGAGAAACAAATTGACCTGCTGCTCTTGGGCCACCGGCTCGATCCGCCAGGGCGCAAGCCCCTGGCACGGCGGCTGGCGATGAAAGCCCCCTGCTCCGTGTGGATGGTGCCCCAGAATTCCAAACCCGTTCTGCGCCGTATTCTTGTTCCGATTGACTTCTCCGAGCCGGCCGCCGATAGCATGCGAGTGGCGACCTCGCTGGCCGGATTGAGCCGGGAGGGTGAGTGCTTGGCCCTGCATGTCTACTTCAACGAAGCAGCGGTTACCTATGAAGAATACGCTCAGGTGCTCCGCGGGCAGGAAGAGCAGATGTACCGGCAGTTTATCGCGCCGATTAACTGCCAGGGCGCGAAGGTCACACCGCTCATTGAGGAAGGGGTTAACGTGGCTCACGTCATCGCCCGTGCGGTAGAGCGCCACGGAATCGATCTCATCGTCATGGCCACGCGCGGCCGCAGCCGCTCTTCATCCATTCTGCTAGGTAGCGTTGCCGAAGAAACAATCCTCGAGAGCCGCGTGCCGATTCTAGTGGTCAAACACTTCGGCGCCCGGCTGGGAGTTCTGCAGGCCCTGCTCGACAGGCGTTTTCGCCATCAGGGTGACCTGCGAACGGCTTGAAGAGTCGAGCACGAACCTCGGCTCACAGGTTCACTCGGCACAAGTGGCGGGCCCAGCCTGAGAGGAGCGAAGCTCACCTTGCGACTCTCGGTTCAGCCGCTGGCGCTCTTTGCCAGGTGGTTGGAAGCCGTGTTAGGCCAACGCGAAGTTTGGTGCTGGAGCTTCATGCCTCGGGATTGGGGAACTGGTAGCCGCCAAACCTCTCCCTCAGCTTCATCTTCTGGAGCTTGCCCGTAGCCGTGTGCGGCAGCTCGTCGACAAAAACCACGTCGTCGGGGAGCCACCATTTGGCCACCTTGTCCGCAAGGTAATCCAGCAGTTCCTGCTTGGTGACCTCGCTGCCGCGTTTCTTGACCACGATCATCACGGGCCGTTCCTGCCATTTTTCGTGGGCGATGGCGATGACAGCCGCCTCGGCGACCGACGGGTGTCCCACAGCCGCATTCTCCAGGGCGATCGATGAGATCCACTCACCGCCTGACTTAACCAGATCCTTGGCGCGGTCGGTGATTTGCATGTAGCCGTCCGCATCGATCGTGGCTATGTCACCGGTGTCGAACCAGTCGTCCGCATCCACGATGCGTCCACCTTCGCCACCGAAGTAGCCGGCAACGATCCAGTGGCCGCGCACCAGCAGATGGCCGAAAGCTTTGCCATCATGCGGCAGCGTATGGCCTTGGTCATCGGTGAGTTTGATGCCCACACCATATGGGACACGGCCTTGCCTGGCCTGCAGGCCGATGCGTTGTTCAAGCGTCGCTCTCCGATGCTTGCGCAGCGCGTTGCAGACCGTCGCCAGCGGCGAGGTTTCAGTCATTCCCCAACCATGCAACACGCGCGTGCCGAACTGCGTTTCGAAGGTCTCCACCACGGAACGCGGTGCAGCCGCGCCGCCAATGAGAACGCGGTTCAGGCACAGGTCCTGCCGTGGCTGAAGACCCTGCGCAGCCACATGTTGCTGGAACGTCATCCACACCGTCGGGACGCCCAAGGCCACCGTGACACCCTCCTCACACATGGCGCGGTAGATGCTCGCACCGTCGAGTGCGGGCCCGGGCAAGACCATGCTCGCACCGGCCATGGTACAGGCATAGGGCATGCCCCAGGCATTCACATGGAACATGGGGGCCGTCATGAACAGCATGTCGCTGGCTGACAAACCCATGCCGTCGGTCATGCAGACCACCATGGCATGCAGCAGCGTCGACCGGTGCGAATAGAGCACGCCCTTGGGGTTGCCCGTGGTACCCGAGGTGTAGCACAGCGACGACGCTGCGTTCTCGTCGAATTGCGGCCAGTCGAATCGGCTGTCCTGCTCTGCAATGAGATCTTCATAGCACATCAGGTTGGGAATACTGCTGGCCGGAAGGTGGGCACGGTCCGTCATCGCGATGAAGTTCTTGACGGATTTGAGCCGGGGCGCCAGTTGTTCAACCAGTGCGGCAAAGCCGATGTCGAAGAAGAGATGCTGGTCCGCGGCGTGGTTGACGATGTAGCTGATCTGTTCCGGAAACAGCCGCGGGTTGACGGTGTGCAGCACCGCTCCCATGCCAGACACGCCGAAGAAGAGCTCCATGTGCCGGTGGCCATTCCAGGCCATCGTGCCGACGCGGTCGCTCTCACAGACCCCCAGGGCCCTCAGCGCCTTGGCGAGTTGCCGGGCACGACCATCAAGGTCAGCGTAGGTGCAGCGATGCCGAAGTGTCTCGTCCCCAGAAGACACAATTTGTGCATTTGGATGCGCGTCGGCTGCATGTTCAAGCAGCGACGAAATCAGAAGCGGATGATGCTGCATCAGGCCGAGCATGGCTCATTCTCCGAAGATGCCTCGTAGACACGGGCCATCCAGCATGCGACTTGCGCCGCGTTGTCCCCCAACTGCCGTCTCCGACTAATCACAAAGCATCTACGACTCAGACGTGCTGATCGACCAGAATAGGGTTTCCGTCGGGATCCACCGCCATAAAACTGGCTGGGCCCGTCGTGCTCTCGTCCGCTTCGTTCATCAGCTGTACACCTTGCGCCTTCAACCGCCGCTGCAGCTCGCGCACGTCCGTGAAAGTAGAAAGTTTCTGGGCGTTGCTGTCCCAGCCGGGATTGAAGGTAAGTATGTTCTTTTCGAACATGCCTTGAAAGAGGCCAATGGCATAAACGCCGTTCTTCAAGATCAGCCAGTTCTGTGAAGCCTCTCCGGCAAAGACGTTGAAACCGAACTTCTCATAGAACCTCTTTGAAGCTTCAAGGTCTTTGACAGCCAAGCTAATTGAAAACGCGCCGAGTTCCATGCTTTGCTCCTTTGATGTGTGGATATTCAGAGTACTCCCCGTTCGTTGTGGCCCGCGAACAGCGAGTCGCGGCTGAAGCCGAACGACGGCTCGCCGATAGGCCGCGATCGGCGAAGGCCAGCGTCGGCTTCATCGACGTTAGGCGGCCAGTTTCGAATTGCGAGTTGAGTGTCTGTCCGGTTTCCCCAGGCGCCGCTCTGCTTGGCGCGGCACCCCTGCGCTCTTTCTCCCTATTACCCTCTACGTCAATATGCATGCCTGAATCCCATTCCCTAACATTCCCCAACCAAGTCTTGGCGAAAACCTGACTGTCCCGTCGACCAAGATGGCCACCTTCCTTCAGGCCGGAGCAGCACAACGTTGTGGTAGCGTACGCTGCTGTTGCCGCGCACGCCAGGGACTCTGAAACCGTCGAAACCGGAACGTTGGACACCTTGCGCAAGAAACTGCGAAAATGTGTAGTTGGCCTGGACACTCCACCCAGGCACGCACGCCTTTTCCGCCAGATCGAAAGCCGCGTGAAGCAGATTGGTGGCTTCTTCCGAGGTGAAATCGGCCACACGAAGAGGTGTCACATCAATATTGTATTGCTGGATGCAAAGTCGTGGCCCGGGCACCTCGAGGCGCACCCCTTCTTCCGAGGTCGAGAGGTACAGAACCGATGTACCGGCTAGATTGTATCGGCCCGCTGGGGCTCGACTGACAGGTGGAGGTCCCATCTGCTCCCAACCGTGAATAGAGTTGTCGTACGGGCGAGCACGAAGGAGAACCAGCGTTGAGGGCGCAACCAAAGGAGCTTTGCGCAGTTCCCGGGCAACACGCCACGCCCACGAGGACCACAACAGCCCCAACCTCGACCGCTGAGCGAGCTTCTGAGCATGATAGAAGTCACGATCGACCGCGATGCGGCGACCTGTATGACCCCGAATGACCACGTTCGAGACCGATCCGGATAACATCGGAAGCTTAAACAGCCGGGCCAGAAGCCTTTGAGTACGATTCATCTACGTGTAAAGTGGCGCAACCTGCGATCGCGGCCACGCTGAGTTGCGGTGCCGTTCGCCCCGCCGCAGGCGGTGCGAACGCAAAGGCATCACCCGCCGCTGCGCTTCTCAGCAGCGGTCGGGTGGACGCCCGGGTTAGGCCCTGTGAGCAGCTCAGTCAGCCAGTCAGTATGTTCTCCAGGCGCCTCCCGCCGCACGTGGCCTCGGCCATTTTTAGGTTGCTACGCAGGCCGCATCAATGACATCACTGCTTGATGTACGCGAGAATCGCGACTATCAGAGCCGCGAGGCCGAGAAGCGTGCTGAGTACGATGCCGATCCACTGTGGCCGAAGCTCCTTGGCCCGCTGGCGGTCCGTGATGAGTCGATTGGCCTCCCGCGCCTTCCAATGGCTCCGGCGGGGATCGGCGGGATCGTACGGCCCAAACTCCTCCGCGAGAACTTTGTTCCTGATCTCCTCAGAACTCAGCGATGCCAGCGTACGGCGGAAGGCGATCCTCTCCGTCTCGCTTGGGCTCGAGCGTGCCCCCCCGGCTTCTGAAGTTGCCATCTCTAATCCCTCCATCGCGACGTACCCTTGCACTGCGGGTGTGCCTTCGCAACAATGTGTCTGGTCCGTCTAACGCTCGGGCATCAGCCGCCTGCCGCTGCTTTTGGCGGCGGGTCGGCTGGATGCAGTGTTCAAGTAAGCCGCTGGCGCGGCAGGAAGCGGGTTGCTGCTGTTCGGCTATGAAGTGACCCTGGGCGAAGAGGATACTTCTCACACAGTCAACTCTATGTGTGAGGAGGCATCCCATGACC
>Ga0187892_10005594_pt1 | contig 19605 bp, 17 predicted proteins | sample MA1701073metaG_FD_139345 | JGI IMG/M metagenome (GOLD analysis project Ga0187892, IMG submission 139345) | Bio-ooze microbial communities from a basaltic lava cave in the Kipuka Kanohina Cave System on the Island of Hawaii, USA - MA170107-3 metaG ...
ATCCGCGCCTCGAGGCCGTGCGCGACGACCCGAAGGTCCGCGCGCTCGACGCGAGAATCGGCGAAGAGCTCGCCCGCATCCGCGCGAAGTAGGCCGGACATTCCGGAGGAATGCCGGCAACCCCGGGCGCACGCCCGATCCGCTAGCATCGCGCGTCTTTTTTCGGAGGTGTCGCAATGGTTCGCGTGCGTGCGGTCGGTTTCGTCGGGCTCGGCGCGATGGGTGTCTCGATGGCGCGACATCTTCACGCGAAGGGCCTGCTCGTGGCGGTCTCGAATCGCACGCACGCGAAGGCCGAAGCGCTCGCAGAGGAGCTCGCGGTCGACGCGGTACGCGACGCGGCCGAGCTCGTCCCGCGCTGCGACGTGATCGTGACTTCAGTGACCGCCGACGCCGACGTGCTCGCGCTCGCCCAGGTGTTCGCGCGCGCGCGAAAGGCGAGCCTCGTCGTCGTCGACACCTCGACCATCGCGTCGACCAGCGCGAAGCGCGCGGCCGCGATCCTGCGCGAGGCCGGCGGCGACCTGGTCGACGCGCCGGTCTCGGGCGGCGTCGAAGGTGCGCGCCTCGGCCGGCTCTCGGTCATGGCGGGCGGCGAGTCCGTGACGCTCGAGCGGGTACGGCCCGTGCTCGAAGCGTTCGCCGCGCGCATCACCCACATGGGCCCGGTCGGCGCCGGTCAGGACACCAAGGCCGTGAACCAGGTGCTCGTGGCCGGTATCGCGCAGGCGGTCTGCGAAGGGCTCGCGCTCGGCGAGGCGCTCGGCCTGCCGGCCGAGCGGCTGCTGCCGACGCTACAAGCCGGCGCGGCCGCGTGCTGGTTCCTCGACAAGCGCGGCGCGACGATGCTCGCCGACAACTTCGCGCCGGGTTTCAAGCTCGGGTTGTTGCACAAGGACCTCGAGATCGTGCGCGAGCTCGCGCTCGCGGCGGGCGTCGATCACAGCGTCGTCGACCAGTCGCTCGCCGACTACGGCGCGCTGATGGACGAGGGCCGTGGCGACGAGGACACCTCCGCGCTCATCCGACTCAAACGTACCGCTCGGCCGGAGCGTTAACGCCGTCACGGCGCGCGCCGCGCTACGCTGCTCTGATCACGTTTCCGTTACGCGGAATGCAAAGGAGCCGAGCATGTCTCTGATCCGAGTCGTCGCTGCCGCGATCGGACTGATCGCCGCGAATGCGTTCGCGCAACCCGCGCCGGGCACCTTTCCCGTCGTCAGCATCTCGGGCGGCTTGAGCGGCTCGCTCGGCATCGCCAACGCGGGCGACGGCACGAACCGGCTGTTCGTGATCCAGCAGAGCGGGACCGCGCGCGTGTTCCGCGGCGGCGCGCTGCTCGCGACGCCGTACTTCACGATCAGCGGCACGACGCAGTGCCGGGAGACGCCCGCCGGTCCGCTGGTCTCGTACGGGTTCACCTCGGGCGGCGAACGCGGCCTGCTCGGCATCGCGTTCCATCCGTCGTTCGAGACGAACGGCCACTTGTTCGTCAGCTACACCGACGGCAACGGCGATTCGATGGTCGCCCGGATCACCGCGTCGAGCCCCGGCGCCGACGTGCTCTCGGGCGCCGACCTCGCGACCTGCCTCGTGATGTTGCGCGTCGACCAGGACTTCACCAACCACAACGGCGGCAACGTCCTGTTCGACCCGCAGGGCTTCCTGACGTTCGGGCTCGGCGACGGCGGCAGCGGCAACGATCCGTGCAATCGCGGGCAGACCCTCGATCCGGCGACGCTGACGGGCGCCGCCTCCGGCGGCAACTTCGACGATTGCCCGGCAGACGACAACTTCCTCGCGACCGGCGGCCGCCACCAATCGCGCGCGCTGCAGGGCAAGCTCGTGCGCATCGACGTCGACAACACGACGCCGGCTGGCGCGAACGGGCTCTGCGCGTCGCGCGCCGACGGCTCGGCGAACTACGCGATCCCGTCGACGAATCCGTTTCTCGGCGCGAACCCCGCCTGCGACGAGACCTTTGCCTATGGCCTGCGAAATCCGTGGCGCTACAGCTGGGACCGCGCGAATGCCGACTTCATCGTCGGCGATGTCGGCCAGGACCACTGGGAAGAAGTGAGTCTCGTTGCGGGCAATGCGCTGGCAGGCCGCAACTTCGACTGGCGCATCTGCGAGGCTGCCCACGCGCGGGCGAACTGCAACACCGCGTGTGCGGCGACCGACCAGGAAGTCATCGTCGAGTACCACAACACCGGCAACGGCTGTGGCGGTATGGTGGGTCTCGCGAACGGCTGCTCGGTGACCGGCGGGTTCCGCTACCGCGGTCCCGATCCCGCGCTGCAGGGCGTGTACTTCTATGGAGACGCGTGTTCGTCGCGTCTTTGGTACTCGGCCGAGACTTCGCCGGGCAACTGGGTGCAACCGACGACCGCGACACAGGTGACGGGCCTCGCCGGTTCGGTCCTCGGCTTCGGCGAGGACGAGAACGGCGTCCTGCACTTCGTCGCCGGCGGCAACCTCTACCGGATCGGTATTCCCGAGCTCCTGTTCGCGAACGGCTTCGAATGACGCGCGCTCAGCGCGCCGCTTCCTTGAGCGCGATCGCCTCGTAACCGTTCGTTGCGAGCGTGCGGCGCGCATCGTCGAGCTCGCGCGCCGAGGCGTGGGGGCCGACGCGGACGCGGTGCCAGGTCTGCGCGTTGATGTCGACGCTGACCACTTGGGCACGCAGCCCGAGCAGCGCGAGCCGCGCTTTCATCTGCTCGGCGTCGTCGGCCGAGCGGAACGAGCCGGTCTGCAGGAAATAGCGCGCGCCGGGCTCGCTCGGCGGCGTCGGCCGCGCGGCCTCGGCCGAGACTTCGGACTCCGGGATCACGACTTCCATCTCGGGCAGCACGGTATAGAAGTCGTACTTCGGCTTGACCGGCGTGCGCGCAGGATCGGCGACGCCGGGCTCCGCCGCACCGTTGCTCGGCGCCTGCGCCTCGGGGTTCGGGCGCGGCGCGTCGCGCTCGCGCACGACCGGCACCCAGTTCTTGTAGAGCGCAATCGCCGAGAGCGCGAGGCCGAGCACGACGCCCGTCAGCACCCACGCCCACGCGGGCATCTGTGGACGTTCCGGGCCGCGGTGCGCCTGCGCCGGTTTGCGTGCCATCACATCGACTCCGGTGCCGAGACCCCGAGCAGCACGAGCCCGTTCGCGAGCACCTGCTTGACCGCGTTCGAGAGGTAGAGCCGCGCGTTGCGCAGCGCGTCGTCGTCGACCAGGATCGGCACGGCGTTGTAGAAGCTGTGGAACGCCGCGGCGAGGTCGCGCAGCCCGTTCGCGATGATCTGCGGCGAGCGCACCTCGCCCGCGCCCGCGACGATCTCGGGCCAGCGCAAGAGCTGCTGCAGGAGGGCCTCCTCGTGCTCGGCGACGAGCTTGTCGCGCGCGGCGTCGCCGGCGGCGCGGTTGTAGGCGAGCCCTTTTTCGGTCAGCTGGCGGAACAGCGACGCGACGCGCGCGTGCGCGTACTGCACGTAGTAGACCGGGTTGTCGTTCGACTGCGAGCGCGCGAGCTCGAGATCGAAGTCGAGGTGCTGGTCGTGGCTGCGCATCACGTAGAAGAAACGCGCCGCGTCGGCGCCGACGTCCTCGCGCAGCTGGCGCAGCGTCACGAACTGGCCCGCGCGCGTCGACATCTGAACCTTCTGCTGGCCCTCGTACAGGATCGCGAACTGCACGAGCTGGACCTCGATCCGTGCCGGATCGAGCCCGAGCCCCTGCGCCGCGGCCTTGAGCCGCGCGACGTAGCCGTGATGGTCGGCGCCGAGCACGTAGATCGCGCGATCGAAGCCGCGGTCGAACTTGGCGAGGAGGTAGGCGATGTCGGACGCGAAGTAGGTCGTGGCGCCGTTCTCGCGCACCACGACGCGGTCCTTCTCGTCCCCGAATGCGGTCGCGCGAAACCAGAGCGCGCCGTCCTTCTCGAACACGTGACCCTGCGACTTCAGCGTCTCGATCGCCTTCGCGACCGCGCCCGAGGTCGCGAGCGAGCGCTCGCTGAACCAGTTGTCGTAGCGAACTCCGAACTGCGCCAAGTCCTCGCGGATGTCGGCGAGGCACCAGGTGAGGCCGGCGTCGAATGCGAGGCGGTAGTCGGCGTCGCCGAGGAGCTGCCGCGCGCGCGCGATCAGCGCGTCGACGTGGAGCTCCTTGTCGCCGCCCTGGCTTTCGTCCGGCGGGAGATTGTCGAACACCTCGTAGGCGCTGCGACGCAGGCGATCGCCCTCGCGTGCGCGCAGCGCGCGAGCGATGTCGACGACGTAGTCGCCCTTGTAGCCGTTGTCGGGGAAACGGACCTGAATCCCGCCGAGCTCGAGGTAGCGCAGCCAGACGCTGGTCGCGAGGATGTCCATCTGGCGGCCGGCGTCGTTGACGTAGTACTCGCGTTGGACGTCGTAGCCGTTCGCCTCGAGCACGTTCGCGAGCGACGCGCCGTATGCGGCGCCGCGGCCGTGCCCGACGTGCAGCGGCCCGTTCGGGTTCGCCGAGACGAACTCGACCTGCACGCGCCCACGCGAGCCCTCGGACACGAAGCCGTAGCGCTCACCCTGGTCGAACACGCGGCGCAAGGTGCCGACGAGGCACTGCGAGCTCACGAAGAAGTTGATGAAACCCGGGCCTGCGACCTCCACCTTGTCGACGAGGCTCGACTTCGGCAGCGATGCCGCCAGCGCCTGCGCGAGCTCGCGCGGATTGCGCGACAGCGGCTTTGCGAGCAGTAGCGCGACGTTGCACGCGTAGTCGCCGTGCGCCTTGTTGCGCGTGCGCTCGATCGCGAACTGCGGTTCGTCCCCTGGCGGAAGCGCGCCCTGCCGCCGCAGGTCGAGCACGGCCTGCAGGACGAGTTCCTTGATGAGCTCTTTCACGAAGGCGGGGTAGGCGAAAAAAGACGCGTATTAGAGCGCATCCCGCGCAGTGAGGCGAGCGTTGCCGCGTCGCCGCCCGACGATTTGCGCCCCGGCATCGATGCGCGTCACCGGAACGACCGCGTGGCGCGCAAATTCTGCGCCCCTATCCAAACCGCCTGGGGACAAGCCTGTGCACAACTCCGTGGGTAACCCCGTTAAGTGCCCGGAAATCAGGTACTTTCGGCACCACTGGCGATTTCGGAGTGGCGACTGTTTTTCCTTTTCGCATCAATGATTTGCGACATACCTGCGTGCTTTTCTCGCGGCGGCCCCGAGGCGCGCCGCCGGCGAGCGGAACGCTGTGCATAACGCGGGCGCGAAGACAAGCCCCCGAAAGGCGGTTCTTGCACGGGTCACAGGGCCACGCGCCGCGCTCAGCGCCCCGCGGCGCCGCCTGCGAGCGACTCGGCGAGCGCGAGATGGGTGCTCAGGACCTCGGCGCCGGTGTACGAATCCGCGGGCTGGCCGCCGTAGCGTTCCTTGAGCGCGGCCGCGAGCGCGCGTACCCGCGATGCGTTCGCGTTCTTCGCGTCGGCGAAGACCTGGCGACCGAGATCCGAACAGAAGCGGTGCAGATCGAAGAAGTAGCGCTCCTGCCCACTCGTCAGGAACGACAGCACCGGCGGGCCCGAGCTCGCATCGCCGAGCGCCCGCCCGGAGCGCATCTCGCGCTCGGCCGCAAGCCGCGCCGCGCTGTTCGCGAGGTCGGTGAAACGCTCGCCGACGTTCGCGGTGTCGAGATCGGACGCGATCAGCGCGAGCTCGATCGCGCGCACCATCATCGGATCGTTGCGCCACGCCGGCTGTTCTTCGTCGAGCTGTTTCGCGAGCACCGGTGCGAGCGGACCGCCGGTCGCGACGACCTCGGCGGTGTTGTAGGGGTTCGGCGCCGAGGGCCGCGCGTCGAACGTGCTGCCGGCGATCATCACCTCGAGCGTGACGAACAGCTCGCGGTCTTCCTTCGCGTTGAAGCCCGCAATCTCCAGGATGCGGTGCGTTTCGGCGATCGACGCGGCCTCGTTGTTGCCGATCGAGTGGGTGAACTCGACCGTCTCGCGCTGGCGCAGGTCGTGGCAGGTCGCGAACAGCGAGAGCGCGAGCCAGTCGCGCCCCGGCAGCGCCTGCACGCCGATCTGTCGAAGCACGCGCCCGAGCCGCCGGTCGAGGATCTCGAGCGCGTGATCCTCGTTGTGGTAGGCGTGGAAGTCGTGGCCGAAGCTGCCGTGCCGCACGCCGAAGCGCGCCAGCGAGAGCAGCACGGCGCTCTCGGCGCGCTCGAGATAGGCCTGTGACTGGTCGCCGTAGAAGTCGTGGTAGATCGTGCGGCGCCGCTTGAGCAGCGCGGGGACGTCGGGTCGGCGCTCCGCGATCAGCGCGCGCGCATCGTCGACGTCGGCGATCTGGCGCTCGACGGCGTCGGGCGGAAAGCTGTGCGGAAGCCCATTGATGACCCGCGCGGACAATGCTGCGCCCCGTGCGCCCGAAAGGCGGATGCGGCCGCAGTATAGACAGGCGCCCGCACCGGGGGAAACGCCCGCGCCGCGGCACATCGGCTCACACCAGGCCGCGCTCGGCGAGCGAAACCGGCGCAGCTTCGCCCACGATCAGATGATCGAGCACGCGCACGTCGACGAGTGCGAGCGCGTCGCGCAGTCGCCGCGTGATCGCGACGTCCGCGGCGGACGGTTCGGCGACGCCGGACGGGTGGTTGTGCGCGAGAATCACCGCCGCCGCGTTGTGCGCCAGCGCGCGCCGCACCACCTCGCGCGGATGCACGCTGGCGCCGTCGATCGTGCCGCGGAACAGCTCCTCACCCGCGATGACGCGGTGGCGGTTGTCGAGGAACAGGCAGGCGAATACCTCGTACGGGAACGGCACCAGCCAGGCGCGCAGGTAGTCGGCGCAGCGGCGCGGATCGGTGACCGCGTCGCGGCGGATCTCGTTCGCGAGCACGCGTCGCGACAGCTCGAGCGCCGCGACGATCTGGCAGTACGCCGCGACGCCGAGGCCCCGAGGTCCGAGCGCTTCCGCGCGCGGCGCGGCGCACAGCCCCGCAACGCCGCCGTAGCGCGCGACGAGCTCGCGCCCGAGTTCGACGGCATTGCGTCCGCGCCGACCCTGGCGCAGGAAGATCGCGACGAGCTCGGCGTCGGCGAGCGAGGCGGGACCGGCTGCGAGCAGGCGCTCGCGCGGGCGTTCGTGGGCGGCGAAATCGGCGAGTTTCATAGCCCGTAGGGTCGGACCCCGAACGTGACACGGCCAGCGGTCCGGCGCGACGGTTCCTGTAAGCTAACCGCCCGATTTGCTGTCAGCTGGAGCCGACGTGGCGGAGCTTTCCGGGACCCGCGTGCTGCTCGGCGTTGCCGGCGGCATCGCGGCCTACAAGTCAGCCGATCTCGTCCGACGCTTGCGCGACGCCGGCGCCGAAGTTCGCGTCGTGATGACCGCGAACGCGCAACGCTTCGTGACGCCGCTGACGTTCCAGGCGCTCTCCGGCCATCCGGTGCGAACGTCGCTATGGGACGAGGCAGCCGAGGCCGCGATGGGCCACATCGAGCTCGCGCGCTGGGCCGAGGCGATCGTGATCGCTCCCGCGAGCGCCGACGTCATCGCGAAGCTCGCGCACGGCGGCGCCGACGACCTGCTCACGACGCTGTGTCTCGCGAGCGCCGCGAGGCTCGCGCTCGCGCCCGCGATGAACCAGCAGATGTGGGCGCATCCGGCGGTACGCGCGAACGTCGCGACGCTCGCGGCGCGCGGTGTCGAGATCCTCGGTCCCGCCTCGGGCAGCCAGGCCTGCGGCGAATTCGGCGCAGGCCGCATGCTCGAATCGGGCGAGATCGTGACGCGCGTGCTCGCGCTGCTGTCACCCGGCCGGATGGCCGGCTTGCGCGTGCTCGTCAGTGCGGGGCCGACGTACGAGGACATCGACCCGGTGCGCTTCATCGGCAACCGCAGCTCCGGGCGCATGGGCTTCGCGATCGCGGAAGCCGCGGCGCGCGCCGGCGCGAGCGTGACGCTGATCGCGGGCCCGGTCTCGCTGCCGACGCCGGCCGGCGTCGTGCGCGTCGACGTCCGCAGCGCGCAGGCGATGCGCGACGCCGTGCTCGCCGAGATCGAGCGCAGCGACGTGTTCGTGTCGGCCGCCGCGGTCGCCGACTTCCGCCCGGCCGAGCTTTCGGCGCACAAGATCAAGAAGCAGGACGCGGACCGCACGCTCACGCTCGAGCCGACGCACGACATCCTCGCCGAGATCGGCGCGCGCGCGAATCGCCCGTTCCTGGTCGGCTTCGCGGCCGAGACCGACGCGGTCGAGCGGCACGCGCGCGACAAGCTCGTGCGCAAGCGCCTCGACCTCGTCGCTGCGAACCGCGTCGGCCGTGCCGGCACCGGTTTCGAGTCCGAGGACAACGAGCTCACGCTGTACTGGCCGGAAGGCGAGCGGCCGCTGGGCCGCCGCCCCAAGCACGAGCTCGCGCGCGAGCTGGTCGAAGACATCGCGGCGCGGATCGCGTCGCGCAGCGGGGCGCGGGGCGCGGCGTGACCGAAGTCGAGCTCAAGATCCTGGACCCGCGCGTCGGGCGCGACTTCCCGCTGCCGGCGTATGCGACCGACGGCAGCGCGGGCCTCGACCTGCGCGCGCTCCTCGACGCACCGCTCGCGCTCCTGCCCGGCGCGAGCGCGCTGATTCCGACCGGCATCGCGATCCACATCGCCGATCCGGATCATTGCGCCGTGATCCTGCCGCGCTCGGGGCTCGGGCATCGGCACGGGATCGTGCTCGGCAACCTCGTTGGGCTGATCGACTCGGACTACCAGGGTCCGCTCATGATTTCTTGCTGGAACCGCTCGAACGAGGTCTATACCATCTCGCCGGGCGACCGAATCGCGCAGCTCATCGTGCTGCCGATCGCGCGCGCGACCTTCCGAGTCGTCGACGAGTTCGTCGACAGTGCGCGCGGCACGGGCGGCTTCGGCCACACCGGCCAGCGCTGAGCGTTAGACGCGACACCGAAGGAGCATGGCGGCGCCGATGTTGTCCGGACTGCTGAAGAAGAAGCCCGCCGCGCCGGGAGCCGGCAATCCCACGGATGCCGAGACGCTGCGCCGCGTCGGCACGGCGATCCTGGTGGGCTTGTCGATCGCCGTCGCGGTCGCGTCGTTCCTCCAGGCGCAGGCGGTGATGCGCGACCGCGCCTCGGCGCAGTCCATCGACCGCAGCCGCACCGTTGCCGTCGGCGAGGTCGCGCGCGCGGTCGACGCGGTGCGCGCCGAGATCAAGACGGCGCTCGACGACGATGCGCTGCGCCAGGCGCTCGCGTCGTCCGACGAGGCGAGCCGCGCAGCGGCGCGGCTGCGCGTGCGAGAGCGCATCCGCGGCCTCGCCGAGCTCGAGTTCTACTCGCCCGACCTGCTCGAGCTGCTGGGCGCCGATCTCGGTGTGTTCGGCTACACGCGTGCGAACGCGCTCACGCAGGCCAAGGTCCGCGGCGGCAGCGCCGACGCGCAGTACCTCGCGGACAAGGATGGACAAGGCCGCCTCGTGTTCGCCGAGCTCGTGCGCGACGGTCAGCGACCGATCGCGCTCATCTACCTCGAGACACTGGCACCGGACCTGCTGAGACCACTGCGCGAAGCCGCGAGCGGCGGCACGCTGACGCTCTCGCAGCTCCGGCACGGCAGCACCACCGTGACCGTGCTCGGGGCGCAGAAGACTGCGGCGGTGCCGGGCACGACGATCGCGGTCGTTTCGACGCCACGCACGCATTTCCGCATGGGCGACGCGCTGCCGCTGCTCGCGAGCGAGAACGTCGGCGGGCTCCTTTTTCTGACGGTGATCGCGGCACTGCTCGCAGCGCTCGCGATCGGTTGGCGCGGCGGCGCGCTGGTCGCGCGCGCGATGCAGCAGGTCCGCGAGCGGCGTGAGGCCGCCGAGGCGCACGCGGTGCTCGCGAAGAGCGCGCGCCGCAGCCGGACGCCGGTCGTGCCGGCGGACGAGCCCACGCCTGCGAAAGCCGCGCCGCGTCCGCCGCCTGCGCCGACTTCGGCGCCGCGCGCGGCCGAGCCCGGGGCGGTCACGCTCGAGCGCAGCATCTTCCGGGCGTACGACATCCGCGGCGTGGTCGGAGCCTCGCTGACGAAGGAAGTTGCGCGCGCAATCGGCCGTTCGATCGGCACGATCGCGCTCGAGCGCAGCTTGAGCGAGATCGTCGTCGGGCGCGACGGACGCCTGCACGGCCCGATGCTCGCGGAGGCGCTGATCGAGGGCCTGCGCGCCGCCGGTTGCAACGTCATCGACATCGGTGCGGTGCCGACGCCGGTCGTCTACTTCGCGACGTTCCACCTCAACACCGGCTCCGGCATCTGCGTGACGGGCAGCCACAACCCGCCCGACTACAACGGCTTCAAGGTCATGCTCGGCGGCGAGACGCTCGCCGAGCAGGCGATCCAGGACATCTACGCGCGCATCGCCGAGGGCAAGCTCGCCTCGGGCGCCGGCGGGATCCAGCGGATCGACGTGAAGCAGGCCTACGTCGACCGGATCAGCAGCGACATCCAGCTCGAGCGCCGCATCAAGGTCGTGCTCGATGCGGGCAACGGCATCGCCGGCGCGTTCGCGCCCGAAGTCATGACCGCGATCGGTTGCGAGGTCGAACCGCTCCACTGCGAAGTCGACGGCAACTTCCCGAACCACCATCCCGACCCGGGCGATCCGCACAACCTCCAGGACCTCGTCGTCGCGGTGAAGCAGCTCAAGGCCGATCTCGGGCTCGCGTTCGACGGCGACGGCGACCGTCTCGGCGTCGTGACCTCGACCGGCGAGATCGTCTATCCCGACCGCCTGCTGATGCTGTTCGCGATGAACGTGCTGACGCGCGCCCCGGGCGCCGCGATCATCTACGACGTCAAGTGCACGGGCCACCTTCAGGACCTCATCCTGCGCCACGGCGGCAGCCCGATCATGTGGAAGACCGGGCATTCGCTGATCAAGGCGAAGATGCGCGCCGAGGACGCCGAGCTGGCCGGCGAGATGAGCGGCCACTTCTTCTTCCGCGAGCGCTGGTTCGGCTTCGACGACGGCATCTACGCGGCGGCGCGGCTGTGCGAAATCCTCGCCGCGAGCGACATGACCTCGCCGGAGCTGTTCGAGCAGCTGCCGCAGAGCGTCTCGACACCGGAGCTCAAGGTGTCGATGGCCGAGGGCGCGCACTACGCGTATGTCGAGAGGTTCCGCGAGAAGGCGAGCTTCCCGGGTGCGCGCATCACGACGATCGACGGCGTGCGCGCCGACTATGCCGACGGCTGGGGGCTGGTGCGCGCGTCGAACACGACCCCGTCTCTGGTGATGCGCTTCGACGCGGACACGCAGCCCGCGCTCGCGCGGATCCAGACCACGTTCCGCGAGCAGATGCTCGCGATCGAGCCGGGCCTCAAGCTGCCGTTCTGAAGCGCACGCCGCGGGTTATTGCCCGCTGAGCTGCTTCTGCTGGCGTTCCTTGATCTCGCGATAGCGCGCGAGCTTCACCTCGAAGTCGCGCTGCAGCTGCGTGCGGTCCGCCTGCTTCTGCTCGATCACCTTGCGCTGCATCTCGAGGTCCGCGCGGACCTTGTCGACCCGCTGGGCGAGCGCCGGCGGAACCTGCTGGCCCGCACGCTCGGACTCGGCTGCGGTCGCGAGCAGCTCGTTGAGCGATTTCTCGTAGCCCGCGGCGGACAGCTCCTGCGTGCGGATCGTCCCGTCGAACGCCTTGAGCTCCTGCTCGTGCGAGCGCTTGAGGTCGTCTTCGGTCGGGTACGAGATCATCAGGACGTTGTCCTGGCGCTTCTTCTCGGCCTCGATCTTCCTCTTCTCCGCGTCCTGCGCGGCGAGCTTCTGCTCGGCGGCGAGCTCTTCCTTCGTCTTCGCGCGCTCGATCGTGCGGACCTGGACACCCGCGTCGTTGAGCTGGGCGCCGCCGCCGCCGCAGAGCTTCGGATCGTACGCCTGGCTGTAGAAGGTCTCGCCCTTCTCGTTCTTGCACTTGTAGATCTTCTTCTGCGCCGAAGCGTCGCCGGCGGCGAACGCCGCAAGCGCGGAAACCGCGAGAAGAGTCGTGATGCGGGTCATGTCGGAATCCCCTGGATGCCGCCGTCGAGGCATTCTGCCTCAAGCAGGCGGTGTTGCGCCGTAGCGCGCACGATACGCCGACAGCCTGTCGCGATACTGAACCAGTTCGTGTTTTTCGCCGGCGAGCGCCAGGAGCTCGTCGAGGCCCGCGATCGCGTGAACCGGAAGGCCGAGCTCGGCTTCCACCTCCTGCGCGGCGGACAGCGTGCCGGCGCCGCGCTCGCGCCGGTCGAGCGCGATCAGGACACCCGACGGCGTCGCCCCGTGCGCGCGGATCAGCGCGACCGATTCGCGGATCGAGGTTCCGGCCGTGACGACGTCGTCGACGATGAGCACCCGCCCCGCGAGCGGCGCGCCGATCAGGACGCCGCCTTCGCCGTGATCCTTCGCTTCCTTGCGGTTGAACGCAACCGGCACGTCGCGACCGCGCCCGGCGAGCGCGACGGCGGCGACGACGGCGAGCGCGATGCCCTTGTAGGCCGGCCCGAACAGCATGTCGAACGCGATGCCCTCGCGCTCGATCGCGGCGGCGTACGCGCGCCCGAGCGCCGCGAGCGCGGCGCCGCGATCGAACCGGCCGGCGTTGAAGAAGTACGGGCTCGCCCGCCCCGACTTCAGCGTGAACTCGCCGAAGCGCAGGACGTCGTTCGCGAGCGCGAGCTCGAGGAATTCGCGTTGGTAGGGCTGCACGGAGTTTCTCGCGCGGGTGCCGATGCGGCGAGAATAACGCTTCGACCCCCAGCACTCAGCCTCACGCATGCGCATCGTCACCGCCAACTTGAACGGAATCCGCTCCGCCGCCGGCAAGGGATTCTTCGACTGGATGAAGCGCCAGCGCGCCGACGTCGTCTGCCTGCAGGAGACGAAGTGCCACCGCGACCAGCTCGACCGCACGTTCTTCCCGCGCGGCTGGCATGCGCACTTCAACTGCGCCGAGGCGAAGGGCTACAGCGGCGTCGCGGTGTACGCACGGCGCGAGCCCGATGCCGTGATCGACCGGCTCGGGTGGGACGCGTTCGATCGCGAGGGCCGCTATCTCGAGACGCGCTACGGCGACCTTTCGGTCGTGTCGCTGTATCTGCCATCCGGCTCGTCGGGCGAGGAGCGCCAGGCGTTCAAGTTCAAGGTGCTCGACTGGCTCGCGCCCAAGCTGGCCGAGTGGCGCGCGAGCGGGCGCAACTACGTCGTCTGCGGGGACTGGAACATCGCGCACCGCAACGTCGATCTCAAGAACTGGCGGTCCAACCAGAAGAACTCGGGATTCCTGCCGGAAGAGCGCGCCTGGCTCGACGGCGTGTTCGCGAGCGACGGCTGGCTCGATGCGTTTCGCGTGCTCAAGCCCGATGCGGTCGAGTACACGTGGTGGTCGAACCGCGGCAATGCGTATGCGAACAACGTCGGATGGCGGATCGACTACCAGGTCGTGTCGCCGCTGCTGCGCGCCGCGCTCGCCGGCACGTCGATCTACCGCGCGCGGCGTTTCTCCGATCATGCGCCGCTGACGGTCGACTACGACCTCTGAGCCTTCGGAACCGCGTTCGAGGCGGTTTGCGCCTCGAGCGTCGCGCCGACGAGCCCGCGCTTCACGAGCAGCAGGCAGAACGCGACGCCGGGCAGCGCCGCAATCGTCGTCAGCACGTAGAAGTCGACGTAGCCCAGGCGCTCGATCAGCGCGCCCGCGGTCGTGCCGGTCAGGAAGCGTCCGAGGATCGAGGCTGCCGCGCTCAGCATCGCGAACTGGCTCGCGGTGAAGCTCAGGTTGCAGAGCGCCGAGAGGTACGCGACCACGACGACGCCGCCGATGCCGCTCGCGACGTTCTCGAACGTGATCGTCGCCGCGAGCAGCGTATTGCTGTGTCCGGCCGAGGCGAGCAGCGCGAACGACAGGTTCGAGACCGCCATCAGCACGAGAGCCAGGATCAGTGCGCGCCCGAGGCCGAGACGCGCGTAGAGCGCGCCGCCGAGGAAGATCCCGACGAGGTAGGCGGCGAAACCGAATCCGACGTCGAAGGTCGCGATCTCGTCGTTCGTGAATCCGAGATCGTTGAGCAGGAGCCGCAGCGTCAGGTTGGCGAGGGTGTCGCCGATCTTGTGCACGAGCACGAACGCCAGCACGAGCCATGCGCCTTCGCGACGGAAGAACTCCTCGAACGGTTCGACGAAGCCGCGCACGATCTCGGCCGGGCCGCGCAGCGGCGCCGGCACACGCCGGCGCGCAGGCTCGCCGCGCCAGAACGCGACGATCACCGCCGGCACCACGAACGCCGCGCAGACCGCATACGCGAGTGTCCAGCCGACGCGCGACGCGAGGAACAGCGCGAGCGCGCCGGCTGCGACCGAGCCGATCCGCCAGCCGTACTGGCTCATGCCCGAACCGGCGCCGAGCTGCTCGGGTTCGAGCAGCTCGATCCGGTACGCGTCGATCACGATGTCGAACGTCGCGCCGGCGATCCCGACCAGCACCGCCGCGTACGCGACCGTCGCGAGGCTCGCGCGCGGATCGGCGACCGCGAGCGCCCACACCGCGACCGCGACGAACGCGGCCGCGAACACGAGCCACGCGCGGCGCTGTCCGAGCCGGCCGAGCACCGGCAAACGCACGCGATCGATCGCGGGTGCCCAGAACACCTTGAAGTTGTAGACGAGAAACGCGAGCGCAAACGCCGTGACGCTCTTCTTGTCGATCCCGTCCTGGGCGAGCCGCGTCGTCAGCGTCGCGCCGATCATCGCGTAGGGGAATCCGGACGAGATCCCGAGCAGCAACGCCGCGAGCGGGCCCGATTCGGCATACGGACGGATCGAAGCGGGCAGGCGCGTGCGCCAGGCTAGGGTCGAGCTCATCGGCCGAATGCTAACGTTCCCGCCGGTCCGCCGGTGATTCGTGGCGCAGGTCCCGGTCCGATCGGCGCGACTTGCTACCATCCCCGGGACCGGCGGGGGAGAGACGTTTTGCCCGATTTCCTGTTACGCGGCATCGACAACGCGATCGCGGAGCGCGTCAAGGCGATCGCACGCGAGCGCAACTGGTCGATCAACGACGTGATCCTCCACCTGCTCAAGCAGGCGCTCGGCATGAGCGAGGAGGACATTTCGGGCGCGCATCCGCACCAGGACATCGCAACGCTCGCCGGTACCTGGGATCCGGCCGAGTCGGCGGCGTTCCGCGCCGCGCTCGAAGCGTTCGAGAACCTGCCCGAAGACGAGACCCCGCTGCACCCGAAGTTGTCGCGCTAGGCGGCGTAGATCGCGCCGAGCACGCGCGGCCCGCGCGCGCCGGTCACCGCCGGCAGGTTGCCGGCACGGCCCTCGAGCGTCGCCTTCGCGAGCCAGGCGAACCCGACCGCTTCGACGAAATCCGGATCGATGCCGTACGCGGCCGTGGTCTCGAGCGCGATCGGCGCCAGCGCCGCCGAGAGCCGCTGCATCAGCCAGCCGTTGTGCACGCCGCCGCCGCAGGCGATCACGCGCGCCGCATCGGGCGCCGCCGCCGCCACTGCACGCGCCACGGTCACGGCGGTGAGCTCGGCCAGCGTCGCCTGCACGTCGGCCGGTGCGAGTGCGCCGAGCTCGCCGCCGCGGCGCGCGAGCCACGCGAGGTTGAACGCATCGCGCCCGCTGCTCTTCGGCGCGGGTTTCGCGAAGTAGGGTTCGTCGAGCAGGCGCGCGAGCAGCCTTTCGTCGACGCGACCGGATCGCGCCCATGCGCCGTCGTCGTCACGCGGCGTGCCACGACGTTCGAGCGACCACGCGTCGAGCAGCGCGTTCGCCGGCCCCGTGTCGAAGCCGAGCACCGAGCCGTCAGCGCCGAGCCGGGTGACGTTCGCGATCCCGCCCAGGTTCAGCGCGACCCGCGTCTCGGCCGTGTCGGCGAGCAGCGCGGCGTGCAGGATCGGCATGAGCGGCGCGCCCTCGCCGCCGGCCGCGACGTCGCGCCGGCGGAAGTCCGCGACGGTCGCGATTCGCGTCCGCTCGGCGACGACGTTCGGGTCGCCGGCCTGCATCGTGTAGGGAACGTCGCCGCGTGGCGCATGCAGCAGCGTCTGGCCGTGCGAGCCGATCGCGCGGACCGTGTCGCGCGCGACACCCGAGCGCGCGAGCACCGCGTCGGCCGCGTCGGCGAACGCGTGGCCGAGCTCGACGTCGAGCCGCGCGTACGCGTCGAGCGCGACGGGATCGGGCGATTGCGAGATCTCGAGCACGCGCGCACGCAGCGCCGGCGGGTAGGGGTGCGTGTACGAGGCGACGACCTCGGTGGTCGCGCCGAAGCGCACCAACGCCGCATCGATCGCATCGACGCTCGTGCCGGAGATCAGGCCGAGGTAGAGATCCGCCACGCGGCGCTCAGCGCGCCGCGAGCTCGCGCGTGCGACCGTCGAGCAAGTCGAGCTGCGCGAACAGCGGTGCGACCGTCGCGCGGAACCGCGCAAGCTCGTGCGCGACGAGCGGATCGGCCTTCGGGAGCTCGATCGAGAGCGGATCGCGGTGCACGCCGCTGAGACGGAACTCGTAGTGCAAGTGCGGCGCGGTCGCGAGGCCCGTGCGGCCGACGTAGCCGATCACCTCGCCCTGGTCGACGCGGGCTCCGACGCCCGCCTTCGCGAAGCGCGACAGGTGGCCGTACAGCGTCGAGTACTTGTTCGCATGCTCGAGGATCACGACGTTGCCGTAGCCGCTCTTCCATCCGCGGAACGCAACGCGGCCGTTGCCTGCGGCGCGGATCGGCGTGCCCGCGGGCGCCGCGTAGTCGACGCCGCGGTGCGCGCGCATGACGCCGAGGATCGGATGTCGGCGCGCGCTGGCGAAGCGCGAGCTGATCCGCGTGAACTCGACGGGCGTGCGCAGGAACGCCTTCTTGAGCGGCCGCCCGGTCGGGTCGAAGTAGCCCGAGGAGCCGTCCTCGCGCGCGAAGCGCACGGCGTCGTAGACACGGCCGTGGTTCACGAAGCGCGCGGCGAGTATGCCGCCGCCGCGCACGCGGTCGCCGTCGCGATAGAGCTCCTCGTAGACGACCGCGAAGCTGTCGCCGACGCGCAGGTCCTGTGCGAAATCGATGTCGTACGCGAAGGTGTCCGCGAGCTGCAAGATCGTGGCGTCGGTGAGCCCGGCGGCCTCGCCCGCGCCGAAAAGGGACTGCTCGATGCGACCCGACGCGACGCGCACGCGCCGCTCGAGCGGGCGCGCCTGCTTCGTCGTGCCGATCGCGCCGGCGGCGTCGCGCTCGAGCACGACCCGCGTCGTCTCGTCGAGATCGAAGCGCAGCGCGGCGAGCCGGCCGCCGGCGTCGGGCAGGAACGCGAGCTCGTCACCCGGCTTGAGGCGCGTCAGCGCGGTCCGGTCGGGGCTCGCGTCGAGGAACTCGTGCATCGCGCTGCCGGGGTACCCGAGCGTCGAGAAGATCGCGCCCAAAGTCTCCCCGCTGCGGACCACGACGCGTTTCCATTCGGCTGCGGGCAGGGTGACCGCCGGCTCGGCCGAGCGTGCAGGCAGCGCGATGCTCTCGGCGGCGAGCGCCGGCGCGGCAGGCTCAGGTTTCGCGACCGACGCGACGCCCGGCACGATCACGAACGCGAGCACCGCGATGAGCGCCGCAACCGCGGCCACGACCGCCGTCTCGCGACCCCAGCGCACCGGCAGTGCCGCGAAGCTCGGGACGAAGCTCCAGTCGGAGCGTCCCTTGTAGAAGCGCCAGTGCTGGCGCTGCGCGTGGCGGCGTACGGCTTGTCGGCGATGCACGTGCCGGACGGCCGTATCGCTCTGCGGCGGATGGGTCACGCGCGCCCCCTGGATCGAAAGTCGGCCGTACCTTAAGCCAGGTCGCGAATCATCGTCAAACCCTTGTCCCGCATGGATTTTTCGACGGCAGCGATTAACATCATTTTAACGTCGCTGCCAACCCGAGCCCCAAGTGTCGTAGCATCGTCGGCCCGCGCACCGCGACGCCGTGATCGGCGTCGCATTCAGCCGATCGACACCCGAATGAACGAACGACAAGCCGCGCTCGACCTCATTGGTCGCGGCGCCGACGACATCATCAAGCGCGACGACCTGAAGGCCCGCCTCGCGCTCGGCCGACCGCTCAGGATCAAGGCCGGTTTCGACCCGACCGCCCCCGACCTGCACCTCGGACACACCGTGCTGCTCAACAAGATGCGGCAGTTCCAGGAGCTCGGGCACACGGTTATCTTCCTGATCGGCGACTTCACCGGGATGATCGGCGACCCGACCGGCAAGAACGTCACGCGCAAGCCGCTCTCGCGCGAGGAGATCGCGGCGAACGCCGAAACCTACGCCGAGCAGGTCTTCAAGATCCTCGATCGCGAGCGCACCGAAGTGCGCTTCAACTCCGAGTGGTTCGGCAGGATGGATGCCGCCGGGCTCATCAAGCTCGCCGCGAAGTACACCGTCGCGCGCATGCTCGAGCGCGACGACTTCTCGAAGCGCTACGAGTCCGAGCAGCCGATCGCGATCCACGAGTTCCTCTACCCGCTCGTTCAGGGCTACGACTCGATCGCGCTCAAGGCCGACGTCGAGCTCGGCGGCACCGACCAGCGCTTCAACCTGCTCGTCGGTCGCGCCTTGCAGGAAGACGCCGGCATGCCGCCGCAGATCGTGCTGACGATGCCGCTGCTCGAAGGCACCGACGGCGTCCAGAAGATGTCGAAGTCGCTCGGCAACTACATCGGCATCAACGAGCCGCCGAACGAGATTTTCGGCAAGACGATGCGGATCTCCGACGAGCTCATGTGGCGCTACTACGAGCTCCTGAGCTTCGAGAAATCACTCGCAGACCTGCAGCAGGCGAAGGCCGAGGTCGCTTCGAACGCGCGCAATCCGCGCGATCTCAAGATGGAGCTCGCCGCGGAGCTCACGGCGCGTTTCCACGGCCGAAAAGCCTCCGAGGACGCGATCCGCTACTGGCACGAGACGGTGCGCGGCGGTGCGATCCCCGAGGACCTCGAGACGCGCGAGGTCGCAGTCGGCCCTGACGGTATTCGAATCGGCGCGCTGCTCAAGCAGGCGGCGCTCGCGCCGAGCACGTCGGAGGCGATGCGCAAGCTCAACGAGCGCGCGGTGCGCGTCGACGGCTCGATCGTCGAGGATCGCGAGCGCGTATTTCATGCCGGCGCCGAGCACGTGGTCCAGCTCGGCAAGCGAGCGATGGCGCGCGTGAGACTCGTCGCGCAGTAGCGGCGAGGCCGCGACCGGTGATCGCGTCGCGGTGTTGACCTTCTCGGGAAGGCTCGTATAATGCGCGGCTCCCTCGGGCGGTGCCCGGCTGGCGACGAAAGGTCACCAGGATGCTACGGCAGGGGCGGATCTTTGACAGCGTGCGCAGGTGACTTGTGTGGGCGCCTGGTGGGCGAATGATCGTCCAAGTTTCAAAGGCGCTCCAAGAAAGACAGTAGTTCATAGCTACGTTCTTTGGTTGGGGTCGCTCTCAGAGAATTCGGGTCCTACGGGGCTCGTGAAGTCTTAACTGAAGAGTTTGATCCTGGCTCAGACTGAACGCTGGCGGCATGCCTAACACATGCAAGTCGAACGGCAGCGCGGGTAGCAATACCTGGCGGCGAGTGGCGGAC
>Ga0187892_10005595_pt1 | contig 19600 bp, 9 predicted proteins | sample MA1701073metaG_FD_139345 | JGI IMG/M metagenome (GOLD analysis project Ga0187892, IMG submission 139345) | Bio-ooze microbial communities from a basaltic lava cave in the Kipuka Kanohina Cave System on the Island of Hawaii, USA - MA170107-3 metaG ...
CAGGGCTGTGCCGCAAATGACATTGCGCCGGAACTCTCACGCTGTCAGTCCATTACCCCGTCGCGACGCGCTTCTTGTTCCTAATCCCGCCGTCACACCACACCGGCCAACAGGCCGGTGCGGCGCGCTTCCTACCTTCGCGCGCTCGGAATGATGCGCAGGTTCGGCTTGGTCTCGCTGTTGCGCGCCGAATGGGCTCGCGCCTCTTCCGTGCGCTGCAGCAGCTTCGCCATGTGCGATCGCGACGACTTCACGAAATCGAGCGCGTATTCCGCCGCGCAGGGGCGCCCGATCAGGTAGCCCTGCACGTGCACGTCACCGCAGGTCGTCAGGAATTCGAGCTGCGCCTGGCGTTCCACGCCTTCCGCCGTGACCTGCAGGCCGAGGCTGCGGCACAGCCCGATGATCGATCGCGCGATCGCCGAGGCGCGCGGATTCGTGTCGACGTCCGCCACCAGGCTGCGATCCAGCTTCACGCGACTGATCGGCAGCTGATCGAGCGACGTGAGCGACGAGAAGCCCGTACCGAAATCGTCCAGCGCGACGGCGACGCCCAGCAGGCGCAGGCTGCGCAGCGTGTCGATCGTGACCGCACCTGTCTGCAGTGCGTGCTCGGTGAGCTCGAGCTCGATGCACTCCGCCGGCAGGGCGTGTTTCTCGAGCAGGCGCTCGATGTTCACGACGAAATCGCCGGACAGGAACTGCTGCGACGAGACGTTGATGGCGATGCGCGCGTTCGGCCAGCCGCTGCGGCGCCACAGGCTCACCTCTTCGGCCGCCTGCCGCATGACCCAGCGATTGACTTCGAGGATCAGGCCCGACTGCTCCGCGATGCCCAGGAACTCGGCCGCCACCATGATCTTGTCGGCGCCCTGGCGCCAGCGCAGCAATGCTTCCACCGTGTTCGTTTCGCAGCTGCTGAGCGACACCTGCGGCTGGTAGTGCAGGGTCAGGTCGCCGTTGTCGATGGCCTGGCGCAAAGCCTGCTCGGTCTGGAACCGGTGCGAAGCGGCGACCAGCAGCTCGGGGCTGTAGACGTTGACGCGGTTGCGGCCCAGCTCCTTCGCGCGGAACAGCGCGGCGTCGGCCGCGCGCAGCAGCGAAGCGATGTCATGCGCATGGTCCGGGTAGATCGCGGCCCCGACGCTCGCTCCGATGACGAGCTCGCGCTTGCCGATGTCCAGGGCACGCTGGAACTCGGCAACCAGCAGCGCGCCGCGACGCTCCACTTCGGCCTGCGTTCCGGCATTCTCGATGACGAGCGTGAACTCGTCGCCACCGAGGCGTGCGACGAAACCGTGCGGGCCGACGATGGTGCGCAGGCGCGACGCGATCTCGCGCAGCACGCCATCGCCGAACTCGTGACCCATGCTGTCGTTGATGGTCTTGAAGTTGTCGAGATCCAGGAACAGCACCGCCAGGCGCTGCTCGCGACGCATCGAGCGGCGCAGAGCTGCGCTGAGGTAAGCCGCCAGGCGACGCCGGTTCGGCAACGCCGTGAGAGGATCGTGGTGCGCCAGGTGCCGCAGCTGCCGCGTGCGCTTCGCCACGCGCTGCTCGAGCCGCGCCTGGTATTCGCGGACCGCCTGTTCCGCGTTCGCCAGCTCGCCCGCCATGTGGTTGAAGGCACCGGCCAGCTCGTCCAGCTCGCGAGTACCGCCGCGATCGACTCTGGTCGCGAGCTGCCCGGCCGCGAGACGCCGCGTGCCGTGCATCAGGCGCTTGACCGGCAGGATCACGCCGAAAGTGATCGCGAGTGCCACGAGCACGATCATGGCCGCGGCCGCGATGCTGACTATCGCAACCTTGCGCTCGGCTTGCGAACCCGTAGCGCTCGCGCGTCGTGTCGCATCCGCCAGCGCATGCCAGGCCGGTTCCTCGAACTGCGCGTGCACGCGCGAGCGCAGGTCCGAGCTCGCGACACTGAAGGCGACGCGTTCGTCCTTGATCGCGTTCTCGAGTTGCAGTGAGGCCTTGCGCAGGCGCATCGCTGTTTCGAAATCATCGTTGACCAGGTCGAGCCACGCCTTGCCCGGCGAGCGCATGAACTCGTCCCAGTACTGCTGCAGCGTATTCTCGAAACGACGCTCGGCGACGTCCACCGCCTTCTCGGCCATGGCGCCGCCGGCGAGCTGATCGGTGAGACGGCTGCGAACGGCGTCGATGGATTGGGCGAGGTCGGCGAGCGAGCGGCGTGCAAGCACGTTGTCGCCGACGGAAAGTCCCATTGCACCGGCCTTCGATATGCGGGCACTGGCTGCACTCAGGAGTGCCCAGCTCGATGCGAGCATCTGGCGTGCGCGTTCGCGCTTCTCGAGCAACTCGGCACCGCGCTGCTGATGCCGGCCGACTTCGAGGTGCAAGGCCGCCACCGCTTCGATGTCCCCTGGCGTGAGCTGCATTTCGGCCTGCTGCGCCATGGTGCGCGCGATGCGCAGGTGTGCCGCATCGATTTCGTCGCGTCCGGTCTTGGCGCCGCCTTCGACGTACTGGAGGATTGCGCGATCGAACGCCGCCAGCGAATCGCCGAGCTCGCGCGAGAGGCGCGCCACCGGTTCATAGTGCCGCTGGACCAGGCTGACTTCCTGCGTCGCCTGGCGCGTGCTCTGCTGGATGGTGAGATTGCCGCCCAGGAAAACGCCGGCAATGCCGAGGAAACCGAGCGACAGCCAGGCGCCCAGCGAGATGCGCAGCGACTTCTTTCGGGCGCGGGACGGAAGGACTTCCGCCCCGGCCGCGCTGGGGGAGCCGGGCTGCATGAGCTTGGTTCTGCTTTGCTTCATCCCTAACGCGAGTAACGCACCCTCTCAAGGTCCGGCCGCCGCGTCCGAGGTGCGCGTCTCAGCCCTTGTCCAGGCGAGGGGGTTTCTCCCGACACCGGGTGTTTATTGTCAAAACCGGCGGTGCCCAGGTCGACTACCCTTATCGATTACCATTGGAACCTAGCACACAAATTCCCGGCGTGGGATCGGACCATCGGGCCGCCGCGCAAAAGTTGTCGAAACCTTGTGGAAATGGGCTTTTCTGTTCGTGGAGACTGTCGCGAAATGACGACCAACGAGGAACTGCAACGCCGGCGCGCGCTGGCCGTGCCACGCGGAGTTTCAAACCTGCTCGCCGTGTACGCGGACCATGCCCGCAATGCCGAGATCCACGATGTCGAGGGACGCCGTTTCATCGATTTCGCGAGTGGCATCGCGGTGCTCAACATCGGTCACCTGCATCCGAAGATGACGGCGGCCGTGCATGCGCAGCTCGAGAAACTGAGCCATGCGTGTTTCCAGGTCACGTCCTATGAAAGCTACATCGCACTCGCCGAGCGGCTGAATGCGCTCGCCCCGGGTGCCACGCCGAAGAAGACGATTTTCCTCTCGACCGGTGCCGAGGCCGTCGAGAACGCGGTGAAGATCGCGCGTCACCACACGAATCGCTCGGCGGTGATCGCGTTCACGGGCGGATTCCACGGGCGCACACTCCTTTGTATTGGGCTCACGGGCAAGGTGCAGCCGTACAAGGCAGGCTTCGGCCCGATGCCGCCGGAAGTGTTTCACGTGCCCTTCCCTGCGTCCTACCTCGGCATCACGGCCGAGGACTCCTTCAAGGCCCTGGAGAATCTCTTCAGGGCGGACGTCGATCCGGCGCGCGTGGCCGCGATCATCATCGAGCCCGTCGTCGGCGAAGGCGGCTTCTATGTCGCGCCGCCGGCGTTCCTGCAGAAGCTGCGGCAGCTCTGCGACACCCACGGCATCCTGCTCATCGCGGATGAAATCCAGTCGGGCTTTGCACGCACGGGACGCCTGTTCGCCATCGAGCACTCGGGCGTGGAGCCGGACCTGATGACTGTCGCGAAGAGTCTCGCGGGCGGCATCCCGATCTCCGCAGTGATCGGCAAGGCGCCGATCATGGACTCACCACCGCCAGGTGGACTGGGCGGCACTTTCGCGGGTTCGCCGCTGGGTTGCGCCGCGGGCCTTGCCATTCTCGATGTGATCCGGGAGGAGAACCTGCTCGAACGCGCACGCATCGTGGGGGATGCGATGGTCTCGCGGCTGAAGGCGATGCAGGCGAAGTTCCCCTGCATCGGCGACGTGCGCGGCCTCGGCGCGATGATCGCTTTCGAGCTGGTACGCAACCGCGATGCCAGCGCTCCGGATGTCGAGCTCACCAGGGCGTTGACGCAGGTAGCGGGCCGGAGAGGGCTCGTGCTGTTGTCATGTGGCGTGCGCGGAAACGTCATCCGGCTGCTGCCGCCCCTGACTATCCCGGAACAGTTGCTGGCAGAGGGCCTGGATGTTCTCGAAGAATGCCTGCGCGAACTGACGGCGAACGCGCGCACGATGGCTGTGGCAAGCTGACGGCCGACGAACGAGAACGAAGCTCCGTCGACTGACGACGGAGCGGCTCAGGCCTTGCGGATCAGGCCGTCAAGGACCGCCACCAGCCTTTCAGCCTCGACCGGCTTGACCAGGTACGCGTGGAATCCGGCCTCGGTCGCTTTTCGCTGGTCTTCCGGCCGGGCGAACGCACTCAACGCCAGTGATGGCGTCACGCCATGGCCGTTCGTCTTCTCCTGGCGGCGGACCTGTCGCAGGAACTCATAACCATCCATGCCGGGCATCGCGATGTCGGCGACGATGACGTCGAACTTTCCCTTCGCGACGGCTTGCAGGCCGGCACCCCCCGACTCCGCGGCGACCACGTTCGCGCCCGCCACTCGCAGGAAGGTCTTGATCGCGTCGCGGCTGATTTCCTCGTCTTCCACCAGCAGGATGTTCCGCCCCTTGAGATCGACGCCGTCCACCGGTGCGGGCCGTGGTTTTTCTCCGTCCATCCTGATGGCCGGCAACGGCAGGCGGGCCGCAAACGTGGCGCCTTTCCCTTCGCCGGCACTCTCGCCGGTCAGCGTGCCGCCGTGCAGCTCGGCGAGCTGGCGCGCGATGGAGAGTCCCAGGCCGAGTCCTGAATGCTCCCGTGTCGTTCCGACGTGCCCCTGCTTGAACCGATCGAACACCTGCGGCATCAGGCTGGGTGCGATGCCGATGCCGTTGTCGCTGACGTTAATGACCACGGCCGTGCCCTCGCGCGTGGCTGTCAGCCTGGCCCTGCCGCCCGATGGCGTGAACTTCACCGCGTTGCTGAGCAGGTTCCACACGATCTGCTGCACGCGGTCCGGATCCGCGCGAACGGTGCCGATCTCGTGCGAAACGTCGGCTTGCAGCGCCACTCCGCGAGCCTCAGCAGCGGGTTTCACCGCGTCGAGGGCCGCTTCGATGACGGCCTGCAGAGGCGTGGCGCGGAGGGCCAGGCGCAGTTTCCCCGAAGCGATGCGCGACACATCGAGCAGGTCGTCCACCAGCTGCTGTTGCGCGCGTGCCGCGCGCTCGATGGTGGAAATTCCCTCCATCATGTCGGATTTCTTCAGCGCGGAATCCTTGAGCATGCGCGCCCAGAGCAGGATGGCGGTGAGCGGCGTACGCAGCTCATGGCTGACCGTGGCGACGAAATCGTCCTTCGCGCGGCTGGCGGCCTCCGCGGTGTCCCTGAGGGTTTCCGCTTCGTTCTTGGCGTGCTGCAGTCCGACCTGGACACGCCGGGATTCCGTGATGTCCTGCACCAGCAGGAGATACCCATGGTGCTGCCCCGAGGCGGCCAGGAGCGAAGCCAGCATGCCACTCGCCCAGAACTCGGTTCCATCCTTGCGCACCAGGCAGATTTCGTCTTCGCTGTACTCTCGCTCCACGAGAGCGTGCTTGAGCCGCCTTTCCGGCATTCCGCTGGACTGATCCTGGCGGCGGTAAAGGATGCGGTGACTTTGCCCAATGGCTTCCTGCGATTGATGCCCGAACACCTTCTGGGCACCGCTGTTCCACGTGATGATCTTCCCTTCCGGGTCGAGCATGATGATGGCGTAGTCTTTCGCGCCTTCGACCACCAGTCGGAAACGCTGCTCGCTTTCCCGCAACAGGGAATCCGCCTGCGAGCGTTCCGAGATGTCCCAGAAGGTCGCCACTGCGCCCAGCAGCGTGCCGTTGTTATCGCGCACCGGCACGGAACTGGCCGACATCGTGCCGCTGGAGCCATCGGGGCGCACGAAGCGGATTTCCTCGTCCGAGACCGTCTCGCCGGTCTTCAGCGACCGCGCCAGCGGCCAGTCGTCCCGCTGGTAAGGCCGGCCGCTGGCATGCAATCCCTTGAACGCGACGTAGGCAGCCGCCCACTCCGATTCGAGGAAGGGCAGCGGATAAGGATGGCCGAACAGGACCGCAGCCTGGTGATTGGCGAGTACCAGTCGTCCCGAGGGCGCTTCCGCAATGAGCACCGCGGCCGGTAGCTGCTCCACGGCCGCCTGCAAGCGCATCTGCGCATCGCGAACCACCTGCTCCGCGTGCTTGCGCTCGGTAATGTCCACGAACGTGAGCACGACACCATCGATGCGGTTGTCCTGCGTGCGGTACGGAAGCGCGCGACAGGCATACCAGTGCGCGCTGTGGCTTCGAATCTCGGATTCGACCGGAATCAGTTTCTCGAGCACCGACTGCGCGGCCTTGATGATGTTCGGTCCTTCGAACTTCTGCGCCAGGTGCATCACGGGGCGGCCGATGTCGGAAGGAATGAGCTCCAGCAGGTCTTTCATGGCCGGCGTGAACCGGCGGATGCGCAGCGCCGTGTCCAGGAACACCACCGCGATGTCGGTGCTGCTCAGCAGGTTGGTGAGATCGTTGGTGGTGCCTTCCAGCTCCTCGATCTTCGCCTGCAACTGGCTGTTGACGGTGGTCAGTTCCTCGTTGAGGGACTGCAGTTCTTCCTTGCTGGTCTCCAGCTCTTCGTTGGTGCTCTGCAGTTCCTCGTTGATCGACGTCACTTCCTCGTTCGACGCCTTGAGCTCTTCGTTGCTCGCCTCGAGTTCCTCGATGGTGCTCTGCAGTTCCTCGCGAACGCTATGCAGCTGTGCTTCGAGAACGTCGTCCTTGCGTGCCTGGCGACCTGCCTTCTTTCCTTTCTTGTCCCTGCCGGCCGATTCCACGGCCTCCTCGGCGCCTCCCGCGACCGCACCTCTGTTCGCCGCCTCCTCGAAAGTCACGACGTAGTGGTCGTCCACGCGGGCGTCGCCCAGCGGCGCGACGCTGATATTGACCCGATGTGGCCGGCCAGCGGTGAGCGAAGCTATGTCCTGCGACCTCACCAGGCGCTGTTGTGTCATTGCCTCGCGCACAGCGGCGCGCGCAGCCCCTCGCAGCGGGTCGCGCGTCATCTCGACGATGTTGCGCGTGGGTTCGCCCGCCGGGTGCGCGAGATAGCGGTCGGTCCGGCCCTGGAAGTAGACCGCGCGTTCCCTGTCGTCGATGACGACGAAAGCGGGCCCATGATTCTCGTTCACCGCGCGCTGGATGAGCAGCGCGACGCCCGGACGTTCGGCGGGCACCAGGTCGGCGATCGGTGCCGTAATTGCGCCACCCGCCACGGCCAGGTTCGTGCGCAACAACTCGTGCCGGGTGGGCCCCAGGCGACGATAGAGACGCCACTTGCGATCGATCGGCTCGAACAGGTCCTCGGCCTGGCCCACGGTTTCCGAGTTGCCGAGGAAGAGCGTACCGTCTTCCTTCAGTGAAAAATGCAGCAGCGAGATCACGCGGCGCTGGGTTGCCGGTTCGAGGTAGATGAGGAGATTGCGGCAGGTGCACAGATCGAGGCGTGAGAACGGCGGATCCGTGAGGAGGTTCTGCGGCGCGAACACCACCATCTCGCGGATTTCCTTGCGCACCTTGTAGGAGTGGTCGTCGCGCTCGAAGAAACGGTCGAGGCGCTCGGCCGAGACGTCTCCTTCGATGCCGGCCGGAAATATTCCGGCGCGTGCATGACCGAGCGTCTTCTCGGCTGTATCGGTGGCAAATATCTTCACGTCGAAATGCTTGCGCTGCCGGTCCGCCTCTTCGGCGATCAGCATCGCGAGTGTGTATGCCTCCTCACCGCTCGCGCAGCCCGCCACCCACGCACGCAGCTGCGAGGTGTTGTCCCGTTCTTCGAACATCGACTGCAACACCTGCGCTCGCAGCGCCTCCCACGCTTGTGTATCGCGGAAGAAGCCCGTGACGTTGATGGTGAGATCGGTGTTGAGACCCTGGACTTCTTCGGCCTGCGATCGCAGCACGCCCACGTAGTCGTGGAGCGTCGTCACCTGCGCCAGGCCCATGCGCCGCTGGATACGCCTCAGCAGCGTGGGTTTCTTGTAACCGGAGTAGTCGCGCCCGGTCACCGCGCGCAGGATCGCCAGGATCTCGGTGAAGTGATGCCGCTCGCGCTGCAAAGCGGTTTCGGCCTGCTCGCGCGCATACCCATCCTCGCTGTAGTAAGGATGACGGGAGTAGTTGAGCAGCATTTCCGGAATCGCTTCCGGCGGCGCCACGTAATCCGCATAGCCCGCATGGATCACCGTGCGCGGCATGCTGGGGAACTCGGCGGTTTCCGGGTCCTGCGCGATCACGATTCCGCCCGCGGCCTTGATCGCCTGGGCACCGGCGGAACCGTTGCTGCCCATGCCGGAGAGAATCACGACGATGGATTTTTCCTTCTGCTCGGCGGCCACCGAGCGGAAGAAATCGTCCACCGGTCGCCGGTGCCCCTTCTTCTCGACACTGTCGCCGAGCCGCAGCTGGCCCTCCTCCAGGGTGAGCGTATGGCCCGGACGGATCACGTAGACGGTATTGCGCTCCACGCGCATGCCATCTTCGACCTGCTTCACCGGCATCGAAGTCTTGCGCGAGAGGATTTCGGCGACGAAGCTTTCGCGCTCGGGGGGCAGGTGCTGAATCAGCACGAACGCCATGCCGCTGTCGTGCGGCATGTTCTGGAAGAAACGGCTGACCGCCTCGATGCCGCCCGCGGAAGCCCCCATGCCGATGACCGGGAACTGCAGCACGGCGCGATTCTCGAAACCGATCGGCGCAGTGGCCTCGTCCACGGCGGGAGCGGTCGGCGCCCCTTCCTGGTCAGGGGTCTTCCTATCCTTCTTGCGCGTCAAGGGAATACTCCGGTCGGCCGTGCCTGACCGCAGTCGAAGGAAGCCCTGACTATATACCCGTGCAATGGAGATAGAGCACCCGTCGGGAACGGGCGCCGCGAGGACTACCCGGAGAGGGAGCGCCGCGAGGACTATCGGGGAACGAGCGCGTCCGCAGCAGCCTGTGCTTCCTGGGCCTGCTGCACTCTTCCTCTCGATCGCAGGGATTCGGCTATGAGACGCCACGCCGACGCTTGAGCTCTGGCGTCACCAACCGCCAGTGACAGGGCCTTCCGGCCCATCGACTCGGCCTGCGCGAAGTTACCTTCCGCCTGCCGGACCTTGCCCAGTTCGATCCACAGCAGAGGGTTCGAAGGCTCGATGCGCAATGCCCGCTCGACAGAAGCCGCAGCCACGGGGAAATTGCCGGCCGCCGCCTGTGACTGAGCCTGGGCGACGAGGGAGCGCGTCGCAGCACTGAGCTGATGCTCGCGCGTGCGCGGTGCCCGCGGGGGAACGGGCTCGGCTTCGGGTGGCACCTCGGGGCGCGACTCGGGCTCGGTCGGAATCTCCGGGGGTGCCCCGGGCGGCGCTTTCCCCGGCCGAGGAGGAATGTCGTACGGATTCGTGGCGCATCCCGCCAACAGGACGGACAGAAGCAAGATCCCGCCAAGTGCCGCTATGCCGCGGAACCGCGCCACGAAAGCACGGGCGGACGCGGCGGAAAATCGCAGTTTCATCGGGTTACGCCTTCCCACCATTCTTTGGCGCGATCCGCCAGGTCCTTGATGACACTCTCGCCACAGCCGGGTTTCGATGGCAGCTCGGCATTGCGCGGCACTGGCACCACGACGACATCCTCGCCGCACTCGGGGCGCACCGCCAGTCCCGTCGGAAACTCGATGGTCCGGTCCTCCAGGCCGTCTGGAAGCAGTGCGCCGTCCCACGACGTCGTATTGAGGCGCGCCAACAGATTGGCCCACACCGTGAGCGCGCCGGCTGAACCCGTCAGCCCCGTCGGCCGGTTGTCGTCGTACCCGACCCAGACGACTGCCAGGTGGCTGCCCGAAAAACCGGCAAACCAGCTGTCGCGGTAATCAGAAGAAGTGCCGGTCTTGCCGGCGACGATGATCTGGGGCGGCAGGCGCGCGCGAGCAGACTGGCCCGTGCCGTGCTCCATCGCCAGCACCAGCATCCGATTCAACTGGTGCACGGCGGCGGGGTCAGCGGCCGGTGTGACTTCCACGGGAAACGCCTTGAGGGGCGTGCCGTCGGCGCTAACGACAGAGCGCACGGCGCGAAGGGGTGTCCGGAATCCTCCGTTGGCGAGGCTGTTGTACAGCTGCGTCACCTGCATCGGCGTGAGGTCCACACCTCCGAGGATCAGTGAAGGATTGCGCGCCGGCTGTTCCTGCAGTCCCAGCCGCTGGAACGTGCGAGTGATGCGAGGTAAGCCCACGTCCAGGCCGAGGTGGACAGTCGCCAGGTTCAGCGACTGCGCGAGAGCGCGCACCAGGGGCACCGGGCCGGCGAAATCCTTGGTGAAGTTCACCGGCTTCCACACCTGCGTGCGCGACAGTTTCACCTCGATGGGCTCGTCGGGCACGACGCTGGCCGCCGTGTAACGCCCGCTCTCGAGCGCCGCGAGATAAACGATCGGCTTGGCGAGCGAGCCGATGGAACGCGAGGAATCGAGCGCGCGGTTGAAACCGTCGAAGCCGGCCTGGCGTCCTCCCACGATCGCGATCACGTCACCACTCTGCGGCTCGGTGACCACGACCGAGCCTTCGAGCGGATCGCCCTTCTCCTTGCGCACGCGGTCGAGACGCTCCAGTTCCTGCAGCAGCGATTTCTCCGCGAGCGCCTGCACGCGCGCATCCAGGCTGGTGAAGATCTGCAGCCCGGCCTCGGTGAGATCGGCCTCCTCGTAGTCGCGCCGCAGCGTGCGCCGTACGAAATCGAGATACGCCGGGTAGTACCCCTCGGTGACGCCGCCGGTGATCCGGATGGGCGCACGCATCGCGCGCTCGGCTTCCGGGCGTGGCACGACATTGAAGTCGCCCATCTGTTTCAGTACGAGGTTGCGCCGTGCGCGAGCACGCTCGAGGCTGCGGCGCGGATCGTAATAGGAAGGCCCACGCACCATTGCGACCAACAGCGCGGTCTCCGGCAGATCCAGCTCCGTGAGCGGCTTGCCGAAGTAGAACCGGCTCGCGAGGCCGAAGCCGTGAATGGCGCGGCGGCCGTCCTGCCCGAGGTAGATCTCGTTGACATACGCATTGAGCAGGTCGTCTTTCTCGAAGCGTGCCTCGAGAATCATCGCCATGATCGCTTCCTTGAACTTGCGCCACAGCGTCTGGCGATCGTCGAGGAAGTAGCTCTTCACGAGCTGTTGCGTCAGTGTGCTGCCGCCCTGCTCGATGCGCCCGGCACGCAGGTTCACCCAGGCGGCGCGCAGGACCGCCTCGAAGTCCACGCCCCCGTGCGACATGAACTTGCGATCCTCGGTGACGATGAGCGCGCGCGTGAGGAGCTCCGGCACCTCGTCCGGCGTGACGACCAGGCGGTCCTCGCCGTGGATCGGAAAGATGCTGCCGATGAGCAACGGGTCGAGGCGGAAGACGGGCACGTCCTCGCCATTCGCGTCACGCAGCGCAACGATCGCGTGAGTGTCCGTCGTGATGCTGAGCGTCTGCGCGGGCCGCACTTCGTCGGCGAACCGCACGCGCCGCGTGGCGAGGTCGATCCGGTTGCCGCGACGCCGATAGGTGCCGGGCCGTTTCAGATCGTCCACGTTGCGGTAATGAATTCTTTCCAGCTCTTCCTCGATCTGCGCAGCGGACATGGGCATGCCGACATAGAGCTCGAGCGGCTGCGCATACACCTTGGCGGGCAGCGTCCAGCGCCGGCCCTCGAACTGCGGCGTCACGATGCGATCGAGATAGACGACGAAGATCATGCCGGCGACGATCAGGAGGGCCAGGGAAGCCAGCGCGAACTTCAGGATTCGGCGTTTGCGCCGGCTGTACGTGCTCTTCGGGGGCATGAGATGTGTCGTCGTCTCCGTGGCCCAGTGTGCCGACAATTGCCGGCACCATCGTGTCAGATTGTCCATCGGGACCGGGGCCCTGCAGACCGTTGGCAGTGTCAGGAATCGGAAACACCGCTCGGCCAGCGCACAAAACCGCAGAAAACAGGCTCCGCGCCACCTGCAAGGGTTGCGGGCGTTGCCGTCCGACAACAGTGCAAGCCCCGCGTTCGCGGTCCAATGCGTTTCTACAGCCCCGCTGGCAATCCGTAAATCCCTGAATCGGCGCGCAGAATAACTTTCTGGCACGCGGCGCGCATTAAAGGCCGCAGCCCGCGAGCATTCCTGCTCGCAGGACGGACCCAGTTCAGTTCACTGAAGGAGCACCCATGAACGGAATGATCAAGATTGCGGCGCTGTCCGCGCTGGTGGCCTCGGCCGCCGTGATGGCGAACGAGGATCCCAGCCAGGCTCAGCAGCCCGCCGACCAGTCGGCGACCGCGCCGCAGGCGACGGACACCCAGTGGCCCGAGTTTTCGACCCTGGACACCAATGGTGACGGGTACGTGAGCCGCGAGGAAGCCCGCAGCAATGCGACGCTGTCCGGCTCGTTCTCGGATCTCGACGCCGACAAGAACGGCTCGCTGAGCAGCTCCGAGTACCAGAAGGGCAAGGAAATGCAGTCTCAGTCCGGTACGCCGGACAGCTCGACGCCGAGCGAGACGCAGGATCCGGCGACGACGGAACCCTCGACGCCTCCTCAGCAGTAAGCCTGAAGAGTCAGTGCTCCTCGCCCGGTAAGCCGAGGCCCGCCATGGAAGGCGACCGAGGCAAGCCGGGCGAAGCCTGATGAAGAACGGCCCCGCGAGGGGCCGTTTTCCTTTGTGCGCCGCTTGCACGCGAGCGTGCACTTTTCTTCTTCCGGCAGCGCTTCCGCACCCGTGCGGACAATGAACCAGGGCGGCACGTGCCATGGCACGGATGCTGCCCCTCATCTTGACTCTCGGGCGGCGTATGTTCGGTATGGAGGCAGGACCGGATGCGATTCGTGGCACTGGCGGCGGACTACGATGGGACTCTCGCTCACCACGGACGCGTGGCGCCTTCCACTCCTGCCGCGCTCGAGCGGCTGAAAGCCACGGGACGCCGACTGATCATGGTCACGGGGCGCGAGCTTCCCGACCTCGAATCCGTTTTTCCTCACAAGGCCCTGTTCGACCTGGTCGTCGCCGAGAACGGCGCACTCCTGCACACGCCCGCGACGGGCGAGACGCGCGTTCTGGCCGCACCACCGCCGGCGGCGTTCGTCGAAGAGCTGCGCCGTCGCAAGGTCCAGCCTCTGTCGGTCGGAGCCACGATCGTCGCCACCTGGACGCCGCACGAGAACACGGTGCTCGAGGTCATCCGCGAGATCGGCCTCGAGCTGCAGGTGATTTTCAACAAGGGCGCCGTGATGGTGCTGCCCGCCGGAACGAACAAGGCCACCGGCCTGGCGTGCGCACTGGAACAGCTCGGGCTCTCGGCCCACAACGTGGTGGCGATCGGCGACGCGGAGAACGATCACGCCCTGCTCGCCATGGCGGAATGTGCCGCGGCGGTTTCCAATGCCGTGCCGATGCTGCGCGAGGCGGCCGACCTGCGCACCCGCGGCGATCACGGCACGGGCGTCGAGGAACTGATCGACGCGATGATCGGCAACGACCTGGCGGACATTCCGCTGCGCAAGCCCGAGCGCCACCTGACCATCGGAACGCGTGACGACGGTGAAGGCGTGCACCTCCCGATCGCCGGTCCCAGCTTCCTGGTGACCGGCACGTCGGGCAGCGGCAAATCCACGCTGGTGACGGGAATGGTCGAGCAACTCCTCGCCCGCCGGTACCAGTGCTGCATCATCGATCCGGAGGGCGACTACGAGGAATTGGCGGATACGATCATGTTCGGCACACCCGAGCGCGCGCCGAGTGTCACCGAGATCCTCACCGCGCTCGAGAAACCCGACGCGAGCGTGGTCGTCAACCTGCTGGGCGTGAAACTGCCCGATCGGCCCGCTTTCTTCGCGCGCCTGTTGAGCAGGTTGCAGGCGGGCCGGACCCTGGCAGGACGACCTCACTGGATCGTCGTCGACGAAGCGCATCACCTGCTGCCCGCCGACTGGCAGCCGGCCCCCGAGATTCTCTCTGAAGTGCTGTCCTCGATGATCTACGTGACCGTGCATCCGGAAACGCTGTCGCCCACGATCCTGAAACGCATCGACGCGATGGCGGCGATCGGCGACGACCCGCAGCAAAAGGAGTGGAGGTCGTGGTGCAGAGCCGAGCCCCGTAGCCATACAGTACCGGCGTTTCAACGTAGCTGTATAAGAGCCGGCCGGGCACGGCAGCCCGATGCCATCGATTGCTGCCATCGATCACAAGGGGCTGCACTTCGTCCCATCGGGCGTTTCGCCCTTCACGCGCGTGGGGTGCGTCGCTTAAAATGCTGCGCGACCAGCGGGCCGTCGCTCCACCCCACGCCCTCCAGAAGGGAATCCACCAACAATGTTTCGTTCGTTGCTTCGCGCTACGGCCCCTGTTGCCGTGGCAATCGGGATCGTCGCCTGTGGAAAGGATCCGCAGCAGGGCGGCGCGCCTCCCCCTCCGGAAGTCGGGGTGACGCGCGTGCGGGCTCAGCCGATTCCGCTGTCGCGTGACCTGGTCGGCCGCCTGTCTCCGGTGCGCGCTTCGGATGTGCGGGCGCGCGTCGCTGGCGTATTGAAGCGTCGCTTGTACGAGGAAGGCTCCGACGTCAGGGAAGGCCAGGTCCTGTTTGAAATCGACCCTGCTCCGCTCAGAGCGGCACTCGACGCGGCCGAAGCTGGTCTTGCCCAAGCGGAAGCGACTGCGAAGAACGCGCACGTGCTCGCCGAGCGCCTGCGGAGTGTTGCCAGGGCCGGTTACGTGTCGCGCACCGACGTGGACAATGCCGAGGCGTCCGAGCGTTCCAGCGCCGCAGCCGTCCAGCAGGCGCGCGCCAACCTCGATACCGCAAAGATCAATCTCGGATACGCGTACGTGCGCTCGCCGATTGCGGGTCGCGCCGGACAACAACGCGTGACTGTCGGTGCGCTCGTCGGCCAGACCGAGCCGACGCTGCTGACCACGGTCGAGCAACTCGATCCGATGTGGGTCAACCTGGATCAACCCGCCAGCGAATTCCTGGAACTGCAGCGCGCGGCCGCCGCGGGCAAGGTGACTCTCGCGGAAGCGAACCGCGCGCGACTGCAGCTGACGACGCCGGATGGCGCGCCGCTCGGTGCGCCCGGCACGCTCGAGTTTTCCGGCGTCGTGGTCGACCCCGCGACCGGTGCCCTGACCTTGCGTGGCACTGTGCCCAATCCCGATCGCAGCCTGCTGCCCGGCATGTTCGTGAACGTGCGCCTTACGATCGGCACGCTCAACAGTGCCTTCCTCGTTCCGCAGGCCGCGGTGTTGCGCGATGGCCAAGGTGCCTACGTGCTGGTGATCGGGGCCGAGAACAAGGTGGTGCAGAAGCGGGTGACCATCCCGGCGAGCAGCGGCACGGACTGGATCGTGACCGCCGGCCTGGAAAACAACGACCCCGTGGTCGTGCACGGGATCCAGCGGGCGATGATCGGCCAGGCCGCCACTCCCGTGACGCAGGAAGAAATCGACAGGCGCGAGAAGGCCGCGCAGGCGAACTCGCCGGCCGGTGAGACCGGTTCCCAATAGCACGGCAGCAATCGCGGGAGCACCGACAGTGCCGCAAGTTTTCATCGACCGGCCCATCCTGGCGTGGGTGCTGGCGATCCTGATCACGATCGGCGGCCTCGCCGCCGCACTCAACCTGCCCATCGAGTCGTATCCGACGATCACGCCGCCGCAGGTGGTCGTGAGCGCGTTCTATCCGGGTGCGGACGCCGAAACGGTCGAACGCTCCGTGACGCAGATCATCGAGCAGCAGCTCACTGGCATCGACGGCCTCCTCTACTTCAGCTCGTCCTCGAGTTCCGATGGCGCGGCGAGCGTCACGTTGACATTCGAAAGCGGAACCGACCCCGATATTGCGCAGGTCCAGACTCAGAACCGCGCGGCGCTCGCGGAGCCACGCCTGCCGACGGAAGTGATCCAGCAGGGCATCACCGTCGCGAAGTCCAACGCGGGCTTCCTGATGGCGGTCGCGCTCAAGTCCAATGACGGACGCCTGGGCTCGGGAGAGCTGAACAATCTCGTCGCCTCCCGCGTGCTGGACCAGGTTCAGCGCATCCCGGGCGTCGGCGCCGCGAACCAGTTCGGTTCCGAATATGCCATGCGCATCTGGCTGAACCCGGACCGCCTCAATGCGTACGGGATCTCGGCCGCGAGCGTGCTCGAGACGGTGCGCAGCCAGAACGTGCAGATCGCGGCCGGCGCGATCGGCATGCAGCCGGCACCGAAAGGCCAGCAGTTCTGGGCGACAGTGAGCGCCGAGGGCCGTTTCACCTCGCCCACGCAGTTCGAGAACATGATCCTGCGTGCGGACCCGAACGGCTCGACCGTGCGCCTCAAGGACCTCGCGCGCGTCGAGCTCGGCCAGTCCCAGTACGGATCGGAAGCGAAGGTCGACACGAGCCCGATCGGCGGCTTCGGCGTGCAAACGCTGCCCGGCGCCAACGCCCTCGACGTTGCCGACGCGGTGAAGGCCAAGATGGCCGAGCTGGCGCCCAGCTTCCCGTCGGGTGTCGAGTGGTTCGTGCCTTACGACGCCACCGAGTTCATCGTCATCTCGATCGAGGAAGTCCTCATCACGCTGGTCGCCGCGGTAGTGCTGGTCTTCATCGTGATGCTCGTGTTTTTGCAGAGCTTCCGCGCCACCATTATTCCTACGCTGGTGGTGCCCGTCGCCCTGCTGGGTGCCTTCATCGGCATGTACGTGCTCGGCTTCTCGATCAACCAGCTGACGCTGTTCGGCATGGTGCTGGCCATCGGCATCGTCGTCGACGACGCGATCGTGGTGATCGAGTCCGCGGAACGCATCATGCGCGAGGAGCACCTGCCGGCGAAGGAGGCGACTCGCAAGGCGATGGGCCAGATCACCGGTGCAATCGTGACGATCACGATTGTCCTGGCCGGCGTGTTCATTCCCAGCGCCCTGCAGAGCGGCAGCGTGGGTGCGATCTATCGCCAGTTTGCGATGGTGATTGCGATTTCGATGATCTTCTCGGCGTTCCTCGCCCTGAGCTTCACGCCGGCCCTGTGCGCCACGCTGCTGCGCCCGGCGCACCTGAAGGAGAACGTGATCTTCAAGTGGTTCAACCGCGCGTTCGACCGCACGCAGCGCGGCTACCAGCGCAGCGTCTACCAGTCAGTCAAGCATGCGCCCCGCTGGATGATCGCGTTCGCCGTGCTGGTGGCGATCGGCGGCTTCATGTTCTACAAGATGCCCAGCAGCTTCATCCCCGACGAAGACCAGGGATACACGATCGCGCTGGTGCAGTTGCCCGCCGGTGCAACGCTCGAGCGCACCATGGAGGTCATGGGAAAACTCAACGAGACCCTGAAGCAGCACGAAGCAGTGCACGCCGTGTTCCAGGTCGGCGGCTTCAGCTTCCTCGGCCAGGGCGAGAACGTCGGGCTCGCCTTCATCCAGTTCGAACCCTGGGATGAGCGCGATGCCAGCGCACAGGAATTCATCGAGTGGGCCAACGGGGCGCTGTACATGGCGATTCCCGATGCCCAGGCGTTTGTCGCGAACCTGCCGACGATTCCGGGGCTGAGCGCCTTCGGCGGATTCGAGTTCTACCTGGAAGACCGTTCCGGCCAGGGGTACCAGGCCTTGAAGGACGCCGAGGCGAAACTGCTGCAGGCAGCGGGGGATAACCCCGAGGTGCTCACGCAGGTGCGCTCGGGATCGCTTCCGGACGCGCCGCGGCTGAAACTCTCGGTGGACCGCGTGCAGGCTCAATCGATGGGCCTCACGATCGCGGACGTGTATTCGACGATCCAGCTCATGCTGGCGCCGGTGTACGTGAACGATTTCTTCTATGAAGGACGCATCCTGCGCGTCTACGCGCAGGCCGACGCGCAGTTCCGCTCCAGTCCGGAATCGCTGGATCGCTTCTACGTGCCCGGCGCTGGCCTGCAAGCGGCACTCGCTGCCCGTAACAGTGGCACCAACGGCACGGACGGCGACTTCGTGTCCTCGCGCGTGCTCGAGCAGGGCAACATTCCGCTCGCGAGCGTCGTGAAGAGGCAGTGGACGATGGCGCCGCCCGGGCTGACCCGCTACAACGGCTTCCCGGCGATCCAGGTCACTGGCTCCGCTGCAAAGGATGCCAGCTCGGGTGAAGCCATGGAGGCGATGGAACGCATCGTCGAGGAGCAGTTGCCGCAGGGCTTTGGCTTCGACTGGGCGGGCCAGTCGCTGCAGGAAATTCTCTCCGGTGCGCAGGCGCCGATGCTGTTCCTGCTCTCGATCCTGGTGGTGTATCTCTGCCTCTCAGCGCTGTACGAAAGCTGGGCAACACCGATCGCGGTGATGCTCATCGTGCCCCTCGGCGTCCTCGGCGCAGTGCTGGCGGCGACGCTGCGTGACCTGCCCAACGACGTCTTCTTCAAGATCGGGCTCATCACGATCATCGGCCTGTCCGCCAAGAACGCGATCCTGATCGTCGAGTTCGCGGTGATGGCCCAGCAAGCCGGCAAGAGCCTGCACGACGCCGTGCTCGAAGGCGCGCGCCTGCGACTGCGGCCGATCCTGATGACGTCTTTCGCGTTCATCCTCGGAGTATTCCCGCTGGTGATCTCGACCGGCGCGGGTGCGAACGCACGGCACGCGATCGGCACCGGTGTCGTGGGCGGCATGCTGAGCGCAACAATCCTCGGCGTCTTGCTCGTGCCCGTGTTTTACGTGACAGTCCGCCGCATGCTCGGCGACCCGCTCGACGAGCCGACGCGGCCGAAGGACGCGGACACGCCGGCACTCCCCGCGACGTAGAGGAGCGCGCCGCACCGGCCTGTTGGCCGGTGTTGGTGTGACGGAGGAACGGGAACAAGAAGCGCGTCGCGACGAGGGAGGTCCTTTCCGGCGTGCTGAAGAGGCGTGCCGCGACGGGAGTGGACCGACAGCGTGAGAGTTCCGGCGCCGCGTGATTCGCGGCACAGCCCTGCCGCGAAATCACACGCGAAACCTCAGCCCGGGCTACAAATTCGTCCATGTGGAACCCGGTGCCTTTGGCCTCATGCCAGCGAATTTGCTTCACGCCCGGGCAGAGGCCTGCACACACGCTGTCGGTCCACTCCCGTCGCGTCCCGCCTGGAGAAGCACGCCGGAGAAGGACCTGCCTCGTCGTGAAGCGTAGAGATTTCCGCCGTCACCTTCCCAGCCAACTCACGCGCTGCCGGCCCGCAAAGGGGACGCGATGTTCAAAGACACGGCTCTTCCACACCGTCCCCCTTTGCGAGCCGCCACCGCGTGAGTGGGGCCGGAGACGTGGGACGGCGGATCTTGATCTTGAGCGTGGCGTGGCGGGGTGATGGACTGACAGCGTGTGTGCAGGCCTCTGCGCGGGCGTGAAGCAAATTCGCTGGCAGGACTCA
>Ga0187892_10005596_pt1 | contig 19599 bp, 12 predicted proteins | sample MA1701073metaG_FD_139345 | JGI IMG/M metagenome (GOLD analysis project Ga0187892, IMG submission 139345) | Bio-ooze microbial communities from a basaltic lava cave in the Kipuka Kanohina Cave System on the Island of Hawaii, USA - MA170107-3 metaG ...
CCCACCGGCGTGCGCACCAGGCACTGCGGGCAGATGGGCGTGCGGCACTCGACGCAGCTCAGCCGGGTGGAGGCGCCGTCCCGCTCGCACGTCCACTGGTCCTCGCGCCCGGGCACCGGCGCCACAGTACGCCCATGACCATCGACAAGGCGGCGCTCGACGCGCTGGCGACCAACTTCCAGGGACCCCTCATCACGCCCGACCACCCGGAGTACGACACCGCCCGCCAGATCTGGAACGGCCAGATCCAGCGCCGCCCGGCGCTGATCGCCCGGTGCACCGGTGTGGCCGACGTGGTCGCCGCCGTCCGCGTCGGCCGCGAGCACGACCTGCACCCGGCGGTCCGGGGCGGGGGGCACGCGGTCGCCGGCCACGCCACCGCCGACGACGACCTCGTGATCGACCTGTCCCTCATGACCGGCACGCGCGTCGACCCCCTGGCCCGGACCATCTCCGTCCAGGGCGGCTGCCTCAACGCCCACCTCGACCGCGAGGCCCAGGCCTTCGGGCTGGCCGCCACCGGCGGCTTCGTGAGCCACACCGGCGTCGCCGGGCTGACCCTGGGCGGCGGCATCGGCCACCTGATGCGCAAGTTCGGTTTGTCGATCGACGCCCTCCGGTCCTGCGACGTCGTCACCGCCGACGGCGAGTTCGTGGTGGCCAGCGAGGAGGAGAACGCCGATCTCTTCTGGGGCCTGCGGGGCGGCGGCGGCAACTTCGGCGTGGTGACCAACTTCACCTTCGCCCTCCAGCCCCTCGGCCCCACCGTCCTCGCCGGGATGGTCGTGTGGCCGATGGATCAGGCGCCGGCCATCCTCGCCTTCATCCGGGACTTCATCGCCGAGGCGCCCGACGAGGTGGGCCTGATGGGGAACCTCCGGCTCGCGCCGCCCCTCCCCGTGGCGCCGCCCAGCCTCCACGGCCAGCCCATCGTCGCCGTGGTGGCCACCTACGCGGGCCCAGTCGAGGAGGGCCAGGAGGTCTTCCGGCCCCTGACCTCCATCTGCCCGCCCGCGTTCAGCACCCTGGCGCCCAAGCCCTACACCCTGCATCAGAAGGCGTTCGACGCCGCCGTTCCCCACGGCCGCCACTACTACTGGAAGTCGCACAAGCTCGGCCCGCTCACCGGCGAGGTGATCGACATCGCCGTCGACCAAGGAAGCCGGATCACCTCCCCCCTCTCGACCATCGCACTGTTCTCCTTCGGCGGGGCGGTGGCGCGGGCGCCGGAGGACGCCACCGCTTTCCCCTACCGCGACGCCGCCCACGACATCAACATCGTCGCCAGTTGGCTGCCCGAGCAGGCGGGCGAGGCCGACCGCCACATCGCCTGGGTCCGGTCGTTCTTCGACGCCCTCACCCCGCACAGCCGGGGCGTGTACGTCAACTTCACCAGCGACGACGCCGCCGAGCGGGTGCGGCTGGCCTACTCGGCGCCGCAGTGGGCCCGCCTGACCGCGCTCAAGGCCAAGTACGACCCCACCAACTTCTTCCGCCGCAACGCCAACATCCCGCCGCCGGGGTAGACACGGGGCGTATGCCCGACCCGCAGGACCGGCTCCAGACCTACCGGGCCAAGCGGGATTTCCGTGTCACCGCCGAGCCTGCGGGCGCTGCCGCGCCGCCGCCCGCGCCCGGCCCCGGCGGGCGGCGCTTCGTCGTCCAGCGCCACCGGGCCCGCCGCCTGCACTACGACTTCCGGCTCGAAGTCGAGGGGGTGCTCGTGAGCTGGGCGGTCCCCAAGGGGCCCACCCTCGACCCCAAGGGGCGGCAGCTCGCCGTCCACGTCGAGGACCACCCCATCGAGTACTTCGACTTCGAGGGCGTCATCCCCAAGGGGGAGTACGGCGGCGGCGACGTGATCGTGTGGGACTGGGGAACGTGGGAACCCGCCCGCGACGGCGACCCGCGGGCCGCGGTCGAGCGGGGCGAGCTGCACTTCGACCTCCGCGGCGAGAAGCTCGGCGGCCGGTTCGTCCTCGTCCGGCGCGACCGCGGGCCCGACGGGTCGGGCAAGGAGCAGTGGCTCCTGCTCCACAAGCACGACGAGTTCGCCCAGCCCGGCTGGGACCCCGAGGACCATCCCTGCTCGGTCAAGAGCGGCCGCACCAACGACGAGGTGGCGGCCGAGCCGAAGGCGATGTGGCGCAGCGGCAAGCCCACGGGCGAGGCGTACGTCCCGCTGGCCTGGGACCCGCCCACCGGCGAGGAGCTGGCGGCCCTCGACGGGTTGGGGGCCAGGGGCGGCGCCTGGGTGGTGCAGGGCCGCGAGCTGAAGCTGACCAACCTCGACAAGGCGCTGTTCCCGAGGCGGGACCCCGACGGCGCCGGCCCCTTCACCAAGCGAGACCTCATCCGCTACCACGCCCGGGTGGCGCCGTTCATGCTGCCCTACCTGGTCGACCGGCCCGTGAACCTGAACCGCTACCCCGACGGCGTGGCCAAGCCCGGGTTCTGGCACAAGGAGGTCCCGGACTGGGCGCCCGACTGGATCAAGACGTGGCGCCACGACGGGAGCGAGCCGGGCGCGGGCACGCGCTACTTCGTCGTCGACAGCGTCCCCGCGCTGATCTGGATGGCCAACTACGGCGCCGTCGAGTTGCACGCGTGGACGTCCAAGGTCGCCGACGTCCACCAGCCCACGTGGGCCTACGTCGACATCGACCCCGGCGGGCGGTCGACCTTCGACGACGTGCTCGTCCTCGCCCGCCTCTACCGGGCCGCGCTGGCGCATCTCCACCTCGACGGCATCCCCAAGGTCACCGGCCAGCGCGGCCTGCAAATCTGGGTGCCGATCGCCCCCGGCTACTCCTTCAGCCAGACCCGGGCCTGGGTCGAGAAGGTGTCCAGGGCGGTGGGCAACACCGTCCCCGACCTCGTCTCGTGGGAGTGGCACAAGGACCGCCGCCACGGGCTGGCCCGCCTGGACTACACCCAGAACGCCGTCAACCGCACCCTCGTGACGCCGTTCAGCGCCCGGGCCGCCCCCGGCGCGCCCGTATCGATGACCATCACGTGGGACGAGCTGGACGACCCCGGCCTCCGACCCGACCGGTGGACGATCGCCACCGCCCTGGACCGGCTGCGCCGGGCCGGCGACCCGCTCGCCCCGCTCATCGGCCAGCCCCAGCGCCTTTCGCCACTCTGAGGGCCGCGCCGGGGCATGATTAGGCCGTGACGACGCGGGTGCTCATCGTCGAGGACGACGAGAACGCTCGGACGTCGCTGCGCCTCGCCCTCGAGGAGGACGGCAACGACGTGACCGAGGCGGTCAGCGCCGAGGAGTGCATGCCCGCCTTCCGCCGCCGGCCGAGCGACGTGGTGCTCGTCGACATCATGCTCCCGGGCGCCGACGGCTTCGACCTCTGCCGCGAGCTGCGGCGGGAGAGCGACGTGCCCATCCTGGTGCTCACCGCCCGCTCCGACAGCCACGACGTGGTCGCCGCGCTGGAGGCGGGCGCCGACGACTACGTCGTCAAGCCGGCCGTCCCCAAGGAGCTGTCCGCCCGCATCCGCGCCCTGATGCGGCGGGCCCGCCGCACCACGGCGAGCGGCGCCGCCCCCCCGGCGCTCACCCTTGGCGACGTCGAGATCGAACCGGAATCGGCCCGGGTGCGGCGCAAGGGCGAGGAGCTCTCCCTCACCCGCACCGAGTTCCGGCTCCTCTGCGAGCTGGCCGAGAACCCCGGCCGGGTGCTGAGCCGGGAGGTGCTGCTCGAACGGGTGTGGGGCTACGACTACTTCGGCGACGGCAGGTTGGTGGACGTCCACGTACGCCGCCTGCGCCGCAAGCTGGAGGACGACCCCAGCCGCCCGACGCTGATCCTGACGGTCCGGGGCCTGGGCTACAAGGTGGACCTGACCGGACCATGAGACGGAGGCGCGCCGGGCTCCGGAAGCGGCTGATCGTCCTGTTCGCCGTCGGCGGCCTGGTCCTGTCGGCATCGGTGGCGGTCATCAGCTACGAGCTGTCACGCAAGTACCTGCTCCGCCAGCGGCGAACCTCGCTCGAGCAGCAGGCCTTCGTCAACGCTCGCCTGGTCCGCAACCGCATCCGGGCCGGCGAGCCCGACATCGTGGCCCTCCTGGCGTCGCTCTCGCCCCGCTCCAGCTCGCACTACCTCCTCGACGGCGAGCAGTGGACCGCGGTCTCCCCCGGCGCCGACACCGCCGCCGTCCCCGGGACCCTCCGGGCGGCCGTCAACCAGAACCACGCCGGCCACCAACTGGTCCGCGTCGACGGGGCCCCGATGCTGGCCGTCGGGGTGCCGATCGCCGAGGTGGGCCAGTCGTACTTCGCCGTCTACACCCTCAACCACCTGGACAACACCCTCGAGGTGCTGGGCAACTCCCTGGTGGCGGCGGCGGCGATCACCACGCTGCTGGGCGCGGCCGCCGGCTGGTGGGCGAGCAAGCGGGTGCTCAAGCCCCTGGCCGACGTGTCCGACGCGGCCGCGCTGGTGGCCAGCGGCCGCCTCGACGCCCGGCTCGAAGCCGGCAACGACCAGGACCTGGCCCGGGTGGCGACCTCGTTCAACCAGATGACGGTGGCCCTCCAGGCCCGGATCCAGCGCGACGCCCGCTTCGCCTCGGCGGTCAGCCACGAGCTGCGACTCCCGCTCTCCACCCTGGTGGCGTCCATCGAGGTGGTGGGCGCCCGCCGCCAGGAACTCAGTGAGCCGGCCCGCCAAGCCGTCGACCTCCTGGCCGCCGAAGTGGCGCACCTGCGCCGCGTCGTCGAGGACCTGCTCGAGATCTCCCGCCTCGAAGCGGGGGTGGCCGACGTCGCGCTCGAGGAGGTGCACCTGGCCGAGTTCGTGCGCCACGCACTCCGGTCGACGAACCCCGCGGGGGTGCCGGTCGAGTTCGAGGGCGACGTCGACGGCGCCGTGGTCCGGGCCGACAAGCGCCGGCTCGAACGGGTGCTGAGCAACCTCGTCGCCAACGCCGAACGCCACGCCGGCGGCGTGACGCGGGTGGCGGTGGAACGCGAGAACGGGAGGGCCCGCATCTGCGTGGAGGACGCCGGGCCGGGCGTACCGCCGGAGGAGCAGGAGCAGATCTTCGAGCGGTTCGTGCGGGGCCGGGCGGCGGGGCGCAGGGGGGCGGACGGCGGATCGGGCCTGGGCCTGTCGCTCGTCTCCGAGCATGTGCGGGTGCACGACGGGCGGGTGTGGGTCGAGGACCGCGCCGGCGGCGGGGCCCGGTTCGTGGTCGAGCTTCCCGTGCTGCCATGAGGCGGCTGGCCGCCGCCGTAGCCGTCGCCCTCTCTCTCGGCGCGTGCGGGATCCCGAGCGAAGGCAGCCCGCGCGTCGTCTCCGACCGGGACGTCCCCTTCGGGCTCCTGGAGTCGTCGGCGACGGCTCAGAGCCGGCCCTGAGCGGTACCGCTGATTCCGCGGACGCGGGCGGCGGCGCCACGGTGAGCATGGCGGCCTCCTCCGCGACCGTTTGGCTTTGGCGCGGTCGATCTACGTGTGTGATGGGAGGGCGCAACTTCGGGGCTCCGTTCTTGCTCGGTGGTGAAGACCGGTGCGGACAGCGCCGGCTTCGCCGGCCCGGCCCCGACAGCACGGTCAGCCCGGTCCGCCTCACGCGAGTGAGCGCAGTGAGTTCAGTCGCTAACACCAGCTCGGGACGACGCCGATAGGCGGGGGGACGTTGTCGATGTCGGCCAGCCAGGAGCGGTGGGCTGGGGCCCAGTCACCGCTGGCCACGATCTCGTCGAGCCGCTCGTTCAGGTGCGTGCGGAACGCTCGTCGCCCTTCGCGACGCCGGTCCCGTACGGCTCGTCGGAGAAAGGGCTGTCGAGCGCTCTCAGGCTTCCACCGCTCTGTGCGCGTAGCCGGCCAGGATCGGCTGGTCGGTCGTGAGTGCGTCTCCAACGCCGAGGCCAGCGCGCTGGCGCGCTGGGCGTGGCGAAGGACGAGACCCATGCACGGGTAGACCACCCCGACGGAGTTGAGCTCCTCGGAACGAAGGTTGATCGCCCGGGAGCGGCGAGGGGCGGAGAGCGGGTTGATGCGCAGACTGGAGTTCGCCCCGAACGACCTTGGATGTCCGCTGGGCCTCGCATCGCCTCCCGCAGCGGGCTGCGGGCCTCATCCCCGGCTCGGGGGTAGCGCGGGCGAGGGCGACCTCGGCGTTGTAGGTGGCCATGCCGATGTCGCCCGACCCCTCGTCCCCCGGCGGGACTACGCTGCCGGTACGCAAACGGTTTGCCGGATCAACGCCTCCGCCCGCCCAGTCGCTCCCCCGCCGGCAGGGACGGTTCACGTCTGGACCGTCAGCTTGCGGTGTGAACCGGACGATCTCTCGCGACTGACGGGCTACCTGTCGGCGGACGAGCTGGCGGGCGCCCGCCATTTTCGATTCGATCACCATCGTCGGCGGTTCATCGTCCGCAGAGCCGCCCTCCGGTCGATCCTGGGGGAGTACCTCCAGACCCCGTCCCGGGAGGTCGCGTACCGGGCGGGCCCGTGCGGGAAGTTGGAGTTCGCGACCGGGGGGCGTCCACCCATCTCCTTCAACTCCTCGCACTCCGAGGACTGGGCCGCGGTCGCGGTCGCGAGCCCCGGGCGCCTGGGCGTGGACATCGAGATGGTGCGCCCCGCGCCCGAGGACGCCGAGCTCGCCGAGGGGTGCCTGTCGGCGCCGGAGCGCGACGCGCTCCGGTCCATCCCGTTGGGGGAGCGTCCGACGAGCTTCTTCCAGCTCTGGGCCCGAAAAGAGGCGTTCGCGAAGGCACTCGGGCTCGGCCTGTGCCTTCCGTTCGATCGCTTCGACGTCTCGGTCGGTCCTGGCCCGCCCTCCCTGCTCCGGTTCGACGACGATGACCAGCCTGACCGCACATGGGCTCTGGCCGAACCACGGGCGCCACGCGGGTTCGTCGCGGCCCTCGCGCTCGATGACCCGATCCGCGCCCTGTCGTACTGGTCGGGGTCGGTCGCCACCGGGATTGCCCCTCATGACGAGGCTGCCGATGTGCCGGCGTACCGCTGATCGCGATGGCGCACCAGCCGGGCTGCTCGGTCGCCCGACCGCCGTCCCCGCTGTCGCTCGACATTGCGGCGGTGGCGTCGGTGACGATCGAGCCGTGAGGGGCTGCGAACTCTTGCCCGCCCGATCCGGCGCCCAACGCCGATCCGGGCCCATGGGCTGTCGACGTCCAACCCTTGGCGGCGGATGAGACTCGAGGCAGCCGAGCTGGTCCGGGTCACGATCCCGTTGGTCGGCGCCTTCACCGCCGCGTTCGGGACGCTGGCCGCGCGCGACGTGCTCCTGGTGAGGTTGGTGACAGATGTCGGCGAGGGTTGGGGTGAGTGCACCACGCTGGCCGAGCCCTTCTACAACGAGGAGTTCTTCGACGCCTCCGCCATCGTGCTGCGCCGATGGCTCCTGCCGCCGCTCTTCCAGCGCTCGGAGCTGCGGGCCGACGAGGTGAGGTCGGTCGCTTCCCGGGTGAAGGGTTTCGCCGCGGCCAAAGCTGCGGTGGAGATGGCGTTGCTTGACGCCGAGCTTCGGCACGAGGGCCGGAGCCTGTCCTCGTACCTGGGAGGCACTCGCAGTCGAGTCGACGTCGGCGTGGTCGTCGGCATCCTCGGGAGCGTTCACGAGCTCTGCGAGACGGTCGCCCGGTTCGTCGCCGAGGGGTACGCGAGGGTGAAACTCAAGATCGAGCCCGGTTGGGACCACCAACCGGCCAGCGCGGTCCGAGAGGCGTTCGACACGCTCCCGTTGCAGGTGGACGCCAACGCCGCCTACGACCCCAGCTCAGCCGACCGGCTCCTGGCCCTGGACGGGCTCAACCTCCTGATGATCGAACAGCCCTTTGCTGCCGACGACATCGACGCTCACCGCCGGCTGGCGACGAGGATGGCGACGCCCATCTGCCTTGACGAGTCGATCCCCTCCTTGAACGCGGCGGTGACCGCGCTCGACACGGGGGCGTGCTCGATAGTCAACCTGAAGGTCGGCCGCGTCGGCGGCGTGATCGAGGCGCGCCGCATCCACGACCTTTGCCGGGCGCGGGGAGTCCCCGTCTGGTGTGGTGGCATGGCCGAAACAGGGGTAGGCCGGGCTGCCAACGTCGCATTGGCGTCGCTTCCGGGCTTCACCCTCCCGGGCGACATCTCGGCCAGCAGTCGGTACTTCGCCCGGGACGTGACCGCGCCCTTCGAGTTGGTCGGGTCGAGCCTCGCGGTGCCGGGCGGTGCCGGCCTGGGTGTGTCCGTCGACGACGACTTCCTCACGGAGCTGGGCGCCACGCGCGAAGTGGTACGCGGCGCCCGATGACTGGCCCCAGCCGGGCTCGGGAGGCGGCTGGTAGCCTGCCCGGCAGGTTCTCGACATCTTCGACATGAAAGAAGTGAGCCCGATGATCGGTCCCATTGCCGTGTACCTGGTTGGAGTCGTCACCGGTCCATTGGTCAAGCCGGTGGTGCGAGGCGCAGTGAAAGGGACCTTCAAGGTGGGGGTCCGGGCGAAGCAGCTGGCGGCCGAGGCGGCATCCGAGGTCAAGGAGTCACCCGCAGGTTCGAGGTCCGGCGGCGCCAGGACGAGCAAGTCCGGCGCCGCGGCGGATCGTTAGCTCGGCCCTGCGTCACGTCCCGCCCGGTACCCCCTTCGCCTCGCTCGACGTGGAGGCGCACGATGCCTCCGCCGGCCGGAGGTCGGGGCCGATGACAGCTTCCGGCCCACGGCCCGGACCGGCGCGCCAGCGGCCGCCAGTTGAGGGCCGATGAGCGAGGTGGCGGGCGCGTCCGTGCTGCAGTCCGTTCCGGTCGCGCCGCGGTCGGTCGTACCCGGGCGCCAGCGCTGGGAGGTTCCGGTACTCCTGAGGCGCCCCCACGTCGCCGCCTTCCTCGAGTCGTGGCTCCTGGCACAGCCGGGCATCGCGTCGGCGCGTGCCAATCCCGTCACCGGCCGGCTGCTCGTCCGTCACGACCCGGCGCTCGACGGCGGCGACATCGAACGCCTTGTCCGGCGGGCAGCGGCCAAGGCGGCGGCGCCGGTCGTCGCCGTCCCCCCGGCCTCGGTACGCCCAGCGCCTCGGGATCCCGGAGGGCGAGGTGGCGCCGGCGTGCTCCTCGGCGCCGGCGCGTTGTTCCTACTCGGCGGCCCGCTGGTGCGCCTGGGCGTTGCCCTCGGCGCGACCGCGTTCGTCACGTGGCGCGGCTGGCGGCGGTCGGACCGTCGGCGATGGGGCCCGGAGGGCGCAAAGGGAGCGGTACGACACCCGCTGCGGACAATGGTCCGATCTCACCGGCGAGAGCTGTACGTGGCGACGTCCCTGTCGGTCGTCGCCCAGGTGCTGTTCCTGACGCCAGCGCTGTTCATCGGAAGGCTCCTGGGCGTGCTCATCAGCGGGAGCAGCCCCGCGCTGGTGAAGCTGGGCGTGGTCAGCTTCTCGTCGCAGCTCCTCTTCCTCAGCGCGCTCATCGGCCTGATCTTCGGCGCCTACGCGGTCGTCTCGTACGTCTCCGGGCTCCGGTGGCGAGCGCTCGGCCAGCAGGTGCAGCACGAATGGCGGACCGAGACCTACGCCCACGTACAGCGGGGCGAGCTCCGCTTCCTCGAAGGGGAGCGGATGACCCGCCTGGTCGGCGTCCTCACCGACGATGTCGACCGGTTCGGTCGGTTTCTCGCCGGCCCGGCCAACACACTCCTGCAGATCGCGACGAGCTTCGCCTTCCTCGTGCCGGTCTTCCTCTGGCTCGCACCGACCATCGCCTGGGTCGCCTTCATCCCTGCGCCCGTGGTCGTCTGGCTGTCCTTCAACTACCAGGAACGCGTCGCGCCTGAAAGCGCGGTGAGCAGCAGGGACCGGTCACTGCTGAACAGCCAGCTCTTCAACAATCTGGAAGCCACTACCACCGTCAAGAGCTTCGGCGCCGAGGTCTACGAGATCGAGCGGGTGGGCCGGCTCAGCGAGGCCTATCGCCTGAGCAACCGGGCGGTCGACCGGCGTACGACGGTCTACAACAACACGGTGCAGGTGTGCGCCCTGTCGTCGCTGTTCGGGCTTCTCATCCTCGGCGGCCTGCACGTGCTGTCCGGCGCCCTCCCGCTGGCGGTGTTCAACGCCCTGATCGGGCTGCCGCGGCTCCTCCTCATGCGACTCCCTGAGCTCGGGGATGCGACCGAGGGATACCAGCAGGCGGAGGCTGCCCTGGGGCGGGTGCTCGAGCTGCGGAGCATGCCGGTCGAACGGGCTGACGTCGGCCGACACCTCGACCCCGGCTCCTTCGGGGGCGAGATGGCGCTGGAGGGAGTCGCCTTCTCCTACCCGGGCCGACCGCCGGTGTTCACCGATCTGTCGATGCGGATCGCAGCCCACCGGACCACGGGGATCGTCGGCGTCACGGGCGCCGGCAAGACCACCATCGCCAAGCTGCTGCTCCGCCTGCAGGAGGTCGGCTCGGGCCGCGTCCTCCTTGACGGCCACGACGTGCGCGACTTGAGGCTGGACGACCTCCGGCGTGCTATCGGCTTCGTCGGGCAAGACGCGTTCCTCTTCGACGGGACCGTCGGCGACAACATCCGGTACGGCACCTTCGACGCCGGGCCCGACGACGTCGCCGCCGCCGCTCGCCTCGCCGACGCGGACGGTTTCATCGAGGAGCTTCCTCAGGGCTTCGAGACTGTGATCGGCGAGCGGGGCGCCACCCTTTCCGGCGGGCAGCAGCAGCGGCTGGCCCTGGCCCGGGCGATCGTGAAGAACCCTCCGATCCTCGTGCTCGACGAGGCGACGTCCTCGGTGGACAACGAGACCGAGGCCGCCATCCAGGGGGCCCTGGCCGACTTCGCCCGGAACCGGACGCTGGTCGTGATCGCCCACCGGTTGTCGACCGTCCGTCACGCCGATTGGATCTACGTGTTGGGTTCGGGCGGCCTGATCGTCGAGGAGGGGGCCCATGCCGAACTCGTGGAACGCGGCGGCGTGTACGCCTCGCTCTGGCGCCTTCAGATCGGCGGCGCCGAGGAGTAGAGGGGCGCGGCGACCCAGGAACGGGTTGCCGTGCGCTATCGTCGCCCACACATCCATAGGCTGGGGTTGATGACGGAGCGGGGAAGGGAAAGAGCCTTGGGTGGCGGTTGCATCGGGATCGGCCAGTGGCACGACAGACGGGTGCGACGTTGGTGACCAACCCCTTCGACGACTCGGACGGCACTTTTCTGGTCCTGGTGAACGGCGAGGGCCAGCACTCGTTGTGGCCGGTTTTCGTCGACGTCCCCGACGGCTGGACAGTCGCCCACCGGGACGATCGCCAGGCGTGCCTCGACTACATCACCGAGCACTGGACCGACCTCCGCCCCCAGAGCCTCCTTCGGGTCACCCAAGGCCGCACAGGTGACGCCAGGCCCACCTCGGATGGTGGTCCGTGAGCAGGTCGATCGGCCCGGCACGTCGGTTCTCGCCCTTCCACGAGTCGTTCCTGCACCACGCTGCGGCCACGCCCGACCTGGTCGCCCTCGAGTTCGAGGGCCAGACGGTCACATACGGTGAGCTGGCGGCCCGCTCCGGCCGGCTGGCGACCCATCTCCGTGGGCTCGGGGTCGGCCCCGAAACCCTCGTGGGCGTGGCCGTCGACCGGTCGCCGGAGCTGGTCGTTGGCATCCTCGGCATCCTGCGTGCCGGCGGCGCCTGGCTGCCCCTCGACCCCTCGTACCCGGCAGCACGCCTTGGGTACATGCTCGACGACTCCCACGTCGCCCTCGTTGTCGCCGACGGCGTGGGTGCGGCGGCGCTGGCCGGCGCCGGGGTCCAGCGAGTCGACCCCGGATCGGCGTCCGATGGTCGAGCCGATGCTCCACCCGCTGTCTCGCTCAGCCCGGACAACCTTGCCTACGTGATCTACACGTCCGGCTCCACCGGGCGCCCCAAGGGCGTCGAGGTCACCCACGGCGGGCTGGCCAACCTCACCGAGGCACTCGTGCCCTACCTGGGCGCTTCGGCGGGCAAGCGGGTGCTGCAGTTCTTCTCCGCCAGCTTCGACGCATCCGTGTCCGAGATCGTGACGGCTCTGGGCGCCGGCGCCACCCTGGTGCTGACCAGGGCGGTCGAGCCCGGGCCCGGTTTCGTCGAGTTCCTGCGATCGGCGCGGATCACCCATGTCTCGCTGCCGCCCTCCTTGTTGGCGGTGCTCCCGGAGGCCGACCTGCCCGACCTCGAGACGCTGGTCTGCGGCGGCGAGACCCTGCCCGAGGCTCTCGCCGAACGCTGGCTGGGCGGCCGCCGGCTCGTCAACGCCTACGGGCCCACCGAGGCCACGGTGTGCACCACCCTGGCGGACGTGCAGCCGGGCGGGGGCAAGCCGCCGATCGGCCGCCCGATCGCGGGCGCTCACGTCGTGGTGCTCGACGATCGCCTCCGTCCCCTGCCTCCCGGGGAGGCAGGGCAGCTCGCAATCGGGGGTTTGGGCGTCGCCCGTGGTTACCGCGGCTCACCGGCGTTGACGGCGGAGCGCTTCATCCCCGATTGGTTGGGGCCGACGACCGGCGGGCGGCTCTACCTGACCGGCGACTCAGGGCGCCTCCTGCCTAACGGCGACCTCGAGTTCCTCGGCCGCAACGACGACCAGGTGAAGCTCCGCGGTTTCCGCATCGAGCTCGAGGAGGTCGCGGCGGCGCTGCGCGAGCACCCGATGGTCAGGGACGCGGCCGCCGCCGTTCGCGACGACAGCGGCGAGGACCGCCTCGTCGCCTACGCCACCGGGTCGGGCCTGACCCCGGGAGGGCTCCGCCAGCACCTGGCCGACCGGCTGCCGAGCCACATGGTGCCCTCGGCCGTGGTGGTGTTGGAGGAGTTTCCCCTGCTGGCCAGCGGCAAGCTCGACCGCCAGTCCCTTCCTGCTCCCGACCGATCCAGCGCCGAGCTCTCCGTCGTGCCGACCGCGGCCCGAACCCCGACTGAACGGGAGGTCGCCCGCCTCGTCGGCGAGCTGCTCGGAGTGTCGGAGATCGGCGTCGATGACGACTTCTTCCAGCTCGGTGGCCACTCGCTCCTGGCGGGCCGGCTCGCCGCCCGGGCGCGCTCGGACCTCGGCCGCGAGCTGCCCATCGCCCGCCTGTACCAAGCGCCGACGGTGGCGGGAATCGCGGCGTTGCTCGACTCCCTGCCCGAAGGCCGCCAACCGCCGCCGCTGGTCAGGACGGGTCGGAGCGGCCCTCTGCCGCTCGCCTTCCCTCAGGAGCGGATCTGGTTCCTCGAGCAGCTCGCCCCGGGCAACCTCGCCTACAACGCCCAGGCGTCGGTCCGCCTGCGAGGGCCCCTCGACCGGGCCGTCTTGGAGGCCACGCTGACCGAGATCGTGCGGCGCCACGAGATCCTCCGCACCCGGTTCTGGGCGGTCGAAGGGGCCCCGGTCCAGGAGCCCGTGGCTCCGATGGCGATCGACGTGCCGTTCGTCGACGTCAGCGATCTTCCCCCGGCCGAGGGTGAGGCCCGGGCCGAGGAGACGATTCGCACTTCGATGCGGCAGCCCTTCGACTTCGGGCGCCCGCCTCTTGTCCGGTGGACCTTGATCCGCCATGCCGAACACGACCACACCCTGCTCCAGGTGGAGCACCACTTCGTCCACGACGGGTGGTCGTGGGCGTTGTTCCTCAAGGAGCTTCAGGCGATCTATGGGGCGTTCCACCGGCGGCAGCCGTCTCCGCTGCCGGAGCTGGCGGTGCAGTTCGGCGACTTCGCGGTCTGGCAACGAAACTGGCTGCGCGACGCTGTGCTCGACGAGTATCTCCGGTTCTGGACGAAGGAACTGTCGGGGGCCTCGTACGTACTCAACCTCCCGACCGATCGTCCCCGGCCGGCGATGCAGAGTTTCGTAGGCCACGCCCTCCGGATCGACCTCCCCGCGGAGTTGTGCCGCCAGCTGCGCGAGTTCAGCCGCAGCCGGGGAGTCACCCTCTACGCCACCATGCTCGCCGGCTTCGCGGCCCTGCTTCACCGCTACACCGGGCAGACAGACCTCCTCGTCGGCTGCGCCGCCGCCAACCGCCGGCTGGCCGAGGTCGAGCCTCTGATCGGGATGGTGGTCAACACCCTCGTGCTTCGCATCGACGCCTCGGCCCGTCCCGGCCTCGACCGGCTTGCGCGCCGGGTCCACGAGACCACGACCCGGACCTACGACTGGCAGGACGTGCCGCTCGACCGGCTCGTCAACGCGCTCGACCTGCCGCACGACAACTCCCGCAACCCGTTGTTCCAGGTGGCGTTCAGCTTTCACGACTCGCCGGTGCCAGCGATCGAGTTCGAAGGTCTGCGGGGGACGATCGTCGAGCGCCACAACGGCTCGGCCAAGGCCGACCTGGGGATCGTCGTGATCCCCCGGGCCGAGCAGCAGGTCGGCGTCGGCCCCCGAGACGACGCGGCGGCGATCACACTCATCTGGGAGTACGCGACCGACCTGTTCGACGAGTCGACGATGCGACGCATGGTCGACCACTACCAGAACCTGCTCGGAGCGGCCCTCTGCCAGCCCGAGGTCGCCATCGATCGTCTGCCCATGCTCGGCTGGGATGAGCGCCAACACCTGACGCAGGCCAACGGCGTCGGCCCGGCAGCCGAGGTGTCCTCTCCCCCCGCCACGCTGCCGGGGCTGTTCGAAGCCCAGGTGGCGCGCACGCCGGAGGCCGCGGCCATCGTCTTCGGCGAGACGGTGCTCACCTACCAGCAGCTCGACCGGCAGGCCAACCGGTTGGCGCACGCCCTCGTCGCACGTGGGGTCGGGCCCGAACAGACCGTCGGAGTGGCCTTCTCCCGGTCGACCGACCTCGTCGTGTCGATCCTGGCCGCGACGAAGGCGGGCGCCGCCTACCTGCCGGTCGACCCCGACTTCCCGCTGGTCCGGATCGAGGCCCTCGTGCGAGATGCCAAGCCCGCCGTCCTGCTCACGACATCCCAGATCGAGAGGCGGCTGCCCGGCCTCGCGCTCGACACGCTCATCCTCGACGACGAGGCCACCATCCGTCTCCTGGAGGGCCTTCCCGAAAGTCCACCCACCGACGCCGAGCGGATCACCCCCTTGCATCCGCTGCACCCGGCCTACGTGATCTACACCTCGGGCTCGACGGGAACACGCAAGGGGGTCGTGGTCCCCCACGCCGGCATCGGGAGCCTGGTGGCCGCCCAGGCGGAGCGCTTCGGCGTTGGCGCCGGGAGCCGGGTGCTGCAGTTCGCCGCCCCCAGCTTCGACGCGTCGGTGGCGGAGGTGGCTGTCGCCCTGCTCACCGGTGCAACGCTCGTCGTGGCCCCCAAAGCGGACATCATGCCCGGTCCAGACCTGTACCGCCTCCTGCTGGACAAGCGGGTGACCCACGTCACCCTCCCCCCATCCGCCCTGCGGGCGCTCGGCTCAGACGTCGGGCTGCCGGCGCACCTGACGCTGGTCGTCGCCGGCGAGGCCTGCCCCGCCGACCTGGTCACGCAGTGGTCCCGGGGCCGGCGGATGATCAACGCCTACGGCCCGACCGAGACAACCGTGTGCGCCACGATGAGCGGGCCCCTCAGGCCCGGGGACGCCACCCCACCCATCGGGCGCCCGATCGACGACAGCCGCGTGTACGTCCTCGACCAGGCGTTGCAGGTCGTGCCCGTGGGGGTGCCGGGCGAGCTCTACGTCGCCGGGGCGGGGCTCGCCCGGGGTTACCTCGGACGCCCCGCGCTGACTGCCGAACGGTTCGTCGCCGACCCCTACGGGCCCCCCGGCGCACGCATGTACCGCACCGGCGATGTCGTCCGCTGGAACCACGACCACCAGCTCGAGTTCGTTCGCAGGGCCGACGACCAGGTCAAGATCAGGGGCTTTCGGATCGAACCGGGCGAGATCGAAGCGGCGCTGGCCACCCATCCGAAGGTGGCCGAGGTGAAGGTGGTCGTCCGCCAAGACGAGCACCCCGACGAGAAGTCGCTCGTCGCCTACGTGGTTTCAGACGGCGCCGGCGCCGTGGCAGCCCGCGACCTGCGCGACCACCTCGTCCAGCGACTGCCGGAGTACATGGTCCCCGCCGCCATCGTCATGCTCGACGCCTTCCCCCTGACCCACAACGGCAAGCTCGATCGCGATGCCCTGCCTGCCCCGACGTTCGCTTCGGCGCCGGCGCGGCCACCCAGGACGCCTCACGAGCAGGTGTTGGCCGACCTGTTCTGCGAGTTGCTCCACCTGCCCCAGGTCGGCGTCGACGACAGCTTCTTCGACCTCGGCGGCCACTCGCTCCTTGCCGTCCGGCTGTTGGCGAGGATCGGCGCCGCGCTCGGCGTCGACCCTACGTTGCGGACCCTGTTCGAGAGCCCGACCGTGGCCGGGCTGGCGTCGCGGCTTCACGTCGACGACCCAGGCGAGGCGCTCCAGGTGATGCTCCCCCTGCGAGCAGGCGGCGCCCGGCCGGCGCTGTTCTGCATCCACCCCGGGACTGGGCTGGGCTGGTCGTACGCCGGGTTGCTCAGGCACGTCGAGGCCGAGCACCCGGTCTACGCCGTCCAGGCCCGCGGGCTGGCCGGTACCGAGCCCTTGCCGGCGTCGGTCCAGGACATGGCCGCCGACTACGCCGACCAGATCACAGCCGTCCGCCCGGAGAGCCCGTACCACCTCCTGGGCTGGTCCTTCGGCGGTGTCGTGGCCCACGCCGTCGCCGCTGAGCTGCAGCGCCGGGGGGCGCTCGTCGGGCTGCTGGCAGTCCTCGACGGCTATCCCGGGAGGGCCGCCGCACGCGGTGACGCGCCGGTCCCCGGCTTGGGCGAGCTCCTTGCCGGCCTCTTCGACTGCGACCGGCAAAGCCTCGGTGAGCCGATGACCTACGCCCGAGCCAGGGAGGTTCTCTCCACGCGGGGGAGTGCCCTCGCCGGTCTCGACGAGGACCAGCTGGCGGCAGTCGTGCGGGTCTTCGCCAACAACGCCACGATCGCTCGCCCCCACACTCCCGGGTCCTTCGAGGGCGACCTCCTGCTGTTCCGGGCCTCCACCCGCCCGGACGCGGAGCTTCCCGAGGCGCTCCTGTGGCGCCCCTACGTCGGCGGCAGCATCGACGTCCACGACGTCGCCGCCACCCACAACCGGCTGATGGATGCGCAGTTCCTGGCTCAGATCGGGCCGATCCTCGCCGCCAAGCTCGCGGCCTTCCCCCAAGCCCCTCTGACGTACTGACGGTTCGCGTCACGAGCCTGCGACCGTCCCCTTGCGGGGACTGCCGTCCTCCACCAGTTCAACGGCGAGGCGGCGGACGAGGTCGACGACCTCGGGGTGGTCCTCCGGCGCCCAACCTTCGAGCATGCGGGCGAGCCCGGCCCGGCGTGCCTCCACCAGCCGGTCGACGAGGTCCTTGCCCATGGCGGTGGCCACCAAGCCGCCCTGCTCGGTTTGGGCCAGCCCCTTCGCGGCGAGCGACGCCGCCAGGTCGCCGACATCCTCGATCGGCCACCCAAACCGGGTGGCAAGGTCGTCGAGCGTGATGCCCCCGGGATGGACGAGCCGCAGCATGGCCGACGTCTGGTCGGGCGTGAGATCGAGCCCCGCGTCGCGGGCGACGGTGCGAAGGAGGCTGTGCCGGGCCTCGCGGCTCATGAGCACGCCCAGGGCACGCCCGAGCTCGTCGAGGGAGCCAGCGGTGAAGGGGTAGGCCAACGGCGCCAGGGTGTGCACCGGGTTGGCTGCCTTGGAGGTCTTCTTCAGGGGCCGCTCCGGGAGCCGCAGGGCCAGCACGAAGGCGGCGGCCGCGATCGGTACCGCCACAAGGAACAGCGTCCGGATCGACGAGGCGTAGGCCTTGACGACGGCGTCCTGGAGGTCCGGGGGTAGTTCGGCGATCGCGCCCGGGGAAGTCGCGCCTGTCGTGATCCGCAACCCCGCGCCGAGCTCGGCGAGGTTCTGCGCCAGCCGGCGGTTCAGGATGGCGCCAAATGCGGCGACGCCGATCGAGGCCCCGACCGCCCGGAAGTACGTAACCCCCGCCGTGGCGACTCCGAGGTCACGGAAGCCGACCGCGTCCTGCACGACGATCACCAGCACGGGCGTCACCAGACCGACACCGACGCCGAGGACGAGGAGCGACAACGTCGACTGCAACGGGGACCCGACGGTGGGGAGCCGTGACAGCAGCAGGAGACCGACGGTCATCGCCGCCCCACCGGCGACGGGGAACACCTTGTAGCGACCGGTACGGCTTATGGCGAAGCCGGTGCAGACGGACACGACGAGCAATCCGACCATCATCGGCGCCAGGGCCAGCCCGGACATGGTCGGGTCCCGGCCATCGACGACCTGGAAGTAGATCGGCAGGTACGTCAGCGACCCGTGGAGAGCGACGTTCACGACGAACGCGATCCCGCTGGCGAGGGCGAAGGATCTGATCGAGAACAGCCGGAGGGGCATCACCGGATCGAGGGCTCGGCGCTCGACGGCGAGGAGCGCCACCACCGAGGCGACTCCGCCCACGCCGAGAGCGGCCGCCGGCCAGGACGCCCACGGTACGGTGACCCCTCCGAGGCTGACGAGCAGGACCAGCGCCGTCGTCGCCGTCGCCAGCAGCGCCATTCCCCGAAGGTCGATGCGCACTTCGGGACCACGGCGCTGTCGGGGCATCGCGGCCGACGTGACGACAAAGGCCGCCGCCGCAAGCGGGACGCTCATGAAGAAGACCCATCGCCAGGAGAGGTTGGCGGTGACGTACCCGCCGACCAGCGGGCCGAGGATGCTCGTCACGCCGAACGCGGCGGCGATGAGCCCCTGGTAACGGCCCCGCTCGCGAGGGGCGAGCATCTCGCCGATCGCGGCCTGTGCCCCGACGATGAGACCACTGGCCCCGAGGCCCTGCACGGCCCGGAAACCGATCAACTGCCCGAGGCTCTGGCTCAGGCCGGCGAGCATCGACCCGATCGTGAACACCGCCACTGCGAGCTGGAGAAGGCCCTTGCGGCCGTACAAGTCGCCGGCCTTGCCCCACAGCGGTGCGGAGGCGGTCGCGGCCAAGAGGTTGGCGGTGACCACCCACGACAGGTGGGCGAGGCCGCCGAGGTCCCCGGAGATGGTCGGCAAGGCCGTCCCAACGACCGTCTGGTCGATGGCGGCGAGCAGCAGACCGAGGAGCAGGCCCCCGAGCACCAGCCCGCGCCGGTGGCCCGCGATGGGGGAGGGTTGCGTCAACCCCACGGGCCGTGTCGTCAAGCGCGTCCGCCAGCGGCCGGGCGAACGGCCTAGTCGGTGGGCCGATCCGCGGCCGAGTCGCCCGACGGCTCGGCCCTGGGCGCCCGCCGTTTCGCCGGCTGCCGGGGGGTGGGTCTCATGGCCGCGTCGTTGCCGGCGCGGGCCTTCTTGCGTGCGGCGGCGGCGGTGCCGGAGGTCCGGGGTCGCTTGGGTCGCGGGGGCCCCTCCGCCGCAGCGTGCGTCGCGCCGACCTTGGCCGAGGCATCCGCCGCCGGCGCCTCCGCCTCCGCCTTCGCCTCGGCCGGCGCCTCCGCCTCGGCCGGCGCCTCCGCCTTCGCCTCCGCCTCGGCCGGCGCCTCCGCCTCCGCCTCCGCCTCGGCCGGCGCCTCCGCCTCCGCCTCCGCCTCGGCCGGCGCCTCCGCCTCCGCCTCCGCCTCGGCCGGCGCCTCCGCCTCCGC
>Ga0187892_10005598_pt1 | contig 19596 bp, 17 predicted proteins | sample MA1701073metaG_FD_139345 | JGI IMG/M metagenome (GOLD analysis project Ga0187892, IMG submission 139345) | Bio-ooze microbial communities from a basaltic lava cave in the Kipuka Kanohina Cave System on the Island of Hawaii, USA - MA170107-3 metaG ...
CGCCGCTCTTACGAACGACTCCGCATGACTCGGGGCCAGTGTGGGTCGCTAGTCCTTCACTGTATGACTCTTTCATTCACAACACCTCGCCGGTTTAACCCGGCGCACAAGGAGAAAACCATGCGCAGCAACTACAAGTTAATCGCGACGATCGCGGGCTTGAGCTTTGTTTCCACGCAAGCGGCCGAGCCGGCCACCGCCGAACCCAAAGAAGAAGACGTCATCATCAGCCGAGCGGGTGTGCTGCCCTCCGCGATACTGGAGATCACCGACGAGCCCGGCAAATGGTTCAAAGATCCCAAGGACGGCGACTCGCTGGTGGCCGTGAAGCCGGGCGAGGCGGTGCTGATTAAAATGACGGATACCAACACAGAGCACACCATCACCAGCCTCTTTTGGCAACCCGGCGCGGCCAAGTTTCCCGTGGATCAGGACAAGGTGTCCAACAGCAGCGTGGCCCAGACCTTCGACAAACCCGGGCTTTATGTCTTTACGTGCAAGGTCCACCCCTACATGTTCGGCGCCGTCGTGGTCGACGACCCGGAAACCGAGGGACTGGACCTGGGGGCGGAGATCGAGCTGATCACCGGCGCCAAGGTGCCCACCAGCAGCGACATCGCCAAGAAACTGCTGCGGACCTTCTTCGTGGCGACGACGCCCTCGCTGTGGCGCGACTATGGCAAGCCGACCTGGGAGGTAAAGCTACCCGATTTACCGCTGAATCTTGGCGGCACCGTCATCAAGCTAAGCGCCTTGGACGTCAGCGCACCCAACAAGCTCAACAATCCCAAGACGCCGGGGATAGGCGAGATCTGGGTCAACACTCAGTTCGAGACCATTACCGGGAAGACCAAGCCGGGCTCCGCGACACAAATAGACGCCTCGACGTGGACTATCAAGAAAAAGGTCAAGGGCGTCGAACAGAACATGAACAACCCGCACAACATGTGGACCGACGCGAGCTACAAGTACATCTTCCAGACCGAATGGTTCGACAAACGGCTCACCACCTTCGATCGCGAATCCGGTAAGGTCTACGGCACCCAGACGGTCGGTATTAATCCCTCGCATGCGATGTCCAACCCCAAGAACGGGATGCTCTATGTCGCCATCAATGGTGAGGAGAGCGTGGTCAAGCTGACCCCGGGCGCCTCGCCCACGGCAATGGGCGCCATCAAAGTCGGCACCCACAGCGGCCCCCACGGTCACCACATCACCGACGACGGGAAATACATGATCACGCCGAATGCGCTCGCCTCCAGCGTCTCGGTCGTGGACCTCGCGAGCGAAGAGGTGACGCAGATCCCGACCGGCGGGGTCATTCCTATCGCCGCCTGGAGCGACATGAAGCACAAGGCCTATGTCGCCAATCTACTCGGCACGCCGCCTGACATGCTGGCCTCGCTATCGGTGATCGATCTCGATACCAAGAAGAAGGTGAAGGACATCAATATCGCCTCGGACTACGACCCGATCAGTGGTGGCCACAAGGGCGAGGCCTACGGATTGCTGCCGATCCAAACCCCGGTCAGTCCCGATGGTAAGCATGTGGTCACGGCCAACACCCTGAGCGGTACGATCACCATCCTGGATACCGCCACCGACAAGGTTGTGAAGAGCCTGCCCTGCGAGCCCGGCTGCCACGGCGTCAACTTCGGTCTGAAGAAAGATGGCGGTTACTATGCCTATGTTGCCAGCAAGTTCGCCAACGACCTCATCGTCATCGACATGGACAAGCTCGACATCACCGGCCGCATTTTGGTCGCCGATCCAAAGGACGCCCAAATCACGGGGAACAACGGCATGGGCGGACAAGGCGTGCTGCCCTTACCACTGGCCGAGCACGGCATGCTCGCCCCCACCCTCAAGCTTGCCGGCACCGGCAAGCTGAGCCCCGAGGTCGAGGCCTGGCTCAAGCTCATCACCAAGAACCAGCGCGGTAGTTGAACCATATAGCAGACCTCCGTCGTAGGGCGCCGCTTGGCGCTCGGATTTCTCTCGACGCTCGTCCGGTGAGCGGGCGTTTTGTAGGACTTCAGGGCCCGCCCGGCATCGGTCCCGCATCCTCGAAGATCTGCTCGCTCGCATCGGTCGCGTTGCCCGATCGGAACTGCTCTTCGTAGAGACGCGAGTAGATCCCGCCGTGCGCCAGAAGCTCCGCATGGGTGCCCTGCTCGGCAAGCCCTCCGCGATCGAGGACCAGGATCCGATCGGCCTGCAGGATGGTCGACAGACGGTGAGCGATCACGAGGCTCGTCCGGCCGACCAGGATCCCGGCGAGGGCTTCCCGGATCAGCGTCTCGGAGCGTGAATCGAGCGCCGATGTGGCTTCGTCCAGGATGAGCAGCCGGGGATCCTTGAGGATCACGCGGGCGATCGCGATGCGCTGCTTCTCCCCGCCCGAGAGCTTGTAGCCCCGGTCCCCGACCACCGTGTCGTAGCCCTCCGGCAGCGACTGGATGACCTCGTGGATCTGGGCCCGCCGGCACGCCGACTCGATCTGGCTGGCGGTCGCGTCCCGCCGCGCGTAACGCAGATTCTCCAGCACCGAGGCATGGAAAAGATAGCTTTCCTGGGTCACCTTGCCGATCGTGTCGGCGAGGCTTTCGAGCGTGAGATCGCGCACGTCCTGACCGTCGATGCGCACCGCGCCCGAGGTCGGGTCGTAGAGTCGGGAAGCCAGGTAGGTGATCGTGGTCTTGCCGGATCCGGAGGGGCCGACGAGCGCGACCAGCTCGCCGGGCAGCGCCTCGAACGTGATCCCGCTCAGCACGGGTTTGCCCGGTTCGTAGGCGAAGGTCACGTCGTCGAACCGCAATTGGCCGCGCGCCGCCGTCAAGGTCGCGGCTCCCGGGCGCTCCGCCACTTCCTCGTCGAGATCGAGGTAGGCGAAGATGCGGTCGAACAGCGCGACGGCCGTCGTGAGATCCACGTGCACGTTCACCAAGGCCGAGGCCGGGCCGTAGAGCCGGCTCAGGTAGGCCACGAGGGCGACGATCGTGCCCACCGTGAGGGCGTTTTGAATCGCGAGCCAGCCGCCGTAGCCCCAGATCAGTGCGGGGCCCACCGAGGCGAACAACAGGAGAAAGAAGAAGAACCAGCGCCCCACCAGGTTCTGCCGCAGGGTCAGCCGCTGGACCTGACGGTTCTTCTCGCGGAAGCGGCGGGCCTCGTACTCGCGCGCGCCGAAGAGCCGGACCAGCAGGTGGCCGCTCACCGAAAGCGTCTCCTGGACGAGTGCCGTGAGCTCGGCCACGCGCTCCTGAGTCTCGCGCGCGATGCGCTTGCGCGCCTGGCCTACGCGCCGGGTCGGCAGAATGAAGATCGGCAGGATCCCGATCGCCAGGAGCGAGAGCTGCCAGTTGATGCTGAAGATCACGAGCAACGTGGTAACGACTACGAGCACGTTCGTGGCGACCGCCACCAGCGTGCCCGTGACCACCCCCTGGATGCCTCCGACATCGCTCTGCAGGCGCGATAAAATCTCGCCCGATTTGGTGTTCGTGTAGAAGCGCAGGGACTGGGCGAGAAGCTTCTTGTACATCTCGTTGCGGATGTCGAACATGACAGCCTGGCCGACCCGGACGGCAAGATAGTTCTGGAGCACGCCGATGAGACCGCCCAGAGCCGGGGTCGCAATCATGAGACCGACGCACCAGAAGAGCGTTCGCGTGTCACCAAGGGGAATCGCGCGGTCGATGATCTCGCGCACGAGGAGGGGCGGGATGAGCCCGAGGAGCGCTCCGACCAGGACGCACAGGACGATCCAGAGCGCGTCGCGCCAGTAGGGCCGGAAGTAGGCCGCCGCGCGATGCAATGCGCTCCTGATCAGCCTAGGCGCAGGTCCAGGTTCGTCGTAGCGGATGCGGAACACCTGACCGAACGGGCTCGACATAGGCCCACTTTACGGGCGCCTCCCGAGTGTCACAAGGATTGCGTGACCGGCGGGGCCAGCTCGGCTAACGTTTGCCCGGCCGCGCGGGCGGGGATCATCATCTCAACTCCCTGCTGGTCGGCACAGCCGGGACAGCGAAGTGCATGGGGTCCAGCGGCCCGTTGCGGGCGATGGCGTCGAAATGATAGCTGAGCACGCCGCCCGAGGGCAGATCGACGACGACCTCGCGCACCTCGAAGGTGTCGGCCGCGATACGGTTGGCGATGCGCGCGGGCAGGTGCGAGGAGGCGTCGTCGTTGCGCGTGAGAAAAACGGCGTAGAGATCGTGCTCGCGTCTGATCTCGGGCGTGTAGTCGCTTTCCTCCTCGGCCGGCTCGCCGCGCAGAAGGCCGAGGAGCCAGAGGAACGGCTTGCCGGCGCTATCCTCCCGGAGGGATTTTTCGGCGAGCCGCGCGCCGGTCTTTTGAATGAAGAGCCGATCGCCCAGGATCAGGACAAACTCGCCGGCGGGCTTGGTGTAATCAAGACGCAGCCGATCCGGCGCCCGATACGCGAGGATGCCGGTGCTGACCACCGGATCGCGCACCCCGGGTAGGGTGAGCGTCTGCACGACCGTGGCTGACCAGGTGAGCGTTTCCCGCTGACGGGTTTGAAATTGTGCGAGTAGCGCGCTGGCGTGCTCGGCGGACAGCGGCGCGGCGAGCGTGGTGGCCTCGGCAAGGAAAGGACTTAATTTTACTTCGCGGGCGGGGTATGAACCCCGCCCTTGACCAAAGGGGAGAGTTGCACTACTCCCCTTTGGAAACCCCAATGCTAAAGTGCCTGCCGTAAGCAGCGGGGTATTCAGAATAAAGAACAGAAAATAGCGGAGCATGCTGCATTTTCCGCTACCGAGACTACCTCGGCAACTTCACTGACCCGCCGCGGTGCCGCGTCGTGAGAACCGCGAGCACGGGAAGTAAAAAGAGGCACGCGGTGACGGCGGCGATGATGCCGAGATCCATGACCAGGCCAAAGTTCTGTAACGCGAGCTGGCTGGTGAGCATGGGGACGCCGAAACCGATGCACGAGGCGAGGCCGGTGAGCAGGATGGGCACGCCGATGTGCGCGTAGAGATGCACGTAATCGCGCTGTTGTTGCAAAGCCATGAGGACATGCAGGCTGTAATCGATGACCAACCCGAGCAGGAGAGGCACGCACAAGAGCGAAAGCGGATTGAGCGCGACGCCGGTGAGCGCGATCAGCGCGGCGAGGAGGAGGAACGAGAGGCCGAGGGCGGCGAGATTGAGCAGCACCATGCGCAATGAACGTTGCGCGAGCGCGCACAGCACAACGATGCATGCGAGCACCCAGCCGCTGAGGCGGCGGAGATCGGCGAGCGCGGTGCGGTTGAGCTCGTCTTTGAGCGTGACCCAGCTCACCGGCAGCACGGTCGCGCCTGCGATACTGATGCCGCCAGGCGGCACCGGCCGCTCGGCGGCGCCGGGGAGGCGGACCATGGCGCGATAAAGGCCGGATTCTTCGCGGTGAAGTTTGGCCAGGAGCGGGGAGACGGCAGTGAAGGTGTCGGGCGCGCCGGCGGCAGCTCGATTCAAGGTCTCGACGAGGTTGAGGGTGGGGCCGCTCCATTCGCTGCCGAGACCGGCGGTATCGAAAGCGGCGCGGAGTCGTGGGGTGATGTCGTTTTTCCACAGCGCGCGGTTTTCGCGCTGGCGCGAGGGCGCAGGCAGGAAGGCGCTCTGCGGCGAGCGACGCCCGTCGGTGACGCGCACAGCGAGCTCATCGGCGGTGCGCCGGACCGCGTCCCAGCTTGGCGCCTCGACGACGTAAATCGCGTCCTGCCAGCTTGGGTCTCTTTTCGCGAGCACCTGTTGGCCTTGATACGCGGCGGTCTGCGTGGGTTGGAGGTGATCGAGGTCCGGCGCGTACAGCGCGACGGGATCGCGGAGCAGCCAAGCGGCGGCGGTGAGGCTAGCGAGCGTGGTCAACACCAGCAACGCGCGACCGCGGCGCTCCATGGTGCGCGCCATCGCGCCGCTCATGCGGGCGAGAAAGGGCAGTGGCTTCGGCGGGCGCACGGCCCACGCGGCCGGTAACAACCAAGTGGCGAACAACGCCGAGGCGAGGAGCCCCGCGGCCACGAGTAAGGCGAGCTGGCGCAGGCCGGGCAGGGACGAAAAGGCGAGCACCAGAAACGCCGCCGCCGTCGTGACCGCGCTGAAGCAGATACCGCGGCGGAGCCGTGCCCAGACGATGTCGTCGTCGCGGAAGCGCGAGGCGTAGTGATGATAGACAAGGATGCTGTAGTCCATGCTGATCCCGAGCAGGATGCAGGCGAAGCCCATGCTGATCACATTCAGGGAACCGATGGCAACGCGCGCGGCGATGAGAGCCACGCTGAGGGCGAGGAATTGCCCGAGGAAAATCCATCCAAGCGGCCGCAGCGTTCGGTAGAAGGCCCAGAACGCTGCGCTGACGAGCACGGTGGCGACGACGATCATCAAACGCATATCGTGGCGCATCTGCGTCGAGATTTCGGCCGTGAAAGCGGGTCGGCCGGTGAGCAGTAGGCGCGTCTCGCCGGGCAGCGTTTGCCGCACGGCGGCGTGGATCGCGGCCGAGAAGTCCTCGCACTCCTCGAAGGTGATGAGGGCTCGCGTGGCGGTGATCGTGAGCGCGCTCGCCGACCGTTCGGTCCATTGGAAATGGTTGTGGTCTTTGCCCGTGCCGAGCGCGTCGAGCAGGCCGAGCGGGTCGAATTGCCGGCGCATCAGCTCTTCGGGATCGAGCGCGCCGGTGAGCACTGATGGCAGCTCGTCGAGCCGCGCGCGCACCGGCCCGGGCCCGAGCGCGGCGACGACGCGCGAGAATCGCTCCGTAGGCAGATTCCAGATCGCCCACGCGGCGAGCTCCGGGGCGGCTCGCCGCCATTCATCGCCGGACGCCGCGACGGATTCGACGCCGGGCAGCGCGGCCAGGACGGGCAGCAGCTTTTGAAAAACCGCGTCGCGCGCGACAGGCGGCAGTGTGCCGTCGGCGACCAGGATCACTTCGCGATCGCTGGTGAATTGTCGCTGGAATTGATCGAGCCCGCGCACGCTCGGCAATTGCGGGAACAACGCCAAGAGCTCGGTCTCCAGCCTGATCGTCCACCCGGCCCACACGGCTCCGGCAAGGACTACGAGGACGGCCGTGATGCGCGGAAGCCAGGCGGACGGGGGAGGATGCGGCATGAATTCGGCAACCGTGGTCCGGCGGGGAAACACTGGCGCTACCTGGCTGAGACCGGCCGCAACAGTGAAATCCACTTACACATCACCCGGTGATGACATTACCATGCAGGCAGGCGCAGGACCGCGCGGGATCTGTGCAAGAATTACGAATTCGCCACCTACGGGATGAATTAATGAAGGTCAATGCCGCGGGCACGGGACTCGTCGCGCGAGCGGCGATAGTCGTTCTCCGTGATCATCGGTCCGTGATCGGGCTCGACCCCAGCAGCGGAATGTCAGGAGAAGCACGCAAGACTCTACCTATTCCGCTGGTGCTGGGGATCGCGAAGAAACTACCGTTCGGAAACGACAGGTTCGATTTCCTAAGCATGGGTTTATTCGCTCCGTCACGTCCTCTGATTATGCGCGTTTTCACGGGGAGCGGGTACGCCCAATTGCTAACTACTTAATACTGAGACACGATCGCCGAATGCGTCGAGCCAACTACCATCGTAGAGATCTTGAGCGCCAGCGGCTTCGACAATGTCGAGCGGCGGGTCTATGGTAGGCTTTTTAGCGAATACACTGGGCTAAAATCGGCGCGGTAACTCACGGAGAACCTCGGCATATGGACTCAGAGCTTGCGAAAAAATCGTCGCGAGATCCCGAGCGTAGCAGACTTGTTTCACAAGCTCTATGGCGAAATCGGTCGGGATCCGCATCTTTCCGCCCACCACTTATACCGATAGATAATTTGTCCCGTAGCGAAATGCATCAACTCCAGCCTGCCTTGAGGCACGAAATGACGACGCCAGGATATCTTGACTAACGGGAGTCCGATGATATTACATTAATCACACGGCAAGTACGGGCCGAAAAAAATTATTCTCACCAGGGAGACCGACCATGAATACGCGTAAGCCACTAAAAACAGGCGCCTGGATTGGAATCATGATGGCGATTTTGGCGAGCTGTAGAACCGCGCCGCTTTACAACGTGACGGACTCAGCGGTGCCACCGGTGATCTCCGGCAAGACCCTTACGCTGGATAATGTGACCAAGGCCATCGTCGATGCCGGCATGGGCCTAGGCTGGGAAATGCAGGTCGTGAGGCCCGGTCAGATCACCGGCACGCTGCACCTCCGCAGCCACACGGCGATTGTGGACATCCCTTACACCACCGCATCCTATAGCATCGTTTATAACAGCAGCCAGGACCTCAACTACAACCCGACGCAACAGACCATCCATAAGAACTACAATGGGTGGATCCAAAATCTGGATAAAGCGATCCGGGGGCGCCTGAGCGCTTTCGGTTACTAGAACCGCGGCCGCGGGTCCGGCCCGGAAGGCCAAACCCCATCGTTACCGGGCCGTTATCCAATACCCCGCCGCCATCTCGTTGTGTAGCGGCGACATATCGTTGCTGAGCTTGTTTTCTCCTACGAAGGTCCGGGCCCATGAATGGGCCCGGACAAGTGATTGTAGTTATGGAGTTGTACAGCCGCCTTCCGCCGCGCACAGGGCGCCGAAGTTGGCATTGCTGAAGCGCGGACCAACAAACGTTTGGCCAAAGCTCCCGGCACAGGATGGGCCGCTGACTACACTTTCGACGTAACCATTCACCTCATAGGGCTTGTAGACGTCGATCCATCCACCGCCGCTGCTTCCGAAAGTCATGTTACAGCCTTTAACCAGTACGTCCGTCCCCTCGCAGCTGGCGAAGAAACTCTCCCCCGCGCACATGGAGGTCCATGTGGTGGCGAAATTGCTGGCGTAGCCAATAGAATGCAGGCTGCGCGTGTACGGGTAGTTTTGACGCCATCCGAGCCAGCCCGTGTAGAAACTTACTGGTCGGCCGGCGCTGTTTTTCTGAAGCCGGATCAGGGCCACGTCGTTGCGGCGACCACCGCCCGTTATCCACGCGTTTAAAACCCGGGCGCTAGCCCATCTGAATTGGCCGTAAGGCGCAACCCCGAAGCGTTCCGCCGGTACGAATGTCCAGCCCGGTTTAAACCCTACACCGACATCATAGACACAGTGGGCGGCGGTGACAATGATGTTTTTTGGTGCACCGGTGATCGACTGCGCGGTGCAGTAGCCGCCGCCGTCGATGAGCAGTTTACCGACGACTTTCCACGGGAAAGCCTTTTGTTGATTCAACCAGTAGTTACCTCGGTAGCCGGTGTAGATGTCCTGGGTACCGAAATTAGTGTCTTTAGCGCCCGCAAAGTTGGCGTTCATATCGTTAATACCACCGCCAATCTCCTCGTCTTTAAGGAGGCCTTCCTCGCGGAGCTTATCGATCTCCTCCAGCAACTGCCATTGGTCCGAGAAGTCCTCGTGGGCCTCGCGCTCAGCATCCGGATGGGGAAGACCCGGGGGCTTCGCTTTGCTACGACCCGTAGTCGTTGGAGACTCTTCCTTAAAGTCGCCGCCCAGATACCTCGGATCGACGGGCTCAGCCGGCATCCATTCCAGTGGCTTGGCATTGAGGATCTCCTCCCGCGTGTAGACCTTGTCGGGGCTCCCGAACTTGGCGCTGTCCTGCAGGTGAGGGTTAGCAATCATCTTTGTGCGCCCTTTACTCGCATTACCGGCCATGGCATGATGGTAGGGCGTGAGAAGAATGAGAGCCGCTACCGCACCAACTGCGATTGTGCTGAATTTGGTATTCATACTTCCATCTCCAAGTAATAAAAACGATAAATATAGAAGATCTACGACAGCACGCTACACTATGTGGCGTGATTTCGGTTCGTCCCTGAGCTCAGGCTTTCCCTCACTTTCTGAGGATTGCTTCCCTTTTTACGGTGCTACCGTCTTTCGCAAAGACGGATAGTGTTAAGCCGACCAAGGTCGGCCACCGTAGAAACGGTAGCGCGAACACCCTATCTACCTGTCCATCCTTGTCATCGCCAATTTACCGAAGCAGTTGGATTCTTGCTGTGAACTATTTCACAGAATAAATGTGAAAAAAAACGCAGCGTCTCCGCGACATAGTGTGCAATATAAACTGTTTATATGAACACCTAGAATGATTTTAGTCAGTGCGTAGGATGCGGTGAGGAACGAACCGCATCGATCGAGACACGATCCGACTCAGGTAATGAACCAGGGCCGTAGGCCGCGATGTCCGCGCCCATCTGCTCAATCGAATGGAAATCGCCGCCATGCTGTGAGTATAGGGCCTGCGCCGCATCGTAATAGGGTAGGTGCGGCCGATCCCAATCCTCGGAAAATTCCACCCGCTCAGTGCCTAGCCAAAGATATTTGAAATCGACTCCAGAAATGTAGGGTGGGTTCGGCATGCTGTGTATGCCGCAACCCACCGACTCGGCCCGCACAGCGCGCTTGACGTACTCCAAGGTGTCGGCCTACAGCCGACGGGTTGGTGGGTTACGCCGCAAACAACGCGGCCAACCCACCCTACATCTAAGTCGTAGCGAGGCATTAAAGGCGCCGTGGTCGAGTTTGAAATTTGTGAAGTATTTTGAACATCCGCTTAGGGTCGATAAGCGACCAGTCGAATCGGAAAATCATTCGAGGTCGCGGCAGGTGCTCAAGACCACGCCTCCCTTTAGAGCAATGCCGGAAGATCACGCGCCTTTGTGGCGCCACTTAACCATGTCCGCGTACTTGCGCTCAAGTCGACCGAGCACTTCCTCTACGGGTTTCCCTTTGCCGCTGGCAAGCCCCTTCTTGACGTCGGTGCGGAGTGCCTCCAGCGTGGCCTCTCGCCGCTGTTGCTCTTCTTCGAGCAAGCGGAGTCCGTCACGAACTACTTCGCTCGCACTGGCGTAACGCCCTCCTTCAACTTGTTGTTTTATGAATAGCTCGAAATGCTCACCTACGGCATAACTGGAGGGCATCGGAGAATTAATTTTGATTATCTATTATTATCAATATTTGATATTGCGGACAAGAGGCATTACCGTACCTGTTTAGTGGCAACAATGGAAACATCCACTGCGGGCGCCGAGGCGCGGCAACTACTCCTGCGTGACTATCAAGGAGTCTTGTCTACGCTCTCCGTGGCGGTTAGCGGTTATCCCTTCGGCTCGGTAGTCCCCTATTGTCTCGATCGGCAGGGTTGCCCCATCATCCTCATCAGCCGCATCGCCCAGCATACCAAGAACATCTTGGCCGATCCTAAGGTGTCGCTCATTGCCATCGAGGGCGGCGTCGACGACATCCAGACCGCCGGGCGTCTGACCCTGCTCGCCGACGCGGTCCGCATCCGGCCCGAGGACGAAGACACGCCCGCGCGCTACTACTGCTATTTCCCGCAGTCGCGCGACTACCACAAGACCCACGACTTCGACTTCCATCGCCTCGAACCGGTGCGCGCCCGTTACATCGGCGGCTTCGGCGATATCCACTGGCTGGAACCCGAACGACTGCTGCTCCCCAACCCCTTCACCGGCGAGGAAGAGCTTGGTATGGTCCGGCACATGAATGAGGACCACACCGAGGCGATGCAGCGCTATTGCCTTAATGCCGGCCTTGCCCTGCCCGAGGCCATCACGCCGGTGATGACCGGGATAGACGCGGAGGGCTTTCACCTACGGTTGGGTGCGCGCATCGTCCGCTTCGAGTTTCCCTCGCTCATGCAAAGCCCTATGGAAGTACGCCAAGCTCTGGTGGCGATGGCGCAAGCGTAGGTGGCCCTCTATAAGCGAGTCGGCTTTTACCCCGAGCTCGACCCCGAACTTACAGACTTAATCGGACCTCATCGTCGCACAGCAGGTCGGACTGAAGCACTGCCCGTTGCGAAATCGTGTTGAATTTTTTCTCCTTTGTTATGGAGTTTGCGGGCCTGTCGTCATGTCGTCGAGCGTGCGATCGGGCATGGCGGCCCGCGGGCTTGCTTGGTTTAGGTCGTTGTTGACCGTCGCATGATCGAGGAATACGGCTTTCGTGGCGCTAGACTAGCGCCTCGAACACGTTCAGGAAACCACCCGCTCGCCGTCGCATGAATTTATCCGTCGTCCAAACGCTCATCGGTCTCAATGTCATCGTCTACGTCATGCAAAACGTCGTAGGCAACACGGTTGCGCTGAATTTTGCGCTTTGGCCGCTTCAGCCGATCGATGGTGAATCGCTGTTCCATCCGTGGCAACTCATCACGCAAGCGTTTCTCCACGGCAGCGTGTCGCATCTCGCGTTTAATATGCTAGGGCTTTGGATGTTCGGTCATGAGATCGAGCAAACCCAAGGACCGCGCCGCTTTCTCACACTGTACTTTTCATCCGTGATCACGGCCGCAATCGCGCAGTTGTTCGTTCCCGGTTGGCTAGGCTTACCACTCGCTCCGACGATTGGCGCCTCAGGTGGGGTGTTCGGTCTATTGCTCGCCTTCGCCGTGTTCTTCCCGAAACGCAAAGTAGTGCCGCTGATTCCGCCGATCCCAATGCCCGCATGGCTGTTCGCCGCGAGCTATGCGGCGATCGAGTTGTATTTGGGAGTCACCGGCACTCAAGCCGGCGTTGCGCATTTCGCGCACCTGGGTGGCATGGTCGGCGGCGGGATCGTCTTGTGGCGGTGGTATCAGCCAGGCGGGCGACGCTAGTCGCGAAAATTATTGAACTGCAAGGGCAGGTCGAGTTTCGCCTTGCGCAGAAACGCGATTGCTTCCTGTAAATCGTCGCGTTGCTTGCCCGTAACGCGCACCTTCTCGCCTTGGATCTGAGTTTGGACCTTGAGTTTGGCCCCTTTGAGAAGCTTGGCCACCTTCTTCCCCGTCTCGGGATCTATGCCGTGGCGGAGGATCACCAACTGCTTCGCCACGGCAAGGTTTACTTCCGGGTCCTTGACTTCGAGGCAGGCGATGTCGATGCCGCGTTTGGTGATTTTCAGTTTCAAAATCTCGAGCATTTGTTGGAGCTGAAAATCAGACTCCGCGGTTACGGTCACCGTCGTGTCGTCTAGCTCATAGCTTGCCTTCGTGCCTTTGAAGTCGAAGCGCTTCCAAAGCTCGCGGCTCGCTTGATCCACGGCATTGGTGAGCTCGTGACCATCGATTTCGGACACCACGTCGAAAGAAGGCATATCAGATTTCCATTAGCGAACAATGGGAGACAAAGGGGGTCAAGTCTCGAAATATAATAAACTGATATTTAAGGATCAGACCCTATCTGTCCATCCGTCGTATCCGTTGTTATCATCCAATACCACCGTTAATGCCAATCACCTGGCCGGAAATATAGCTTGCGTGCTCCGAAGCCAGAAACGCGATCAAGTGGGCCACCTCTTGGGGTGTGCCGGCGCGTTTCATCGGTACTAAGGCTTCGATCTGCGCGGGTTTGAAGGCACGTTCGATCATCGGCGAGGCGATGATCCCGGGCGCGACGACGTTGACGGTCACCCCGCGCGATGCCAGTTCCAGGGCTAGGGATCGAGAGGCTCCGTGCAGGCCCGCCTTGGCCGCCGCGTAATTGGCCTGTCCGCGGTTCCCGAGGACTCCGACCAGCGACGAGATGGAAATGATGCGCCCCCAGCGCGTCCCGATCATGGGCAGCAAGAGTGGTTGGGTCACGTTGAAGAAGCCATGCAGGGAGACGGCGATGACGTCCTGCCATTGTTCAGGGAGCATTCCGGCCATCGGGGCATCGTCATGCACGCCGGCGTTGTTCACCAATACCTGCACCGGCCCGCTCTCCAGGATTGCTTTGAGCGCGTGCTTCGCGGCCCCGCCATCGGTCACATCGAAGTGCGTCACACTGGCCGAGCCACCCGCTCGCACGATCTCTTCCACGATGTTTCTTGCCGTCTCCGGGTGGCGGTGGGTGTGGACGACTACATACAGCCCCCGGCGCGCCAACTCCAAACAAATCGCCGCGCCGATCGCTCCGCTTCCCCCCGTCACCAAGGCGCGCTTCATGAACCCTCCGCGAGCTCGGCCTGGCTCATGGCGGGCATGGGCTCACCTCGATTGACAGGCATTGCTCCTCGAAATAATCCAGGCGCACGCCGGTGGTCCGCCGCCGGGCGATGGCCGTGAGGAGCGGCAGGGCCCGCGCCGCGGGATTTCCGCCCCGCAGCGCCTCGATCCCCGGGTCGCCCAGCGTGTCGGGCGCACCGCCGGGCACGTCCTCCAGATGAAGCTTCAAGCGCGCCAAGTTCCGGCCCGAAGGGCGATCGCATAGCACCAGGGCTACGGCGAATCCCGCCGTCAATGGACGCGCCGGAAACAGCGCCGGCGGCGGGGGTAAGTCGTAGGCCACGAGCAGTACCGGCGACTGTTCAACCTCTGCATAGGCCGCCGCCTCCAGCAAACCGCTCCCAAACGAGCTGTCGTAACAGGACAAGGAGGTGGACGAGCGCTGGGCCCCGGTCGCGATGCCCCAGTAACCGGCCGCGGCGTTGTGAACGGAATGGTGAAAGAGCGTCGGCGAGAGGACGCGCTCGGGACTGGCGAGGCTGCGGCAGATCTGGTCGAGGACCCCCGTTTCGCCCCCGGAGGATGCGAACACCGTCGCCAAGGCGCGCGGATCTTGATCCGCGTGACGTAGTGCCTCCTCCGCCACATGCATGGCCCAACGCACGAGAGCGCTGCTCCGCCGCCGCTCATTCGGAGGGAGGATGGCCGCGGAGGGCTCCTGGGTTTCGCCCCCCAGCCAAGGCGCCTCGCCCGCGAGCACCGCGCGGCTCACCGGCCAGCCGGCGAAGCCCGGCCCCAAGATGCCGATCCCGTCCACATAGACTTGCATTAGAGGGCGCCAAAAATGAGGCTGCAATTATTACCGCCGAACCCGAAAATGTTGCTCAAAACGCGCCCGAGCGGACGCTCTTGATTCTCGATAAGCACCCGGCTCGCGAGCGCGGGATCGGGCCGCGTCGTGTTGAGGGTCGCTGGTATGAATCCATGCGTGAGGCAGAGCAGTGCAATCACCGCTTCGGTGATCCCGGCCGCGCCCAGCGTGTGTCCCGTCCACCCCTTAGTGGAGCTACAGGGTGTGGCCGTGCCAAAAACTGAGTTTACCGCCAGGTCCTCGACACGGTCGTTGGTCGGGGTAGCCGTACCGTGCAGATTGATATAGTCGATGGCCTCGGGCTTGATCCCGGCCCGTGCCAGCGCGCCGCGCATTGCCAGGATCGCGCCGAGACCCTCGGGATGGGGGTGGGACATATGATAGCCGTCGCAACTTTCTCCATAGCCGTAGAGTGCGACGGCGCCTGAGTCTGTGGTCCGCTCGATCCTCTCCAACAGCGCGAATCCCGCCGCTTCGCCCAGCGACAGCCCATCGCGCCCCTCATCCCAGGGGCGGCAAGGCCCGGCCGAGCTTAGGCCCAGCGCGGCGAAGCCGTACAAGGTCGTAAGACAGAGACTATCCACGCCGCCAACGACGGCCGCGTCGCAGATCCCGCTCGCCAGGACGCGAGCCGCGCTGGCGAAGACCTTGGCGCTGGAGGAACAGGCAGTCGAGATCACGGCCGCGGGACCCCGGAGTCCAAGATAGGTGCGCACGAAGTGGGCGAGAGAGAAGGTGTTGTGGGTGTAGCGATAGCGAGTCAGGAAGGACGCCGGCAAAGCGCCCGAATCCTGATCCCGATCACGGTAGGCGTGCTCGGTCTCATTGATCCCCGAGGTACTGGTCCCGAGGATGACCGCGATCCGCCCGGCCCCATAGCGCCGCGCGGCCGCGCGCGCGGCCTCCTCGAACCCGTCCTGCCGCAGGCCAAGCAAAGCCAGGCGGTTGTTACGGCAATCGAACGGCATAAGCTCCGGCCCGGTGATCGGAAGATCCTCCAAGCCCTCGACACGGCCGATGTAAGTATTCAATCCCGCATCATCGAAGTCGCAAGGTCTCAAGCCCGAGCGCCGCGCGCGCAAGGCCGCAAAGGTGGAGCCCAGACCGGGCCCGAGCGCCGTGACCACGGTGTAGTGGCTGATCAAGAGCGGCGCCATGAGCTTACCGGGCGCTGCTACATTATTCACAATCTCTCACCCCAAAAGTCATAAAAGTTGAACCAATTATCGGGCGCTAAGCGGCAGTAGTGTTCCAAGCGATCGACGTAGCGCTGAGTCCAGCGCTGGAGATCCCGATCGCGTTGCTGCCGATCGATATTCACTTCCTCCGCAAACCACTCGAAGTGGATCTCGTAACGGTTACCGCCCCGGTATAAACCGAAGAAGAGGAGCACCGGAACCCTGAGGACGTGTGCCAGCCGCATGGTCCCGGCGGGGAAACCCGCGGGGCGGCCTAAGAATACGCAAGATACGATGCGCGCATCCGGCAACGAGCGATCACCGAGGACACCGATCATCCCGCCGCGATCCACGCATTCCTTGACCTTCAGCATCGTGTCCGGAGTGCCGGCGGGGATAACCGTTTCCGCAACCGCGGGGTTCAGATCTCTCATGATATCCCGGATCATCGGGGCGTTCTCCTCGTGCGTGAGGATCCGGACCTCGAATCCGCCCGCAAACCCGGTGGCGCGCACGATCTCGAAGCTGCCCAGGTGAGCGCCGAGCAGCAGGCAGCCTTGGCCCCGTGCCAAACATTCGGTGAATATCTCGGCGCCCCGCAGGTCGATGTCGAAGAGATCGTACTGTCCGCGGAGAAGGTACACCCGGTCTAGGACCGTGGAGGCGAAGCAATAATAGTGGCGGAAGAGATCGCGCCAATCGATGCGGCGCCCCACCACCCTGGATAAAAAACCCCGGATCGAGGCGCGCGCCTGGGGTGAGAACGATAGATAGTACCCGCAAATAGGGTACAGCAAACCGCGCGCGGCTGCGCGCCCAAAATGCAACGCCACCCATACGATCCACCGGCAGGCCAGGCGGTTACTCCGTTCGCGCTGTCCTAGCCAGGCCAGGCTCACGGGCCACCATCGGAAAATCGCGCGCGGCACGCCTGCACCAGTCCCAGCAGAGACTCGCGAGTCAACTTGCCGGTTTCGTTGCGAGGGAGGCTCGCCACCCGATACAGCGGCCGCGGGACGAATACCGGATCGATCGCGTTCCGCAGCGCGGAGAGGATCTGCGCGGTTGAACGCTCCGGCGCCACCACGAAGGCGATGAGGCGCGCATTGCCGGTGTCGCGCTCATCGGGCGCGAAGAATACACCATCTTCTACTCCTTCGATCTCGTTGAGTCTCAGGGTCAGATCGCCCAACGAGGCCCGATGACCGCCGATGTTGACGACGTCACCACCGCGCCCGTGGAGTACAAATTCCTGTGCGCCGCGAGGCGTGATCCGATCGGGCAAGGGGATGGGCCGAGGGAGGTAATCGGCCTGCACGCAGCAATCGGCCGCCCCTTGCTCAAGACTCAAGCCGTCCAAGAGCCGCCAGGCGTGGGTGGCGGTGGTGTGCCGCATCGCCACGCTGCCGGCCTCGGCGAAACCGTAGATCTCCTGGACCGGCGCGAGAAACAACTCTTCAGCCTCACGCGCCATGTCCATCGATAGCGGCGCCGTCGCCGACAGAACCAGCTCCAATTCCGGAAACCTCAATGCCGAGCCGATACAGGCCCGCATGTGCAAGGGCGTGGTGACTAGTACACGCCGTGGTGGAACTTGCGCCAGAGTCGAGCGCACGTCCTCCGCGAACAAGGGGCGGCCGGCATGCAAGCCCCAACCATGTTGGGTGGGTAGCATGATCGAAGTTTCGAGGCCGTACATATGCGCGTGCGGCACCGTGGCCACGATGCTGATCTTCTCGCCAGCACCAAGACCCAACCGAACCGCGGTGTGGCGCGCAACTATGGTGAGCGCGCCCCAGGTTTTGACGTTGGGGCGCGGCTGTCCCGTGCTACCGGAGGTGAACACTACCGCCGCCGTTTGCGCTGCCGGGATGATTGGAATCGGCATCCGTGCCGCGGCACTCTGGTGAAGATCGGGCAAGGAGAAGAACGGCAGACCTGGCGCTCCGGCCGCGCCGTCGCTTAGACAATAGCTGTCCGGGTATAGTCGGGCTATCTGTGACAGAGCCTGCGGCGATCGGCCCGGAGGAAGCAGCGTGGTCTGTCCTCGAATCAGGGCCGCGGCAAACCCAGCGAGAAAGCAGTAGCGATTCTCCGTAAGGTTGATGACGGCAGGCGGCTCCGGCAGCAAGCCGGACAGGATCTCGACCTGCGCGAGGAATTGGCCGCAGGTGACCGCCCTACCCTTTTGCCAGGCTAATACATCGTCATCGTCATAGGGGCCGAGCAAGGGCACCGCGCTCATTCGATCACTCTTATTTGGTCCGGTACTTTTCGATTGACTTGCACAGGGCGCGCAATGAGGAGAAGGTCGCCGTGATGTCCGGATCATCGGAGCGCAAATGATAGCCATAGCAGCGGGCAACCGCCAATGACAGCTCGAGCGCGTCGATGGAATCCAGACCCAGCCCCTCACGGAATAACGGATCGTCAGGACTGATATGCGCGGGGTCTATGTCAAGGTTCAGCGTTTGCACGATCAGGCGCGCGACTTCGATTTCTAGCGGCGACATATCGGGGTCAGGCCCTACTCTATAGCAGGAATGTACATTATCGAATATCGATAATGGTAAGCCAACCTGAAGCAAGAAGGGGTTTACCAGCATGCTAAAATCGATGCGTGAAAATAACCACTAGAAACCGGTTCTTGCTTCTGCTGGCGGCGATCCCGCTCGTAAGCGCCGCGAATGAGTTACCGGTCAACCGGGCCGAGCTTCCACCGCCCTGCAGTAGGGAGGAAGTCATCGCGCTGAAAGATTTCGGACGCGGCCATAGCACGCGCACGCTGCTTTTCGACGCTCAGCGAGAAAAGCTGTATGTGGGTATCGGTTCGAGGTCCAACATCGACGCCGGCGAGCATCCGATGCGCGCCGCCATCCATCTACCAAATGCACGCCAGTACGAGCTTTCTAAGCACGTCTTTGACCAGGTGTATTGTTAGAAACATCAGTGTTGCTGAGATTGAGGAATAGTTTTCGAACGGAGCTAAGTTAGTCGAAAGATCAGTGGGCGGACTTCATAACCAGGAAAATCGATTGAACAGGTTGGCCATTATGAAAGAAACGATGGTTGAGACTCAGGTTACACCCTGCTTTATGAAGGCAAGCTCTACGTTTTTGAGTATGCCCCGGCTCGAGTGTGGGTGGAAGCGGAGAACAGTTCTTTGCACCAGAAACGGTGGAACACGTGCAGGCCCTTATTAAGGTAGGCGCACACCCACTCGCGTGATTGGGACGCAGGTTTATGAGTATGCGTGAGGATGCCCAACTCACACCCTGAGGGGACCGTCACGCGTTCTAATGGCTCGGGCGATCGAACAGTGGCGAGCCGTAGCGTGCGGTGGGTTACAATAAACACAGCGTGCTCTATTTCCGCGGCCGGAGGTTTGAGTTAGGATGAGGGGAATCAAATCAAGTACTTTCGTCGATGGTTTTGATCCCCTCACCCCAACCCTTGTATGTTGTGGTTGTTGGAATATATGAGAAGATTGTTGAGGCTGTGGAGGTTGTGGGCAAAGGGGCACGCGGTGGGAAACGCGCAGCGTTTTCCACGGCAAG
>Ga0187892_10005600_pt1 | contig 19593 bp, 16 predicted proteins | sample MA1701073metaG_FD_139345 | JGI IMG/M metagenome (GOLD analysis project Ga0187892, IMG submission 139345) | Bio-ooze microbial communities from a basaltic lava cave in the Kipuka Kanohina Cave System on the Island of Hawaii, USA - MA170107-3 metaG ...
CCAGGACTCCCTACGGGCCGGGCTCTTCGCCGGCTTCCTCGGGCTCGCCCTGGTCGCCATCTACATGGTCCTGTACTACCGGGCCCTCGGCTTCGTCGTGTGGGTGGGGCTGGTGCTGTCCGGGGCGCTGATGTACTCCATCGTCTCGTTCCTGGGCGCCCGTACGGGGCTCTCCCTGACGCTGGCCGGTGCCGTCGGCATCATCGTCTCCGTCGGTGTCACGGTCGACTCCTACGTCGTGTACTTCGAGCGCCTGAAGGACGAGGTGCGCGCCGGGCGTACCATCCGCTCTTCGGTCGACCGCGGCTTCGTGCGGGCCTACAAGACCATCTTCGCCGCCGACCTCGCCTCGCTGATCGGCGCCGGCGTGCTCTTCTTCCTGAGCGTCGGGTCGGTGCGGGGCTTCGCCTTCTTCCTCGGGCTCTCCACGCTGCTCGACCTGGTGGTGGCGTACGTCTTCACCCGGCCCGTCGTGGTCCTCCTCGGCCGCAGTTCCACCTTCGCCGGCGCTGGCTGGCTCGGAGTGGCCAGGGGCCTGGCCGCCGTGCCTGCCGCCGCCGCGGCGGGCACGGGCCGAGCCGGCCCGTGAGCACGCCCGCAACGCCGACGTCGCTGTGGCGGCGGCTCTACAACGGCGAGACGTCGTTCGCCTTCGTCGGCCACTGGAAGCGGTGGCTGGTGCTCTCCGGCACGGTGCTGGGCATCGGCCTCCTGTCGCTCGTCCTCCAGAACCTCAACTTCGGCATCGACTTCAAGGGCGGGACGTCGTGGGAGACCCGTGCGCCCGGCGTGTCCGTCGCCGAGGCGCGTGACGCGCTGCGGCCCTTCGGGCTGGGCGACGCCAAGGTGCAGGTCGTCGGTCGGGACCTCCTGCGCGTGCAGGCGCCCCGCCAGGCCGCCGAGCAGGCGACCCGGGTGACGGCGGCGCTCGCCGAGCTCGGTGGGGTGGACGCCGCCCAGGTGAGCCTCAACGACGTCGGTCCCTCGTGGGGTGCCGACGTGAGCCGCAAGGCCACCGTGGCCCTCGTCGCCTTCCTGGTCCTCATCGCGGCGTACATCTCGTTGCGCTTCGAGTGGAAGATGGCCGTGGCCGCCCTGGCCGCCGTGGTCCACGACGTCGGGGTGACGGTCGGCGTGTACTCGCTCACCCGCTTCGAGGTGAGCCCGGCCACCGTCGTCGCCTTCCTCACGATCCTCGGCTACTCGCTCTACGACACGATCGTGGTCTTCGACCGGGTCGAGGAGAACGTCCGCAACCTGGCGGCCTCGGGCAAGCACACCTATTCGTCCATCGTGGACCTGTCGATGAACCAGGTCCTGATGCGCTCGCTCAACACCTCGCTCGTGGCCATCCTGCCGATCCTCTCCGTGCTGATCGTGGGCTCCGGGCTGATGGGCGCCACCGTGCTCAAGGACTTCGGGTTGGCGCTGCTCGTCGGACTTCTCACCGGCGCCTACTCGTCCATCTACATCGCCGCGCCCCTGCTCGCGCTGTTGAAGGAGCGCGAGCCCCGCTACGTGTCGATCCGGCAACGGCAGAAGGCACGGGGCGGCGAGGTCCTCGCGCCCGCGGCCGCGGCCCGGGCCGGAGCCACGGACGTGGATGACGCCGATGCCGACCCCGACGATGCGGGCGTCGCGCCGGCACCGGCGAAGAAGGCGCCCACGGGTGGCGCCGCTCCGCCGCGCCCGGCCAACCGGCCGGCGAACCGCCCCGCGAACCGCCCCGCGAACCGCCCCGCCCCCCGACCTCGTAAGAAGGGCAAGCGCCGCTGAGCGCTCCGCAACGGACCAGCCCCGTCGGACCGGCCGCGAACGGTGAAGCGGTAGTTTTGGGCATGACCGCAGCCGTCGTCCTGGAGGACCGGATTCGCGACATCCCCGATTTCCCGCGGCCCGGCATCGTGTTCAAGGACATCACGCCGTTGCTCGGCGACCCCGTGGCCTTCGCCCAGGCCGTCGACGCGCTCGCCCGCCTCTTCGCCGATTCCCGGGTCGACAAGGTCGTGGGGGTCGAGGCCCGGGGCTTCATACTGGCCACGCCCGTGGCCCAGCGCCTCGGTGCCGGGTTCGTCCCGGTCCGCAAGGCGGGCAAGCTGCCGGCGGCCGTACAGGCCGAGACCTACGCCCTCGAGTACGGCACCGACAGCATCGAGGTCCACGAGGACGCGTTCGGACCCGGCGACCGGGTGCTCGTCGTCGACGACGTGATCGCCACCGGCGGCACGGCAGCCGCCACCGCCCGGCTGGTCGAGCGCCTGGGCGCCACCGTCGTGGGGTTCGCCTTCCTCATCGAGCTGGCCTTCCTGGCCGGTCGGGACCGCCTCGGGGGCTACGACGTGCTGTCCCTCGTGACGTACGAGTAGGCGTCAGTGGCCACCCTGGCACGGGTCCGCAACTGGCGCCGACCCGGAACGGGCGCGCCGGGCGGCGTCGACGCCGAGGCGTTCGAGGCCGAGCTGCCGGCGGACCTGGTCGCGGCCTACCGCCGTGAGCACCCGCTGCGCAGCCTGGAGCTGATCGCCAAGGCCTACCGCTTCGCGGCCGCCGCCCACGAGGGACAGCTCCGGCGCTCCGGCGAGCCGTACCTGGTGCACCCCGTGGCCGTCGCCGTGATCCTCGCCGAGCTGGGCCTCGACGACGTCACCCTGGCCGCGGCCCTGCTCCACGACGCCGTCGAGGACACCGGCGCCACGGTCGAGAGCGTGACGGCCGACTTCGGCGCCGAGGTGGCGGCGATCGTCGACGGCGTCACCAAGCTCGACCGAGTCAGCTTCGACTCGCGTGAGGCCCAGCAGGCGGCGACGATGCGCAAGATGCTCGTGGCCATGGCGGCCGACATCCGCGTGCTGCTCATCAAGCTGGCCGACCGCCTGCACAACATGCGGACCATCGCGGTGATGCCGGCGGAGAACCAGCGGCGCACGGCGCAGGAGACGCTCGACATCTACGCCCCGCTGGCCCACCGCCTGGGCATCGCCGGCATGAAGAGCCAACTCGAGGACCTGGCCTTCGCCGCGCTCTACCCGAAGCGCTACGCCGAGATCGAGCAGATGGTCTCCACGCGGGCGCCCGAGCGCGACATCTACCTGGCCCAGGTCCTCGACCTCGTCCGCAGCTCCATGGCCGAGCTCAACATCGACGCCGAGGTGTCCGGGCGACCGAAGACCCACTGGAGCATCTACGAGAAGATGGTCGTGAAGCGGCGGGAGTTCGACGACATCTACGACCTCCAGGGCATCCGGGTCCTCGTCGACAGCGTCAAGGACTGCTACGCCGCCCTCGGCAGCATCCACGCCGCCTGGAAGCCGGTGCAGGGCCGGTTCAAGGACTACATCGCCATGCCCAAGTTCAACCTCTACCAGTCGCTGCACACCACCGTGATCGGGCCGTCGGGCAAGCCGATCGAGGTCCAGATCCGTACCCGGGAGATGCACCGGCGGGCCGAGTTCGGCATCGCCGCCCACTGGTCCTACAAGGAAGCTGGCGCGGGCGGGCGGAGCCCGATCGAGACAGCGTGGCTGCGGCGCATCGTCGACTGGCAGCACGAGACGGCCGACCCGGCGGAGTTCATGGCCAGCCTCAAAGGCGACCTGCACCAGGACGAGGTGCTGGTGTTCACGCCCAAGGGCAAGGTCATCACCCTGCGAGCAGAGTCGACGCCGGTTGACTTCGCCTACGCCATCCACACCGATGTCGGGCACCGCTGCATCGGTGCCCGCGTCAACGGCCGCCTCGTCGCCCTCGACTCCCGGCTCCGCTCCGGCGACTCGGTCGAGATCTTCACCTCCAAAGTCGAGGGCGCGGGACCGTCGCGCGACTGGCTCACGTTCGTGGCCACGCCTCGGGCCCGCAACAAGATCCGCCAGTGGTTCAGCCGCAGCCGGCGCGAGGAGGCCATCGAGAACGGCCGTGAGGACCTCGTGCGCCACCTGCGGCGAGAGGGTCTCCCGGTGCAGAAGCTGGCGTCCTCACTGCTCGCCAGCGTGGCCGAGAGCCTCAACTACGCCGACCTCGACCACCTCCACGCCGCCATCGGCGAGCGCCACGTGTCGGCCCGATCGGTGGCCCAGCGGGTGGCACGCGAGCTGCGGGGCGGGGATCACGAGGAGCAGCTGCCGGCGACGGCCCGCAGCCCCCGGCGGCGGGGCCCGGGAACATCGGCCGGGGTGCACGTCGAGGGCCTCGACGACGTGCTGGTGCGCCTGGCCCGTTGCTGCACGCCGGTCCCCGGCGACGACATCGTCGGGTTCATCACCACCGGTCGCGGCGTGTCCGTGCACCGGGCCGACTGTGCCAACGAGGTCGCGCTGTCCAAGCGGATGGGGGAGCGTCAAGTCGAGGTGGAGTGGGACGGCCAACGGCCGGGAACCTTCGTGGCCGCCATCGAGGTGGAGGCGCTCGACCGCTCCCGGCTGCTCCGGGACGTGTCGACGGTGTTGGCCGACAGCCACCTCAACATCGTCTCGTGCTCGACGGTGACGGGCTCCGACCAGGTCGCCCTCCTCCGGTTCGAGTTCGAGCTGGCCGACCCGAGCCACCTCGGTTCGGTGTTGACCACGATCAAGCGGATCGACTCCGTCTTCGACGCCTACCGGGTATTTCCGGGCGCCCGCCGCTCCACCCCGCAATAGCCTCACCCGATGCGGAGCGACTACTGCGGGGCGCTGCGCGCCGACGACGCCGGCCGGCAGGTCACCGTGTGCGGGTGGGTGGCCGCCCGCCGCGAGCACGGCGAGCACCTCGCCTTCGTCGACGTCCGGGACCACACCGGCGTCGTGCAGTGCGTCGTCGACGGTGCGTCGGAACTGCGCTCGGAGTTCGTCGTGCGGATCTCGGGCACGGTGCGCACCCGGCCCGAGGGCACGGTCAACGTCGATCTGGCCACCGGCGAGGTGGAGGTGGGGGATTGCTCGGTCGAGGTGCTGGCGCCGGCCGAGCCGCCCCCGTTCCCCCTGTCCGGCCGCGTGGAGGCCGACGAGTCGCTGCGGCTCCGCCACCGCTACGTCGACCTGCGGCGGCCGTCGATGCAGGCCGGCCTCCGGATGCGGGCCCGCGTCAACCGCGCCATCCGGGCCGCCATGGACGCTCAGGGCTTCGTCGAGGTGGAGACGCCGCTGTTGATCGCCTCCACGCCCGAGGGCGCTCGTGACTTCGTGGTCCCGTCCCGGCTGGCACCCGGGCGGTTCTACGCGTTGCCCCAGAGCCCGCAGCTCTTCAAGCAGCTGCTCATGGTCGGTGGCGTCGACCGCTACTACCAGCTGGCCCGCTGCCTGCGCGACGAGGACCTCCGGGCCGACCGCCAGTTCGAGTTCACCCAGCTCGACGCGGAGGCGAGCTTCGTGGACGCGGCCGATGTCATGGCCGTGATCTCGTCCGCCGTGTCGGCTGCGGCCGCGGCCGCGCTCGAGCTCGACACCGCACCCGGCGCCGGCAGCGGTGACCGAGCCGGGGCCGCGAGGCCCTGGGAGCCGATCGGGTCGATGACGTGGCGCGAGGCCCAGGACCGCTTCGGCACCGACAAGCCCGACCTGCGCTTCGGCATGGAGCTGGTCGAGCTCACGCCCCGCTTCTCGGCCACCGAGCTCCGGGCCTTCCGGGCCCCGGCGGTGAAAGGCATCCGGGTGCCGGGCGGAGCCGCGACGGGCCGGGCCGGCCTCGACCGTCTCACCGACCAGGCCAAGGCCCTCGGTGCCGCCGGCCTGGTCTGGCTGCGGGTCGGCGACGGCGGGGAGCTCGACTCACCGGTGGCCAAGTTCCTCACCGACGACGAGCGCCAAGGGCTGGTCGCCGATCTCGACGCCTCGCCGGGCGACCTGCTGCTGGTGGTCGCCGGGCCCCGGCCGGTCGTCGACCGCACCCTCGGTGCCCTGCGGGTCGACCTCGGCCGGCCCGCATCCCAGGAGGGCGACCTGCGCTTCGTCTGGGTCACCGAGTTCCCGCTCTTCGAGGGGATGGCAGAGGCCGGGGCCGACGGTGTCAGCCGCCCGGTACCGGCCCACCACCCGTTCACCATGCCCCACCCCGAGGATCTCGAGCGGCTGGAGTCCGATCCGCTGTCGATCCGGTCCCAGGCCTACGACCTCGTGTTGAACGGTTGGGAGCTCGGGTCGGGCAGCGTCCGGATCAACCGTCGCGACGTCCAGGAGCGCATCTTCGCGCTACTCGGGCTGGCCCGGGCCGAGGCCCGGAGCCGCTTCGGGTTCCTCCTGGACGCCTTCACCTACGGCGCGCCACCGCACGCCGGCTTCGCCTTCGGCGTCGACCGGCTCGTCGCCATCCTCGCCGGCGCCGACAACATCCGGGAGGTCATCGCCTTCCCCAAGACCCAGTCCGGTACCGACCCGCTCACGGGCGCTCCCGGCTTGATCGACGACCGCCACCTCGCCGAGCTGGGCATCCGGCTGGCCCCGCCGCGCTGACGCGAGAGACTTCGGCCATGGCACGCGTGCTCATCACCGAGACCCTCGCGGAGCGGGGCTTGGAACGCCTCGCCGCGGCCGGCCACGAGGTGGACGTGCGGCTCGGACTGGCGCCCGAGGAGCTGCTCGAGTTCGTGCCGGGCGCGGCGGCCGTCATCATCCGCTCTGAGACACAGGTCACCGCCGACGTCCTGGCCGCCGGGCGCGACCTCGTGGTCGTCGGCCGGGCCGGCATCGGGCTCGACAACGTCGACGTGGCGGAAGCCACCCGTCGGGGCGTGCTCGTCGTCAACGCCCCGCAGTCCAACGTCCTCTCCGCGGCCGAGCACACCATGGCCCTCCTGCTGGCCCAGGCCCGCAACGTGCCCCAGGCCCACGCCGCCCTCGTAGGGGGTGCCTGGCAGCGCTCGCGGTGGCAGGGCGTGGAGCTGCACGGCAAGGTGCTGGGCATCCTCGGGCTGGGTCGCATCGGGGCGCTGGTGGCCCAGCGCGCCCTGGCCTTCGGCATGCGCCTGCTGGCCTACGACCCTTACGTGTCGCGCGAGCGGGCCCGCCAGATGGGCGTGGAGCTCCTCGAGCTGGAAGCGGTGTTCGAGGCGGCCGACTTCGTCACGATCCACCTTCCCCGCACGGCGGAGACGACCGGACTCGTCGACGCCAAGCTGCTGGCCCGGGCCCAGCCCGGCCTCCGCATCGTCAACACCTCGCGGGGCGGCATCGTCGACGAGGCCGCGCTGGCGGCCGCCGTGCAGTCGGGCGTGGTGGCCGGCGCCGCCCTCGACGTGTTCGCCAAGGAGCCGACGACCTCGTCGCCACTGTTCCAGCTCGATGCGGTGGTCGTGACGCCCCACCTCGGGGCGAGCACCTCCGAGGCACAGGACAAGGCGGGTGAGACCATCGCCGAGCAGGTGCTGTTGGCGCTGGACGGAGAGCTCGTGCCCTACGCCGTCAACGTGAGCGCCACCGAGGCGTCCGAGACGGTGCGACCCTTCCTGCCCCTGGCCGAGCGCCTGGGACGCATCTTCGCGTCGCTCAACGACGGGGTGCCCGCCGACCTGCAGGTCACCTACCTCGGGCGGCTGGCCGACTACGACACCCGCATCCTCAGCCTTGCCGTGCTCAAGGGTCTGCTCGGGGCCGCCAGCGACGAGCCGGTCAGCTACGTGAACGCCCCGACGCTGGCGGCCGAGCGGGGTATCGAGCTGCGCGAGACGCGGACGAGCGCCGCTCACGACTACGTCAACCTGGTCGAGCTGCGCGGTGGGGGCCATGCCCTGGCCGCCACGTTGTTCGGCCTGCGCGACGAGGCCCGCCTGGTGATGGTCGACGACCACGCCGTCGACATGCCGCCCTCGCGCCACATGCTCGTGGTGCGCAACGACGACCGGCCGGGGATGATCGGCCTCGTCGGCGCCTTCCTGGGGGCGGCGGGGGTCAACATCGCCGACATGGACGTGGGCCGCGCCGCCTCCGGCGAGGCCGCCCTCATGGTGCTGGCCACCGACCAGCCGGTGGCGGCATCGCTCGTGGACGAGCTACGCGCCGCTCCCGGGATCCTCCACGTCCACCCCGTCACCGCCTGAGTCCGGCGCGGGGCTCGACGAGGAACGCCTGGCGCCCTTCGACGACGCGCCCTTCGCCTTCGGCTCGGCGTTGTCCTCGGCAGCCTCCTGGGGACGAGCCTCGGCGGGCAGTGCGGCAGTCTCAACCGACGGGCCGGCATCGGCCGCGCCGTCGACGAGCGCAGCAGGGGCGGTGATCTCGGGCACGGTCTCCAGCGGCGGGGTGTCGACGGCTTCGACCGGCACGACCAGCAGCGGCGTGTCGCCCGCGGGGGCGACCACGTCGGGCACGGGCTCGATCACGGGCGGCGCCACCGCGCCGGGTGCCGGCACGGGTGCCTGGCGGGGCGACGTGGAGATGCCGTGCACGGCGACCTCGGACCGGTCGGGAGCCTTGCGCGCCGTGAGCCACTTCCACAGGCCGAGGAGGACTCCGAACAGGGCGCCGGCGCGGAGGACTCGTCGGACGCAGCGCCTGATCACGGGTTGAAAGCTACTTGACCATCCCGCGCCCGCCGGTAACATCGGGAGCGATGTCTCGCCACCACACGTCTCGCGACCACCTGTCGAGCCTCCTCCTTCTGTAGCGGCGAGCGCGCCCCCGCGCTCGCCACCACCTCTCGAGCCCTCGGGCCGAGAGGTTTTTTGTTGCCCGATCACGACCACCCGACGACAACCCCGACCACCACTCCCACCGACCGGAGGGAACCATGAGCACCACAGAGCCGAATGGCCGGCTGACCATCTTCGACACCACGCTGCGCGACGGCGAGCAGTCGCCGGGCATCTCGCTCGATGCCGCCGAGAAGCTGGAGATCGCCGAGCAGCTGGCCCGCCTCGGGGTCGACTACATCGAAGCCGGGTTCCCCGTGGCCAGCCAGGGTGACTTCGAGGCCGTGCAGGGGATCGCCCGCGGGGTCCGCGGACCGGTCATCGCCGGCCTCTCGCGCACCCATCGCACCGACGTGGACCGCTGCTGGGACGCGCTGCGCGACGCCGACCGGGCCCGCATCCACGTGTTCATCTCGACGAGCCCCCAGCACATGGAGCACATGCTCAAGATGGACGGGGCCCAGGTGATCGCAGCCACCCGGGCAGGTGTGGCACGGGCCCGGGAGCACACCGACGACGTCGAGTTCAGCCCCCAGGACGCCACCCGCACTCCGCTCGACTTCATGCTGGAGGTGCTGGCCGCGGCGGTCGAGGCGGGGGCCACGACGCTGAACATCCCCGACACCGTCGGCTACGGCATCCCCTGGGACTTCGGTGCCCTGATCCAGTACATCCGCCGAGAGGTCACCGGCGACTACATCGCCTCCGTCCACTGCCACAACGACCTGGGCCTGGCCACGGCCAACTCCCTGGCCGGCGTCCAGGCCGGCGCCCGGCAGGTGGAGGTGTGCGTCAACGGCCTCGGGGAGCGGGCCGGCAACGCCGCCCTGGAGGAGGTCGTGATGGCGCTGGCCATCCGCCCCGACCAGTTCGGCGGGCTCACCACGGCGGTGCGGACCGAGGAGCTGGCCCGAACCAGCCGGCTGGTGAGCCGGCTCACCGGCTACCCGGTCCAGTACAACAAGGCGGTCGTAGGGCGCAACGCCTTCGCCCACGAGTCGGGGATCCACCAGCACGGCGTGCTGGCCGAGCGCACCACCTACGAGATCATCGACGCCTCGACCGTCGGTCAGGTCGGCAGCCAGATCGTGCTGGGCAAGCACTCCGGTCGCCACGCCTTCGCCGACACGCTCTCGAAGATGGGCCTGGTGGTGTCCGGGCCGGTTCTCGACTCCGCCTTCGCCCGGTTCAAGGAGCTGGCCGACCGCAAGGTTGAGATCACCGACGCCGACCTGGAGGCGATCGTGGCCGAGGAGCTGGGTGCTCGCATCGAGTCGGCCTTCACCCTCGAGGCCCTCGAGGTGAGCGGCGGCACCGTCGGCGTGCCGAGGGCGCGCGTCGTCGTGGACTGCGTCGGCACCAAGCGGGAGGCCGAGAGCGAGGGCGACGGCATGATCGACGCCGCGTGCAAGGCGCTGCGCATCGCCACGCAGGTCGACGGCCACCTCACCGGCTTCAACGTGTCGGCCGTGACCGGCGGCGTCGACGCCCTCGGCGACGTCATCGTCCAGCTCGAGGCCCAAGGCGTGAGGGTGTCGGGGCGCGGTGTCTCCACCGACGTGGTGGAGGCCTCGGCCCGGGCCTACGTCAACGCCGTCAACAAGGTCCTGCGGGTACGCAGCCGCACCGACGAGCGCAGCAGCGAGATCGGCCCGTAGGGCCCTAGCCAGACGCCGGGCGGGCGACACCGTCGACCAGCCGGTCGACGTGGTCGCCCGAGATCCCGTCGACGCCCATGCGCACGAGGTTGGCGATGATGCGCTCGTGCTGCGCGTCCCATGCGAACGCGAGGCGCTCGAAGCGGTGGAACAGGGTCGTCAGCCCGCCCGTCCAGTCGGTGTGGTGCAGGTACACGGCGTCGACGCTGGCGGCGGCGAGCTGTGCCGCCCTCCGCTCGGGCCCGTGGCGCAGGTCGCGTAGGCGGGTGGCGTTGACCAGGCGGACGTCACCGAAGCGCTCGCGCCATTCGGTGAGCACGTCGAGGTCGGCGTGCGCCAGCCAGAGGCGCCCGGCCGACCCGTCCCCGGCGGCTCGAGCCGAGGCGACGGCATCGTCGACGGCCTCCGGGTCGCGGACGGCGAGGAGCAGCTCGAAGCTGTCGCCCAGCTCGGTGTGGAGATCGGCCGGCGTCGGCACGTCGGCGAGGGCGGAGCGGGGCACGTCGGCCACGGTCCGCCGGCGCAGCCCCGAGCGGGACCGTCGGTCGCCCCCGAGCACCGCCCGTCCGTCGGCCGTGCGCCACAGGTCAGCCTCGAGGGCCGTGGCGCCCAGGCGGAGGGCCAGACGGAACGCCTCCATGCTGCCGGCCGGCGCCTTGGCGCTGGCGCCGCGGGTGGCGATGACGAGGGGCGGGCGGCAGAGCGGTTCGACCGGTGAACTGTAGGGGCCCGCCGGGAGTACGCTCACCGGCGTGAACGCATGGGCGATGGCTGCGATCGTGGCCGGTGTCCTCTCCGTCGTGATCGTCGGTCTGTCCTTGGCCCGCCTCGGCAAGGCGTTGCGCGACGTGCGCAGCGCCCTCAACGACCTGGCCCAGGTGACGTCGGCCGGCCGCCGCGTCAACGGCGAGGTCGAGGCGTGGCGCTCCGCCACGGACCAACCCCGCCAGTACTGACGTCCCGCGCCCGGGGCCCGGGTCGCGCACCCGCCGGTAAGCTGCCGCGTATGCCGTCGTCCCTCGGACCGGCCGAGCTCCTCGTGATCCTGGTGTTCGCGCTGATCGTCCTCGGGCCCGAACGGCTGCCCGAGGTTGGCCGTCAACTGGGCCGGGCGTTGGCCGAGGTTCGTCGCTGGTCCCAGGGCCTCCAGAGCGAGCTGCGGACGGCGCTCGACACCGAGCCGCCGCCGCCCTCCCCCCGCACTCCGACGCCGCTGGCGACGCCCGCGCCGTTTAGCACCCCCGCACCTTCGCCGGCCACTGCCGTCGCGGATGCTCCCGGCCCGGCCGCCTCGGAGGCCGACCGTCTCGCGGGGGGAGCGCCCGGCTCCTCCGAGAGCGCTCGTTAGTCCCATCGCCATCCTCGAGGACGACGACGGCATCGACGACCCGGGCGGCGACGCCGGGCGCATGCCGCTGGTCGAGCACCTGGCCGAGCTCCGGCGGCGGCTCATCGTGTCGGTCGTCGCCCTCGCCGCCGGTGCCGTCGTCGCCTTCTTCCTCTACGAGCGCATCCTCGACTTCCTGATCGGGCCCTACACGGAGATCACCGGTAAGCGGGACCTGGCGATCATCGATCCCCTGGAGGGGTTCGCCGCCCGCCTGAAGCTGTCGGCGTGGTGCGGGGCCGTCCTGGCGTCGCCCGTCGTGCTGTGGCAGCTGTGGCGTTTCGTCACGCCCGGCCTGCACCGTCGGGAGAAGCGTTACGCCATCCCGTTCATCCTGGTGTCACTCGTTCTGTTCGTGGCCGGCGCGGCCGTAGCACTGGTGTCGTTCGAGCAGGCGCTGCGCTTCCTGATCGGCGTGGGCGGCGAGCACCTCGAGACGTTCTTCACGCCGGCCAAGTACCTGGGTCTGGTGACGCTGATGGTCCTGGCCTTCGGGATCGCCTTCGAGTTCCCCGTGCTGCTGGTCTTCCTCCAGCTGGCGGGGGCGCTGACCAGTGCCCAGCTGCGCCGGTGGCGGCGAGGGGCGGCGGTGGGGATCGTGGCCATCGCCGCCGTGCTGACGCCCAGCCAGGACCCCTACACGCTGTTCGCGATGGCCGTGCCGATGTACCTGTTCTACGAAGGGGCGATCCTCACCGGCCGACTGCTGAAGCGATGACCCGCGACGAGCTCGCGGCGGCGTACGCCTTCGGCCTCGACGCCTTCCAGGTGCGGGCCCTCGACGCCCTCGATGCCGGGCGTTCGGTCGTGGTGGCCGCTCCGACCGGGTCGGGCAAGACGCTCGTGGCCGAGTACGCCCTGGCCAAGGCGCTGTCGGAGGGCGGAAAGGCGTTCTACACGACGCCGCTCAAGGCGCTGTCGAACCAGAAGTTCGGCGACCTGGTGGCCCAGCACGGCGCCGAGCGTGTCGGGCTGCTCACCGGCGACATCAGCCGCAACGGCGAGGCGCCCGTAGTGGTCATGACGACCGAGGTCCTGCGCAACATGCTCTACGCCGCCTCCCCGACGTTGCGGGGGTTGCGGTACGTGGTGCTCGACGAGGTCCACTACCTCCAGGACCGGGAACGGGGACCGGTGTGGGAGGAGGTCATCATCCACACGCCGCCCGATGTCGACCTGGTCTGCCTGTCGGCCACTGTGTCGAACGCCGAGGAGCTCGCCGACTGGGTGGGCACCGTCCGGGGGGCGACCGACGCCGTGATCGAGGAGCGCCGGCCCGTAGAGCTGACGCACTGGTACGCCGTGGCCGACCGCGCCGGCGAGGACGTGCGGCTGCTGCCCACCTTCGTCGAGGGCCGCCCCAACCCCGAGGCCGCGGGCCTCGACGCGGCTGCGGCGCGCCCGGGCGCGGTCGGGGGAGGGCGCGGAGGGCTGCGCGCCGCCGGCCGTCACCGTACGCCGCGGCGCGAGGAGATCGTCGAGGAGCTCGGCGGGCGGGCGATGCTGCCGGCCATCACCTTCATCTTCAGCCGGGCCGGCTGTGACGACGCCGTCCGCCAGTGCCTGCGGGCGGGACTGCGGCTCACCACCGGCGCCGAGCGCGAGGCCATCCGGGCCGTCGCCGAGGCCAAGGTGGAGGTGCTCTCCGACGCCGACCTGGCCGCGCTGGGCTATGGCGAGTGGATGACGGGCCTCGAGGCGGGCCTGGCCGCCCATCACGCCGGCCTGGTGCCGCCGTTCAAGGAGGCGGTGGAGGTGTGCTTCGCGGCCGGCCTGGTGAAGGCGGTCTTCGCCACGGAGACGCTGTCGTTGGGGATCAACATGCCCGCCCGGTCGGTGGTGATCGAGAAGCTGTCGAAGTTCGGCGGTGAGCGCCACGAGATGCTCACGCCCGGTGAGTACACGCAGCTCACCGGCCGGGCCGGCCGGCGGGGCATCGACGACGTCGGCCACGCCGTCGTGGTCTGGTCGCCGTTCGTGCCCTTCGACCAGGTCGCCGGCCTGGCCTCGACCCGCAGCTACGCCCTCACCTCCTCGTTCCGGCCCACCTACAACATGGCCGTCAACCTCGTGCGCCAGTACCCGCCCGACGAGGCCCACCACCTGCTCAACCTGTCCTTCGCGCAGTACCACGCCGATCGTGACGTCGTGCGGCTGGAGGCGCAGATCGAGCGCACGACGTCGCTCCTGGCCAAGGCGGCCGCGGACGCGACCTGTGAGCTCGGGGACGTGGAGGAGTACCGGGCCTCCGCCGTCGGGGACGTCGACCTCCCGATCGGTGGTCGCCCCGACCGGCGGGCCGCGGTGGCCGCCGCCCTCGAACGGCTCCGCCCGGGCGACGTGATCACCCTCGGCGGCGGCAAGTCGGCAGGTCGGGTCGTGGTGGTCACGACGGGCCACCGGCGAGGCGCCGACGTACGCATCGGGGCCCTTCGACCGGACCGCCGGTGGCTCAACCTCACTGCTCGGGACTTCGCCTTCCCGCCGCGCAAGCGGGCCGCGGTGGACGTGCCCGTCCCGTACGCACCGCGGGCAACCTCGTTCCAGCGGGAGCTGGCCCGCCGCCTAGGGGCGCTCGACGGCGTGGGCCGTGTGGCGGAGGACGACGCCGTCCTCGCCGACGAGGGGAGCGATGCGGACCGCGACCGCGCCTCGCGGAGGACCGCCGCCGACGCCACCGTGGCCGACTGCCCGGACCTGCGCCGCCACCTTGCGGCGACGGCGCGCGCCGACCGCCTGCGCAAGGACCTCCGGCGCCTCAACCGCCGGGTGGAGGGCCGCAGCGACTCCCTGGCCCGCCAGCTGGACCGGGTGCTCGAGGTCCTCACCGCCTGGGGCTACGTCGACGGCTGGTCGCTCACCGAGGCGGGCTCGGCGCTGGCCTCCACCTACACCGAGTGCGACCTGCTCGTGGTGGAGGCGCTGCGTCGAGGGCTGTTCGACGGCCACGACCCGACCGCCGTCGCCGCGCTGGCCTCGGCGTTCACCTTCGAGAGCCGCCGGGGGCCGAAGGGTGCTGGACCGCCGCCCGAGCCGTGGTTCCCGTCGTCGCGGGTCCGACGTTGCTGGACCGAGCTCGAGGCGCTGGCCGGGTCGCTCAACGCCGCGGAGGAGCAGGCCGGGCTGCCCAGGACCCGGTCGCCGGACCCGGGCTTCTTCGCCGCCGCCTACGGATGGGCCGCCGGTGAGGACCTGGGCGAGGTCATCGCCGAGGAGGAGCTCACGGGCGGCGACTTCGTCCGCAACGTCAAGCGGCTGGTCGATCTCCTCGGGGGCATGGCCGCCGTGGCGGAACGTCCCGACACGGCGCAGGCGCTGGCCGGCGCGGCCGAACGGCTGCAGCGGGGCGTCGTGGCCGCGTCGTCGGTGCTGGTCGGCCCCGAGCCCCCGGTCGATCCCGAGCTCCCGGTCGGCCCCGAGCTCCCGGTCGGCCCCGAGCCCCCGGTCGGCCCCGAGCCCCCGGTCGATCCCGAGCCCCCGGTCGGCCCCGAGCCCCCGGTCGATCCCGAGCCTCCCGACACTTCGCAGGTGCCCGTCCAGGATCCGTCCGTCGGGGGTTGAGGCGTTTGCCCATCGAGAAGGGCACGAACTGGGGCGAGCCCGGGCCGGTGCCCGACGACGCCATCGAGGTGGCATCGGACGCCGCGGCCCGCGAGGCCCTGGAGCGGGCCCGGCGCGATCGTCGCCCGTTCCCGCCGCTCCTCCTGCGGGATGGTGACCTGTGCCGCACCCTGGGCGGCGGTGCGGGAGCGGCCCCGGCCGGTGTGCGGTTCGCGGTCGACGTGGGTGAGGCGCTGCTCGACGGCCGTCACCACCTGTTCGTCGCCCACCTCATCGCTCGGACGCCCCTCTGGCGGCGGGCGGTCGTGGTCATGAACGCCCAGTGGCTCGGCACTTGGAACCTCGGCCCCCGGGCCCATCCGGGCGACGGGCTGCTCGACACCTACGAGGTGCGCCTGCCGCTCGGCCAGCTGCTCCCCGTTCGCTCCCGTCTCGGCCACGGGACCCACCTGCCCCATCCCGGGATGCGCGAGCGGCGGACCGCGGCGGTGGCGTGGGAGCTGGAGCGACCCCGGACCGTCCGCCTCGACGGGGTGTCGGTGGGGAGGGCCCGGAGCCTCTCGGTGCGTACCCGACCCGACGCCGCCCTCGTGGTGATCTGACCCCCTACCGTCCGACTCGCGCGAGTACACCTGGGAGGGGGTCTCGCGCCGACAGTTCGATCAGAACCAGGCGCCCCGGCGCTCGAGGACCGACTTCAGCAGTGCCGGACGGTCGCTCATGATCCCGTCCACACCGAGGTCCAGGAGGCGGTCCATCTCGGCCTCGTCGTCGATCGTCCAGACGTGCACGGGCAGCGACCGCCGGTGGGCGGCGGCGACGAACCGGTCGTGCACGATCGGCACGCGCTGGTGACGCAGGGGCACCTGGGCGCAGGCCGCGGCAAGGGAGCCGGTCGGCACCCGCCACCCCGCGGCCAGCAAGCGGGCGATCTCCGACGGGGCCATGGCCGTACAGACCCGACCGCCCGTGAGGCGGCGGACGCGCTGCAGCCGGGGAGTGGAGAACGCGGCCACGCAGACGCGATCCAGGGCGCCGGTGCGCACGAGGGCAGCCACCAAGGGCTCGACGGCGCCGTCACCCTTGGCGTCGACGTTGAAGCGGATGTCCGGCCACGCCATGAGCAGGTCCTCCAACAGCGGGATCGGTTCGCCGTTCACCCGGGCCTCCCGTACCTCCGACCACGGCCGCTCGGCGATGGCCCCGTGCCCGTCGGTGACCCGGTCGAGGGCTGCGTCGTGGAAGGCGACCAGCACCCCGTCGGCCGTGGCGTGCACGTCGGTCTCCAGGTACCGGTAACCGAGGTCGACGGCGTACTGGAAGGCCTGCATCGTGTTCTCGGGGCGCTCGGCCGCTCCCCCGCGGTGGGCGAAGGCGATCGGCCCGGGATGGTCGAGGTAGGCCCAGCGCGGACCGCTCACGTCGAGCCGACGGCGGTTCGGAAGATGGCCGACCGGTAGTAGACCAGCTCGGCCACGCTCTCGCGGATGTCGGCCAGCGCCCGGTGCCCCGCACTCTTGACGGGGGCGGCCGCAAAGGCGTCGGGGTACCAGCGCCGGCAGAGCTCCTTCACCGAAGAAACGTCGATCGAGCGGTAGTGGAAGAAGGCCTCGACCTCTGGGAGGTGGGCCGCCAGGAAGCGCCGGTCGGTGGCGATCGAGTTGCCGCACAGCGGTACCGTGCCGGGCTGGCGCAGGTGCTCACGCAGGAAGTCGAGCGTGCGGGCTCCGGCTTCGGCCAGCGACGTGGTCGAGGCCCCGATCGCGGTCAGCAGCCCGCTCGACGTGTGCATCGTCCGCACGACCTCGCTCATGGTCGCGAGGACCTCGGGCGGTTGGCTGACGATGAGGTCGGGCCCCTCGGCGACGAGCTCGAGGTCGTCGTCGGTGACCAGCGTGGCGATCTCGACGATGACGTCGCGGGTGGGATCGAGCCCCGTCATCTCCAGGTCGATCCAGGCCAGCATGGCCGCGGATCGTAGGCTGCCCGCCCGTGGTGGAGGTCAGCGTCGTGCGGCTCGATCCGGTCGCGACGATCCCGGCACCGGCTCGTCCCGGCGACGCCGGCGTCGACCTCGTGGCGCGCCACGGCGCCGTGCTCCAGGCTCGCGGCGGGCGGAGCCTGGTGGGCACCGGCCTGGCGGTCGCAATCCCGAAGGGCCACGCTGGCCTGGTGCTGCCACGCAGCGGGCTGGCCCTCCGCCACGGCGTGACGGTGCTGAACGCACCCGGCCTGATCGATTCGGGCTACCGCGGCGAGCTGCGGGTGCTGCTCGTCAACACCGATCCCGAGGCGGAGTACGAGATCCACCCCGGCGACCGCATCGCCCAGCTGGTCGTCGCTCGAGTGCACGAGCCGGCCTTCGTCGAGGTCGCGGCACTGGCCGAGTCGGCCCGCGGCGAGGGCGGCTTCGGCCACTCCGGCCGCTGAGCCGCCGCTAAGGTAAGGAGCCCACGCGGACGTGGCTCAGTTGGTAGAGCATCACCTTGCCAAGGTGAGGGTCGCGGGTTCGAGTCCCGTCGTCCGCTCCATAAAAGTGCAGGTCAGGGGCCATTTCGGTGGCCCCTGACCCGCGTCCATCCACCCGCGCTCTACCAAAACGCTCTACCATCGCTGTCGCTCCGACGGCCGCTCTACCTGGAGGTGGCACATGGCCAAGGCGGATTCGGCCGCGAGGGTGCGCTCCTCTCCGGCGGCAGGGCGGTCGACGCGGGCCCGCCGGCGTGGCAGCGGCGGGGTGTTCACCGTGCGCGACGGCGTGTGGCGGGTCGACGTCGAGATCGGTCGTGACCCGGTCACCGGCCGGCGCCGGCGGGTGTCGCGCACCATCCAGGGCAGCCGCGAGGACGCCGAGCTGGCTCTCGCCCGGCTGAGGGTTGCCGACCACGAGAAGCGCCTCCCGACCGCCGGCACCAACGCCCGCTCGGTGGCGGCGGTGTTCCAGCTCTACCGCCAGGCCATCGACGCCGGGCTCATCGAGCTGGCCCCGAGCACCATCGCCACGGTCCGCTCGGCGACGAAGATCATGGGCGCCGCCGGGCTGCCCGACGGCCGCCAGTTCGGCTCGATCCGCCTCAGCCGGCTGACGTGGCAGGACATCGAGCATCTCTACGGGGCCATGCGGGCCGCCGGGAAGAGCCCGGCCTACGTGCGCCGGTGCGCCACGGTTCTGGCCCGAGCGCTTGAGCTCGCTCGCAAGCGCGGCCTGATCGACTCGAACCCGGCCAAGGACGCGACCCGCCCACGCACGGCCCGATCGAAGCCGTTCGCACCGACCGCCTCAGAGGTCCGGGACGTGCTGGCCGCGGCGCAGCGCCGTGATCCCGAGATCGGCGACGCAGCAACGATTCTCGCCAGCACCGGGATGCGACGTGGCGAGTTCATCGCGCTGCGGTGGGCGGACGTGAACCTCGACCGGAGCGAGCTGCACGTCGCCTCCGCCATCAGCGACGGCGGGCCTGGGATCGGCCTCGTCTACAAGGCCACGAAGCGCTCCGACTGGCGCGATGTGCCGCTGACCTCGGCGGCGGCGGCGGCGTTCAAGCGCCAGGCCGAACGCCGGGAGGAGCTGGCCCGACGCGCGCCAGGGCCGAACGAGTACGTGTTCTCGGGCGGCGTCGACGGCACCATGCCGATGCGCCCCGACCAGATCACGAACCGATGGGCCGCGGCGCGCCGGTCGTCACCGATCACGCTGCTTCACCTCCGCCACTACGCGGCGACGGCGATGCTCGACGCCGGCGAGTCCTACCGCACCGTCGCCGACATCCTCGGCAACAGCGAGGCCACCCTTCGCCTGCACTACGACGGCCGAACCGACGTCGGCAAGCGCAAGGCCATCGCCGCGCTGGAGCTGTAGCGAGCAGGTTCGGGCACCCGACGGTGTCACAGGCCGATGAGACGATGTCCGTGGTCGCTTCCCCCCCGGCCGATCCGCCGCGTCCCCGAGGAAAGCGATGTCCCGAGCCCTGTCCGCCGTCGTGGCCCCCTGGCGGTCCCGCGGGGTGTCGCCGGTGACCGGCGAAGAGCTCCTCGCCGGGCTGGCATCGGCCCCCAGCACCCGGCGCCTGCCCGCAGCCCCGCCTCTCTTGGCCTCCATGTTGGTCGCGGGCATCGAGGTGGCGGGCACGCGGCCGACGGCCGAGCGCACGCTCCGCAGCATCTGGCGCGACCGCCGCGGCACGGGAGCGATGCCGCTCCTGCTCATCGCCGACGACGTGGGCCGGCCTGGATGCCTCACGGTGCTAGGCACGGTCGATGCCGCCGGCCCGCTGCGCTCGATCGATACCGGCGCTCTCAGCGAGGTCCTGACCCGGCTCGCCGGCCGGCCGCGCCTCGAGGCTGTCCGCGAGCTGGCAGCCGAGCTCGATCGCCTCGACCAGGCCGGCATA